>Ga0326727_10007153_pt1 | contig 29820 bp, 25 predicted proteins | sample MB2enrmetagenome_FD_207643 | JGI IMG/M metagenome (GOLD analysis project Ga0326727, IMG submission 207643) | Lab enriched peat soil microbial communities from McLean, Ithaca, NY, United States - MB29MY | ecosystem: Environmental > Terrestrial > Soil > Wetlands > Peat | place: USA: New York... | reverse complement strand
TGGTGGAGGAAACCGATGCCAACTGGCGCGACTGCGTACGCAAGACCATCGAAATGTCCCCCGACAGCGTGACCATCTACCAGATGGAAGTTCCCTACAACACCGGCATTTACCAGGAAATGAAGGCCGCCGGCAAGCTGGCCGCCCCCGTCGCCGACTGGGATGCCAAACGCGCCTGGGTCGGCTGGGCCTTCACCGAGCTGGAAAAAGCCGGCTACACCGTCGGCAGCGCCTACACCGCTGTCAAAGATAAGGCCACCGCCCGCTTCCTCTACCGCGACCGCCTCTGGGCCGGCGCGGATCTCGTCGGCCTCGGCGTCGCTTCCTTCGGCCACTTGCAAGGCACCCATTATCAGAACCAGCACGACTTCGATCCTTACGTCAACGCCGTCCAAGCCGGCCGGCTGCCCATTTACCGCGCCCTCACGCCCACCGCCGACGAGCGCCTCATTCGCGAATTCATTTTACAACTCAAGCTGGGCCGGACGCAGTGCGATTACTTCCAAAAGAAGTTCGGGGTGGACGTGCGCCGCCGCTTCGCCGAGCCGCTGCAACGTCTCCGCGACTGGGGTTTTGGCGACGTCCAGGACGGAACCGTGCGCCTGAACCGCGAGGGCCTCCTCCAGGTGGACCGCCTCCTCCACGAGTTCTTCCTCCCCGAACATCAAAATGCCCGATACGCCTGAGTTCCTTACATGAGCGACACCGCCACAAGTCCGGCCTGGGCTCCCTTTGCTCCGCGCTCTCTCTATTCCACCACCTATCCGCTGGATGATTTTTACGCCGTCCGCCGCCTGCCGCTCCCGGAGATGGAACAGATCCAACCAGACCAGGTTCCCGAACCCTATCGCTGGCTGCTCGTGCATGACAGCGACATGACTTCGCGGTTGGAGGCCTTTCACAAAAGCAAAATCCACATCCGCGCGCTGGCCCGAAACCACCGCGGCCGCGCCTACTTCCGCGAAGTGGTGCTGGAACTGGACGGCTCGTCGAAGCCCGTGGAATTTGGCGCCACCAAAGTCAACCTCGACCTGTTTCCCGCCGGCGCCCACGAGGCCATCCGCCGCGAGGAGCGCCCGCTCGGCGGGATTCTTCACGATTTCAACCTCGCCTTTTCCAGCCACCCCGCCGCTTTTTTTCGCCTGACCGCCGATTCGTTCATCCGCGGGGCCTTGGGATTGCCGGGCGCGCCGCTGCTTTTCGCCCGGCGCAACACCCTGCGGGACAGCCAGAGTCGCGCCATGGCCGAGATCGTGGAAATTTTGCCCCCATGAACTTCAAGAAAGACACACTATGATTGACTGCATCATCATCGGCGGCGGTCCCGCCGGATCCGCCGCCGGGGCGGTTCTCGCCGAACACGGCCATCGCGTCGTGCTGCTGGAGCGCGAAAAATTCCCGCGCTACCACATCGGCGAATCGTTGCTCCCCTTCACCTTTCATCCCCTGCAACGCCTCGGTTTGATTGGCCGCATGAAATCCTCCGCCTTTGTCAAGAAGTACAGCGTCCAGTTCGTTTCCCCCTCGGGCCGGGCCAGCCAGCCGTTTTATTTTTACACCCGTTACGACCGCGAAACCATTGCCCAAACCTGGCAGGTCCTCCGTTCCGAGTTCGACCAGTTGCTGCTGGACAACGCGCGCGAAAAAGGCGCGGAGGTCCGGGAGCAAACCACGGTGGCCGAATTGCTCAAGGAAGGGGAGGCGGTCATTGGCGTGCGCGCCCAAACGGCGGGCGGCGCCGTCGCCGAATACCGCGCCCCCGTCACCCTGGATTGTTCCGGCAAGGAGTCCTTTGCCGCCGTGCGCAACAAGTGGCGCGTGCCCGACCCCTTCCTCAACAAAGTCGCGGTCTGGACCTACTACCAGGGCGCCATGCGCGACGCCGGCCTGGACGCCGGCGCCACCACCGTCGCCTACGTCCCGGAAAAGGGCTGGTTCTGGTACATCCCCCAGCACGACGACAGGGTCAGCGTCGGCGTGGTGGCGGAAGGCAAATACTTGACACGCGGCGGAATCAAGTCGCCGGAGGAGATTTTCCGCCGCGAGGCCGGGGAGAACCGCTGGATTCAGGAACATCTCGCCTGCGGACGTCAGACCGGCCCCTATCGTCTCATCAGCGAATACACCCATCACGCCAGACATTGCGCCGCGCCCGGCTTGCTTCTGGCCGGCGACGCCTTTGCCTTCCTGGACCCGGTCTTCTCCTCCGGCGTCATGCTCGCCCTGAAAAGCGGCGTATTGGCCGGCGACGCCATCCATCAGGCCCTGGTGGAACGGGATTTCTCCCCGGAACGCTTCGCCGAATACGGACGTTTCATGCGCGAAGGCGTGGAAAACATGCGCAAACTCGTCTATGCCTTTTACCATCCCAAATTCAGCTTCCGTCAACTCACCAACAAATACCCCGAAGCCGCCGGCTGGGTGACCGACTGCCTCAGCGGCGATGTCAACAAAGATTTCACCCCCTTGTGGAAACAAATCGAAGAATTCGTGCCTCTCCCGGCCCCTCTTCCCCTCGGCCAGCCCCTCTTCGCTCTCACCCATTCGCCCGCCGCCACCTTCCAGTCTGGGAGGCCCAATCCCGAGTTCGACGATTTGGAACACCATTGCGCCTCACTGTCCAAAAGGCACGTCGATGAATGAAATCCTGACTTCCACCCAGAAGAAGATGTCAGAAATATCCAGTCAGAAATATACTAGGCCCCGCCCCCGCCGTTCAGAGCAAGGCAGGCCAATTTCATTTTTCTGACTCCATTTTTCTGACATCACCGTCCTTTGAAGTTGTTTGATTGACGCATGCTGTCCGGAACACATTATTGCCTGGCGGCAAGTAAGGCCATATTGGACGTTGGGATTGTCGGATTTCTTTACACTTTCTCAGCAATCATCTTGACGCATGGGCGCACCTTGGCGGCCATCCCCAAATCCACCATCCAGATGTCAACGGGTTTTGCGGCGGGCCTCAGCAGCCTCTTGCTGGTCCATCTCTTGGAACATTAACTCCGCAGCCTCCTGAATAAACAGCACGCCGTCCGCATCAACCTCTTTCCGCACCTTTTTCCTTCCGCGGGCCTTGGGCATCTTGGCCGTGTTCGGAGTTTTCACGCTCCCGGCAATTGCATTCATGGCGCATTGCCTTACCCACTCTCAGTTCGATGTCAAGGGTCGAATCCTGGCAATCGGCGCCCCGGCTTATTTTGCGTTTTGCAATTGCGGCCCATCTTTGGTTGAATCAAGCGGCATGAAAATTATTCTGGCTTATTCTGGAGGACTCGACACTTCGGTTTTGTTGTCCTGGATCAAGGAGAATTATGAGGCGGAGATGGTCGCTTTCTGCGCCAACATCGGACAGGAGGAGGAGTTGCGCGGCCTGGAGACGAAGGCAAAAAGAACGGGGGCGGCCAAGGTTTATATAGACGATTTGCGGGAGGAATTCGCCCGGGATTTCATCTATCCCATGATCCAGGCCGGGGCGGTTTATGAAGGACAGTACTTTCTTGGCACGAGCATCGCCAGGCCGCTCATCGCCAAGCGCATGGTGGAAATCGCGCGGCTGGAGAAGGCCGACGCCATCGCCCACGGCGCCACGGGCAAGGGCAACGACCAGGTGCGTTTTGAATTGACCGCCGCCGCGCTGGCCCCGGAGTTGCGGGTGGTCGCGCCGTGGCGGGAGGAGCGCTTTCGCCAGGAGTTTCCCGGCCGGGCGGAGATGATCGCCTATTGCGAGAGCAAAAAGATTCCCGTGCAGGCCAGCGCGAAGAAGCCGTTTTCGATGGACCGGAATTTACTGCACATTTCATACGAGGCGGGGATTCTGGAAGACCCGTGGTTTGACGCGGGCGATTTGAAGAACCGGGATTATTTCAACACGCTTTCCGTTTTTCCCGAAGACGCGCCGGACAAGCCGGAATTCGTGACTCTGGATTTCGCGAAGGGCAACTGCGTGGCCGTGAACGGCAGGAAACTTTCGCCGCTGGGCGTGTTGCAGGCGCTCAACAAACTGGGCGGCAAACACGGGGTGGGGCGGGTGGACATGGTGGAAAACCGCTACGTCGGCATGAAATCGCGCGGCGTTTATGAGACACCGGGCGGCGCCATCCTGCATTTCGCGCATCGCCAGATGGAGACGCTGACGATGGACCGCGAGGTGATGCACCTGCGCGACTCGCTCATTCCGCGCTACGCGGAAATGGTTTATTACGGATACTGGTTCGCGCCGGAACGGCTGGCCTTGCAGGCGCTGGTGACCGAGAGCCAGCGCAACGTGACCGGGACGGTGCGCGTGAAACTTTACAAAGGGAACATCTTGGTGGCGGGGCGCAAATCGCCGGTGAGCTTGTATAATCCCCACATTGCCACGATGGAAGCCGATCCGAGCCGGGCCTATAACCAGGACGACGCGACCGGTTTCATCCGCCTCAACGCGCTGCGCCTGAAGGTGGGGGCGAAGGTGCGGGGGAAAAGCTGACAGACATGAATATTCAGAGAGTTATAGATGTGATGCGCAAACACAATCGCGGTTGGAAGACATTGGTCTCGATTGATACGCTTTAAACATGAACGCTTTGCAAAAGATCAAAGCTGCGGCAGCGAAGTTGAATCCGGACGAGCAAGTTGAACTCTTCCGGTGGTGGGTGGAGTCGGATGTCTTCAAGCAACGGCATCTGGCCTCGTTGAAAAGCGACATCGCCATTGGCATCGAAGATTTGGAACGTGGGCGGTATCGAACCTACCATGATGCCGACGTGATGCGGCTGGCAGAGGAGGTTGGCCGGTCCGGCCGGGAACGGTTGACGAAGAATGAGAAAAATCCGACGGCCCAAACCGATCCATAAAATTATGGGGCGCGTCCGACGAGGCGGATATATAATTACTTGGTGGGCTGGCGACCACGAACCGCGCCATGTTCACGTCCGCAGGGCAAACGGAAAACCGCTTGGGCGTGTGGTTGTGGGCACGTTGCAAGGCATGGAAAACTGGACACCGCCGAAAGATTTGGTCAATGTAATAGTGGAATTGAAACGCGAAGGCCGTTTATGACGCCAATTTTGTCACGATTGAAGAAGCCATTTGGCACCGCCAAAATGGTTGATCTCACCGCTGTGCGCTATCTGGCCTGGGAAGACGCCTTCGAGGTGGATTTTGAAGATGGACTGACTTTTCTCGAACCGCACTCCACCATCCGCAAGGCCAATCGTGTTTCTCCGAAGGCAGAAATCAAGCGGGTGGAACTGGACGGGGAATGTCAGGAAGGCTTTTTTGTGCATTATGACAACGGCCAGACTGCGGAAGTCTCCTGGTCATTCATCCGCGAGTTGCCGCCTAAGAACACAAAATAGCCGGCACCGCCAATAAAACGGCTTGCGCCAAAAACTTCACAAGAAGCCCCACCCAATAAGGCCAGGAAGAACAGACCATGACGGCCCCATCTTTGAGATCCTTCACGCTGTGAGGAAGATCCTTGGTGCTGTCGGAGAATGCCAGGGCCAAGACCGGCAAGGTTAGGGCGGCAAGGATCAAGCAGTACAGAGCGGCAACCAGAATGGCCCAGCGTTTCATTTAGTAAATAATATGCTCGATAGCTGATGGGCGAATGAAAAATGCAGAAGGCAGGATGCAGAGGGCAGGATGCAGAGGGCAGGATGCAGAGCGGGGATGATTTTATTTGCGCAACGCGCGGAGTGGCGTCAAATTAAACCATTATGAGCGAACCCGTTATTTTCCAAAAATTCCCCTTCGTGCAGGCGGCGGAGCCGGGGGTGTACTGGTGGTGCGCCTGCGGACGTTCCAAAACCCAGCCGTTTTGCGACGGCTCGCACAAGGGCACGGAGTTTTCTCCGGTGAAGACCGAGATCAAGGAGAAGAAAACCGTGGCTTGGTGCGGATGCAAACATTCCAAGAACCCGCCGTTCTGCGACGGCAGCCACAAAAGCGTGTAAGGGGCGGACTTGACGGCTGTAGCGGCGGTCTATGACCGCCGCCGTTTGGCCGTTCTTGATTGCCGGCTCCCTACTCGCGTTTGCGGAATACGGTCGTAGTGTCAAGTATGTTGAGGGACACCAGGTCCACCGTGGCGCCGGGAGCGCGCAGGGCGGCCTGCCGCATTTGGGCGGACATGCGGGCGAGGGCGTCGGCGGCGTAATACTTGACGGCGCCGACTCCGGCTTCCGCGGGGAAAACGACGATGAGAAGAAGGTTTTCGTCCACGTTGCTGATGAGGAGGCTGACCTGGCGGCCTTGCTGGTAGATGTGGGAGAGGCTGGTTTCGCCCAGGTGGCGGGCCATCATGTCGGTGGCGCTGAAGGCGCCGGCGGCCAGGGCGGCGACGGTGGTGGCGTCGAATTGGTCGGAAGCGCCGCGCTGGCAGATGAGCGGGCCGCCCTTGTCAATCACCAGGGCGGCGCGGGCTTCGCTGCGGCGGAGCAGATCGTCCAGGGCGGAGTCCATGACGCGGACATCTTCATCAATGAGCTGGGGGAGACCAGGCATGTCAAGCCGGCTTGCGGGAGCCTTCGTTGATGTTCTTGTTCAGGAGCATGCGGGTGATCATGTTGAGCGCCTCGAACACGCCCTCGCATCGGGAGGCGACGGAGGTGAAGGAAGGCACCTGAACTTCGCGGTTGTTGAGCAGAAACTCCATGTATTCCACCGGCGCGGCGGAGGGAAGGTCGCGCTTGTTGTATTGCATGACGTAGGGGATGTCGGCCAGGTTGAGCTTGAGGGATTTGAGATTGTCCTCCAGGTTCTGAAAACTCTCGACGTTTTCGGCCATTTTTTCGTATTGCGAATCGGCCACAAAAATGATCCCGTCCACTCCGCGCAGGACCAATTGCCGCGTGGTGTTGTAAATCACCTGGCCCGGCACGGTATAAAGCTGGAATTTGGTCTTGAAGCCCTTGATGGCCATGGCTTCGATGGGCAGAAAATCGAAGAACAAGGTGCGGTCCGAACTGGTGGCCAGGGAGATGAGTTTTCCTTTCTCCCGCACCTCGCCGAGGTTGTTGTGGACCTGTTCCAGATTGGTCGTCTTGCCACCCTTGCCGGGGCCGTAATAAACGATTTTGAGCTGCAATTCCTTGGTGGCTTGATTGATGATGGCCATAAGTTTATGGGTTGCGTTTGGCGAGTTCGGCGGCAATGCGCCCCAGGATTGGTTCCGGCAACGCCGCGCCGGGGCGGCCCAATACCGCCAGATAGAGCCTGCCCGTCTTGTAGATCGCGCACCGCGCCTGTCCTACAGCCAGCACGATGCCGGTGAGCGGCCCCAATTGCATTTCGCCCGCCGACTGGCCGACGCGGGCAAAAATCTGCGGCAAAAAGGCGGCGAAAGTGTCGGGATTCAACGGCGGCGGCAAGTGCGCGGCGACGGCCAAGCCGTCGTGCATGGCCAGCGCGCTGCCGGCCACGCCTTCCAGCGCGCAAATTCGCCGGCAGATTTCCTGCGGAGTCCACTCGGTCCTGCCTGGCACGCCGAAGACTTCGTCCAGCGTGCCGGCGGCCGGCGGCGCGGCGGGCGCGGCCGCGCGCGAGGGAATCGCGCCTTCCGGGGCGGCAGTTGTTCTGGCGAATAGGTTGGGAATATGGCTCGGAATGTTCGCCGCCCCGGTCAATTTCCGCGGATCGGGGCCGGGACGCCGCCGGGCGAGGAAGAGGGGAGCAACGATTTTCAACGGCAATTCCAGGGCTGCTTCCTGGTTGGCCGGCGAATCGGCCGGCGGCGGTGGCTGGAGCCATTGGCAGAGTTGGCCCCAAGAGAAAATGATGCGGCCGGCTTTCAGGCCCGGCTCAAGGCGGCTCATGGGCAGGGCGACGGTTGCGCTTTGCAACTGAAGTTCCGCGATGGTCCGCAAGACCGGAGACGGCCACGATTCAGAGAGAAGGGACAGGGCGACGGGCAGCACTTCTTTTTCTGCGGTGTGAGGGGCTGGTGACGGCACTGTTGGCGATTTGGCCGGGGCCGGAGAAAAGGCTGGCACGGCAGGCGCGAGCGGTGTTGCTGCCAGGGATGTCAAAGGCGCCGGCTGGGGTCGCCGGGTGAAAGGAGAAGCTCCCGGCTGGGGTGGCGGCGTGGGCGCGGAGATGGGCGAGGGGGCGGACGCGGGGGCGCGGACGGGCGCGGGAGAAGCGGGCAGCGGATCCTGCAACCTCCGGCCAACTCCAAATACAGAGGTGACACTTTCCGGCACGGCAACCGTCTTTTGTCCTTGCCTGCGAGCCAGGAGAGCGGGGTCCAACGAGGCCAGGATTGTTTGCAAAGGCAGGCTGACCAAAGACTTGTCCTGCGTGGCGTTGTCGTAAAACGTGCCCGGGGGCGAGCCTTGCCGCAATTCGCCGAAAGTAATCCTGACCGCCCCGGAGGCCAGTTGCGCCAGGACGGTATTGACCGGGAGAGAAAAAATCCCCGCGCCCGGAGATGCGGCCAGCGAGGCCAAATGCGCCGGGAGCGATTCGATAATTGGCGGCAACGGCAGGGCGATCACCCCGCCCGGACCAGCAGCGGCTTTGGGAGCGGCATGGAACGCGGCGGCGGGCGGAGGAGGAGGCGCGGCAACGGGAGTTGCCGCGGGCGTGGCAAGAGCGGGTTGCGCCGGGGCCGCGGGAGCGGAAGACAATTCCGCCGGGGCCGATTTCGAGAAGAATCGTTTTATCAGGCCGAACATTGCAAGACTCGATTAGGACACTGCCCTATTTATCGTCATTCGTCGAGAAGAGCTTGAGTCAACTCAGCCGCAAGCACAAGCCATCAATCCTGCGGCCCGACACCCAGTTGGGTTTGAAGCAGCTTGGTGATTTTCTGGTTCCATTGTTGCAGCAAGGGGGCTTCCGGGCCTTCCAGCAACAGACGCACTTTTGGCTCGGTGCCGGAGTAGCGGAGCAGAATCCGGCCTCCACGCGATTGCAGATCGGCTTCGGCCTTTTGCAACAAAGCCGGCAGGCCGTCCACCTGTTCGAGCGGCGTTTTCTCGCGGACGATGATATTTGTCAAGACCTGGGGGAAGCGCGTCCAGCAAGCGGCCAATTCGGAGAGGGGTTTGCCGGTGGACTTGATGACGCGCAGGATTTGCAGCGCGGCGATCAAGCCGTCGCCCGTGGTGCTGAAATCGGCGAAAATGATGTGGCCGCTCTGTTCGCCGCCGATGTTGTAATGGTGTTTGAGCATGGCGGCGAGGACGTGCTGATCGCCGACGGGGGTGCGCAGGAGCTTGCCGCCTGCTTGCTCGATGACGGCTTGGAGGCCGGCGTTGCTCATCACGGTGGCGACGACGGTCTTGCCGCGCAAGGTGCCTTGGGCCAGTCGTTCCAGGCCGGTGATGGCCAGCACGTCGTCCCCGTCAATCAACTGGCCGCGCTCGTCGCACAAGATGACGCGGTCGGCGTCGCCGTCGTGGGCCAGGCCAAGGTTGGCCTTGTTCTGGAGAACCCATTTAGAAAGATGTTGCGGGTACATGGAACCGCAATCTTTGTTGATGTTGGTGCCGTCGGGCTTGTCGCCATAAACAATTACTTCCGCGCCCAGTTCGCGCAGGACGCAGGGCGTGGATTTGTAGGCGGCCCCGTGGGCGCAATCCACCACGATGCGCAGGCCCTCCAGAGTCAAATGGCGCGGGAAGGAGCTTTTGGCGAATTCGATGTAACGGCCCAGGGCGTCGTCAATGCGGACGGCCTTGCCAATGGCATCGGCAGTGGGGCGGATGGTGTTGATTTCGCCGCTGAAGACCAGTTGTTCGATGCGGGCCTCGATCACGTCGTCCAGCTTGTAGCCGTCGGCGCTGAAGAACTTGATGCCGTTGTCGGCATACGGATTGTGCGACGCGGTGATCACGATGCCGGCGTCGGCCCGCAAACTGCGGGTGACATAAGCCACGCCCGGCGTCGGCAGCGGGCCGATCAGCAGCACGTCCACTCCCATGGAAAGGACGCCGGAGGAAATGGCGTTTTCGACCATGTAGCCGGAAAGGCGCGTGTCCTTGCCAATCAGAATTTTGTGTTTGCCGTGATCGCGGGAACGGGTCTCCAGGTGTTTGAAAACGTGGGCGGCGGCGCGGCCCAGCTTCAGGGCGGTTTCGGCGGTGACGGGTTCGATGTTGGCCGTGCCGCGGACTCCGTCGGTACCGAATATCTTGGTGTGTTGGCTCATGGGTTTTTTGCGGGTTCAAGGGTTGGCCGGTTGGACGCTCACGGTGTGGGGTTTGAACTCGACGACATGGATGTTGGGCGGAACATCCGGATGGAGGTCCTCCTGGGTGGCGCCGCCGGAATGATAATCGGTCAGGTCCACGTACAATTTGATTTCATGGCCGGCCGGGCCGCGCAGGATTCTGGCCTCGCCCATGACCGTGACCAGCGCATTGGTGGGGAAGATGCGAAACACGCGGGCATCGCCCTCGTCCTGCAAGATGGATATGGGCACTTCGACGGTTTCCGGGATCAACCGCCCGCCACCGGCCGTTTCGCTAAAAGTCAGAACATGCTCGATGCTGAAATGGATGGTGATCCAGATAATCGTCCCCGCGGCGATGGAAAACATCTTCAGCCAGAAATTATGAAGAATCAGGTGGCGCAACGACATGGCTATTTGCTCTCCAATTTGGCCGGCGCCAGAGCGGCCTTGGCCGGCTCGGAGGCGCGGGGTTGCAGCCACTTCAAATACCGGTGCGACTTGCCCGGTTTCAGAAGGACCGAGGAAAGGAAGGCGCGCAATTGTTCCCCCGTGACGCCCCGCACCAACTGCCCCTTGTAGGCGTGCGAAATCCAGCCGTTTTCCTCCGACACGACCACAACCACCGCGTCGGTCTGTTCCGACAGCCCGATGGCGGCCCGGTGGCGCGTGCCGAGCGAGGCGGCCAAATCCTGGCGCTGGCTCAACGGGAAAATGCAGGCGGCGTAAGCAATGCGGTCGCCCTTGATAATGACGCCGCCGTCGTGAATCGCGTTGTTCGGAAAAAAAATCGTTTCCAGCATCTCCGGCGTCGCTTCGCAATCCACCACCACGCCCGATTCGGTGGCTTCCTGCAAATTGATGGATTGTTCGATGGCGATCAGGGCGCCGATGCGCACCTCGGACAGGCGTTCGACGGTCTGGATGATCACTTCGATGTTTTCGCGCTGCTCGTGAGTCGCGTTGAAGAGCGGATGCGTCCCCAGCTCGGCCAGAATCCGCCGCAGTTCTGGCTGGAAAATGATCAGCACGGCCACCGCGGCAAACGCCACGAACGACCGCAACAGCCAGTTCAACACCTCCAGTTGCAGCACCTGCGCCAGCACCGTCAAACTCAGCAAAAGCAAAACAAAACCGTACACCACCGGCGCGCCGCGCGTGCCGCGGACAAATTTGAGGCTGAAATAAATAGCCACCGAAAGAATGGCGATTTCCACCACGGGCCGCCAGCCGGCATTTAGGATATGTAATATATCATGCATCGCCTTGCCGTTCCATAAGGGAGCCGGTCAAATCCACCGCCTGCCGGGTCGCGGCCACGTCGTGCGTGCGGATGATTGCCGCGCCCTGCCGCACCGCCCAGCAGGCGCAGGCCAGCGAGCCGGGCAGCCGTTCCTTTGGGGCAAGGATTTGCGTCACTTTGCCCACGAATGATTTCCGGGAAGCGCCGAGCAGCAGCGGGCGGTCCCATTTCGTAAAAGCCTCCAGGCCGGCCAGCAATTTCAAGTTGTCCTCCAGCCGCTTGCCAAAACCCAGCCCCACGTCCAGCGCCACCTGTTCCAGCGCCACGCCGCAACCCCGCAGCCGCGCCAGCCGCGCCTGGAAAAACTCGTTCACCTCCGCCACCACGTCGTTGTAAAATGGATTGTTCTGCATCGTTTCGGGCGTCCCTTGTATATGCGTGCATATATATCCCGCCCCGCTTTGCGCCGCCGCGCCCCACATCTCGTCGTCCTCCCGGTTCGAGGCGATGTCATTGATGACGCTCGCCCCCGCCCGCACCGCCGCCCGCGCCACCGCCGGCTTGATCGTATCAATGGAAATCGCAATGGCAAGCCTGCCCGCCAGTTCTTCAATCACCGGTATGACCCGCCGCAATTCCTCCTCCTCCGGCACCGGCCTGGCTCCCGGACGGCTGGATTCCCCGCCAATGTCAATCATATCCGCCCCTTCCGCCGCCAGTTGCACGGCCCGCGCCACCGCCCGCTCCGTCGAATAGTACTCGCCCCCGTCCGAAAACGAATCCGGCGTGACATTGACCACGCCCATCAACAGGGCGCGGCCGGGAAACTCATATTCAAATTGGCGGGCGCGCAGTATCATTTGCCACGCCCACTATCGGCGCTCCGGGCGGGCGCTGTCAACGCCCGCGAGCGATTTGGCGTCAAAAATTAACTATTCAGTCCACCCCGAAAGGGCGCCTATCCACCGAAGGCTCTTTGCGAAGGTGGAAGACTCCTTCGAGCCTTCACTCGATTTCTTTCACCATTCGCCATTCTCAATTCACTATTCGCCCTATTCCTTGGCCGCGGCGTAATTATTGCCCACCTCAGTCCAGTTGACGACGTTCCAGATGGCCTTGAGATAATCGGCGCGGCGGTTCTGGTACTTCAAATAATAGGCGTGCTCCCAGACATCCACGCCAAAAATCGGCTGCCCTTTGCACCCGGCCACCACTTTGCCCATGATGGGGCTGTCCTGGTTTGCGGTCGAACAAACCTCCAGCTTGCCCTGATTGACCACCAGCCAGGCCCAACCGCTGCCAAAACGGCCCACCCCGGCGGTTTCGATCTTCTCCTTGAAGGCCTCAAAACTGCCGAAAGTCTTGGCGATGTCATCCGCCAAGGCCCCGGAAGGCGCTCCTCCGGCGTTGGGGCCGAGGATTTTCCAAAACAGCGAATGATTGGCATGGCCGCCGCCGTTGTTGCGCACCGCCGCGCGGATTTCGGCGGGAACGGCCTGCAGGTTGGAAATCAACAGTTCGACCGTTTTGGCCTCCAATTCCGCCTTGCCGGCGATGGCCTTGTTCACATTATTGACATAAGCCGCGTGATGCTTGTCATGGTGGATCTCCATGGTCAGGGCGTCAATGTGCGGTTCGAGCGCTTCCTTGGGATAGGGCAGGGGAGGTAATACGTATGGCATAGCTTTTATGTTTTAATGTTCAGAACTCAAATTTCGTTGCCCGTGGGCAATTAACTGTCAACGACAACATAAAATAGCAGACCCCGGCCTGAACGCAAGCGCCGCATTTTTTAGGTTCTGCCTTCATTCTGCATTCTGCATTCTGCATTCTGCCTTTCCCCTCCGTCCCGCATTACAAAGAAAAGTAAAAAAAGGTCTTGCACTGTTACCCGGTTAGTATTACCTTGGTAACACTATGACCAGTCCAAGGATCCATCGCCTCGGCGATTTGCAGCTCAAAATCATGAAGGCCCTCTGGGATTGCCCCGACGCCACCGTCTCCCAGGTCCACCAGACCGTCTCCCCCGACGCCGGCCTGGCCCATTCCACCATCGCCACCATGCTCCGCAAAATGGAGGCGCGGGGCCTCGTCAAACATCGCCTCCTCGACCGCAAATTCCTCTACCGCGCCCTGGTGCGCGAAGAGGTTGTGGCCCGCAACATGTCCGAGCATTTCATCGAGGGCCTCTTTGAAGGCAGCCTGGCGGACATGGTCGGCCACCTTCTCAAAACCCACGAGGTCAGCCGCGAAGAACTGGACCGCCTGGAAATTCTCATCGCCGAACAAAAAAGGAAATTATGATCACGCCCGATTTGCATTTTTGGACCCAACTCCTCCTCCGCCTCGCCGTCGAGGCGGCTTGCGTGGTGGGAATCGCCTGGCTTCTGGACCGGATAGTTCGCCCGGCCTTTTGGCGGCGCGCCTTGTGGCAAAGCGCAGCCGTCTGCCTCCTGCTCCTCACCGCCTCGGAACTGAGCGGTTTCGGGCGTGGCCTGGCCATCTGCCTTTTCGGTCATGTGCGCCCGGAATCAAAATTCGTCGTCCTGGCCGACCCCGTGGCCGCCGCGCCTTTGCCGCCGTCCACTGCGCCCGCCTCCACTCCCGCGCCCCTTCCGCTCGCACCGCCCGCGGTCAGAGCCAAAGTTGGCCCGGTTTGGTGGCCCGGCCTGCTCTGGCTTGGGGGCGCTCTGGTCATTCTGGGCCGGGTGGCCGTGGCGCAAATCCTTTTCATTTCCCTTCGCCGCCGCCGGCCCGATCCCGCCCGTGGCGATTTGCACGACCGCGCCGACGCCATTCTGCAACGGCTGGCCGTGCGCCGGAAAATCCGCGTCCTTCAATCTCCCGGCCTGAACGGCCCGCTCGCCTTTGGCATCCTCCGGCCCAGCGTCGGCCTGCCTGCGGATTTCGCCGCCAAATTCAGCCGCGCCGAACAAGACGCCATGCTGGCGCATGAATTGGCCCATCTCGCCGCCCACGATCCCCTCTGGTATCTGCTGGCGGACCTGGGCAGCGCGGCCCTCTGGTGGCAACCCCTGGCCTGGTGGGCGCGGCGACGCCTGCATCGCGCCAGCGAATTGGCCGCCGACGAAGCCGCCTCGATTTTCCCCGACGGCCCCGCCGCTTTGGCCGGATGCCTCGTGACCTTGGGCAAACAAATGACCCAGGCGCCCGCTGGCAGTTGGATGGGCGTCGAAGGCGGCGGTTTTCGTTCCAACCTGGCCGAGCGCGTGCAACGTCTGCTCCGCCTGGCGCGCGCGGCCCGGCAACCGTCCTACGGCTGGCGCGCCCGCGTCGCGCGGATTGGAGCAATCCTCGCCATTTCCGCCGCCGCCCTCGGCCTGGCCGGTTGTCTGCAAAGCCGCGACGCAGAGAAACAGCCAACATTGCAGGCCAACCTGATTCAATCCTGGGAGGCCTCGCCCGCCTCCACCGTCTGGCATTCCGCGCTGCCCGCCAGGAAATCCGTCCCATCCGTCCCATCCGTCCCAATCCCGATCACCGCCCTGCCGGCCAAATTTGAGACGGGAGTCGCTGATGCCGCCCATCCGGTCAGCCCGCCAGTTCCCGTCGCAGACGCCACTGCCGGCCCGGCCGACACGGGCAACGGCCGCGACGCCATCGTGCGCAAGCTGCGCGCCTTCCAATTGCGCGAAGTTTCGCCCGCATTTGAACAGGGCCTGCCGTTGAGTGAAGTGCTGAAAATCCTGACCCAGCTTGCCATCACCAATGCCGCTGGCCACGCCGGCGTCAACTTCCTTTTCAATCCGCACGTCGGCGGCAACCCTGCGGGGGAGGGGGTTGACCCCGCCACCATCACCATCAGAATCACCCCGCCCCTCAGGAACGTGAACTTGTTGCAACTGTTGGACGTCATCCGCCAGATGGCCGACCAGCCCCTTGACTTCTCGGTATCAGATTACGCCGTCTGGTTTTTCGTCGAACCGCCGCCCAACGCCGCGCTGGAAAGCAGGCTGCAACCATTCGCCATGCCCGCTCCGGGCGCCACCAAGGAGTACGAGCCTTTCATCGGCAGACTGTACAACCTCAAAATGAAGGAACAGCCGTCCGGTTTTGAACAGGGCTTGCCGCTGACGGAAGTGTTGAAGATCTTGAACAACTTCTCCACCTCAAACGACCTTGGCCACATCGGCGTCAATTTCCTGTTCAATCCGCGCGTTGGCGCCAACGCGGCCGGTGCGCCGGTTGACCCCTCCACCATCACCGTCAGAATCACTCCGCCCCTTAAAAACGTGACCTTGCCGCAATTCATGGACGCTATTTGCCAAACGGCCGACCAGCCCATTGGTTTTTCATTGACAGATTACGCCGTCTGGTTTTTCGTCAAACCGCCGGTCGCCGCCGCGCCAGAAACCAAGCCTCCCCGAATGACTGCGCTGGAGACGCGGCTGTTTCATGTGGATCCCAATGCCTTCGTCCAACAAGTGAAACAGGTAATTCCACAAATCGCGCTCGCCCAGGAAAATGAACGCGCTCGCGAAGGCCGATGGACTTCCCCTGACGGCCGCGTACAGAGTCACAATGATTCTCTCCTCGTCACCCGATACTTCGGCGCTCTGGACATCAACCTGACCAACAATGGGAGGTTCGCCTATTACAACGAGCGAACAGGCGACATCCTGCTGCGGGCGACCGCGAGCGAACTGGATAGGGTCGAACGGGTCATGGAAGTGGTCAACAAGGTTCCGCCGCAGGTGCAGATTGATGTCAAGTTCGTCAGCATCAAACGGCAAGGCACCAACGCCCCCGGCCTCAATTTCGATCTTTTGGGACAGATCAGTCTCCCGGACACCAGAGCGCATGCAGGCCCGCCTCCTCAAGGGTTTGCCAATCCATCGGGCGTGTTCCCAGGGACGGCTCCGCCCGCCACCAACCATGCCGCGACCATTACTGGCATCCTGAACGATGCGCAATTCCGCACCGTCATCAAGGCCATCGAACAGAACAAGGACGCGGATATTCTCTCCGGTCCCAGAATCACGACGGAGAGCGCCCGTCAGGCACGGATGCAGATCGGCGACACCGTGAACATTATCACCAACGCCGCATCGGCAACGAACGCCGGCCCAGACAGTTACACCGTAGCCCTGACTAAAGAAGGACCGTCCTTGGATGTCCTTCCCACCGTCTCCGCCGATGGCTTCACCATCCAGATGACCCTCCTCGCCAGAATAACAGAATTCCTCGGTTACGACACGCCGGCGCAAGTAGGGTCCCAATCCAACGAGGTTTCCGATCCGCGGACAAATGTTCCTGCCACCACCGCCACACCTGTGCCTCATTATCGCAATTTTTCGGCATCCACAGCCGTCAATGTCTGGGATGGGCAGACTGTTGTGATGGGCGGTCTCATGCAGGATGGCGACCCCGGCCAGAAGCAATCCACCAACAGCCAGAAAGAAGACCTGCTCATCTTCGTTACTGCGACCATTATTGATCCAGCCGGCAACCGGGTTCATACCGAAGCGGACATGCCGTTTGCCGGCAAGTCCATCCCACCCCAGCCGCCAACCACCGGCCAGCCCAAGTAAGCCCTTGGCCAGATCCAATTGGTTCCTCAATCCCTTCGGGATTGCCGAAAGGTCTTTGCGACTTATTATTTGGTTCAATTCTCCCCGGTTGCTCCTTTCCGCGCTGTGGATTACGGCCATTTACCATTCATCATTTTGCATTTATCATTTCTCAAAAAGACGGTTGACAGAAATTAGAAACTATGGTTTAATAAGCTACGTGAGCCAGCAAAACTCATCTCAGGGCCGCCCCGGAAGTCCAGCGGGCGCGGGTGCCGGAGCGGGCGGCACGGGGAACAGTCCCAGGGCCGCGTGTGCTCGGTCCTTTACGTCCTATTTGTCCTATACGTCCCATCCATATCCCCCCGCCAACCCGGTGCCTTCCCTCAAAAACCCCTCCAAACCCCCTTTCGGAACCTTCACCAATGAAGGTCAATGAAGGTCAATGAAGGTGAATGAAGGTGAATGAAGGTAAAAAAAAAATAAAAAAATTGGTGAAATCCATGCTTTTTCAAGCAGGTTTAACAGGCCTAATCAGGCCAATCAGGCGTAACTTTACGAACTTCCATGTCCAGCCAGCCCCAACCGGCCACTCTGCTTTCTGCATTTTGCATTCTGCATTCTGCCTTCCGCTTCCCGCATTCTGCCTTTCCCCGGAATGCAAATCCTTTGACCTGGGCGAAACTTTTCATATCCTGCCTTGTTTAGCATATCAAAGGATCGCATGGCGCTTATCTCGATCAGAGGCCTTTTGGCCCAGCATAACCTGGCCAGCCCTCAAGAATTTGAGGCCTGGAGCAAGGCCTGGCATCGTGCTGTCGAGGCGGGGGCCGCCGAATCGCTCCTCAGTTTCATGGCCCGCGAAAAGGGCTTCGCCGACGATGTCTTTTTGCAGGCCCTGGCCAAGGCCCTCGGCTGGCCCTTCATCGAAATCGCCAAATTGGACGTCCCCGCCGAGGCCCGCAAGAAAATCTCCACCAAGGTCGCCTTCCAGTATTCGGTCTTCCCCGTCAAATTCGAGAATGGCCGCCTCCTCGTCGCCGTGAGCGATCCTTTCGACACCGCCATGCTCAACGCCGTCCAGTTTGATGCGCGGGACCCGGTGCAATTCGGCCTGGCCACCAAGAGCGAATTGGAAAAGGCCCTCAAGAAATACTACGGCGTCGGGGCCGAAACCCTGGACGAAATGGCCGGCGACGACGAGCCGTTGGAGTTGCTGGTCGAGGACCGCGAGATTACCGAGGGCGACCAGGAAGCCAGCGTCATCAAATTCGTCAACCAGATCATCTGGGAGGCCTTCAAGGACCGCGCCACCGACATTCATTTTGAGCCGGAGGAGGACGAATTGCGCATCCGCTATCGCATTGACGGCATCCTCCATCAGACCCCCATGCCGGCTCAGTTGAAGCGCTACCAGGCCTCATTGATTTCCCGCATCAAGGTCATGTCCGGCATGAACATCGCCGAAAAACGCCTCCCGCAGGACGGCCGCATCAACGTCCGCATCAAGGGCGAGGAATTGGACATCCGCGTTTCCACTGTCCCGACCGTCTATGGCGAAAGCGTCTCCCTGCGCCTGCTCACGCGCGGCAAAATCTTCCTCAGCCTGGAAAAGCTCGGCTTTGACAAGGTGGAGGAAGACCACATCCGCGAAATTATCGTCAAACCGCACGGAATTTTCCTGGTCACGGGACCGACCGGCTCGGGCAAATCCACCTCGCTCTACGCCTTTCTCAGCACGATCAATTCCGTGACCAAGCGCATCATTACCATCGAGGAGCCGGTGGAATATGAATTGAAGGGGATCAACCAGATCGCCGTGCGTGGCGACATTGGGCTGACCTTCGCCATGGGACTGCGCCACATCCTGCGCCAGGACCCCAACGTCATCATGGTCGGGGAGATTCGCGACCTGGAAACGGCGGAAATCGCCATCCGCGCCGCCCTGACCGGCCACCTGGTCTTCAGCACCCTTCACACCAACGACGCGCCCAGCGCCTTCACCCGGTTGATAGACATGGGCATTGAACCGTTCCTGGTCGCTTCCTCCGTCGAGGCCGTCCTGGCCCAACGCCTCGTCCGCACCATCTGCCCCAAATGCAAGACCGTCATTCCGGTGCAGCGCGATTATTTGTTGAGTCTGGGCTTTCCCGAAGAGGACATTGCCACCACCGATTTCTGCAAAGGCGCCGGTTGCGAAGAATGCCGGATGCTCGGCTACCAGGGGCGCATGGGCATCTACGAACTGCTCTTCATGGATGAGGCCATCCGCCCGCTTATCATCAGCCGCGCCGCCTCCACCACCATCGCCCAAAAGGCCATGTCCCGCGGCATGCGCACCCTGCGCAACGACGGCTGGAAAAAAGTCAAGGCGGGCCAGACCACCATCGAGGAAGTGCTTCGCGTCACTCAGACCGAGGAACATCTCATGGCGCTGTCCGAGGACGGCAAAACCGTTATCAGCAACAAAGGCTCCTGATGTCCCACTGGTATTCCGCCAATGTTTTGCAGGCCCTCCCAGGCGGACGCCGCCTCTGGCGCTTCTCCGCCAAGGGCAGCCGCTTTGTGCTCGACGGCGACAGGACGCTCACCTTGCAGGAGCCGGCCCCGGCCGCCGCGGTGGGCAAAAACTGGCAAACCCTCGTCCGCCCCAAGCTCAACATTGCTTGGCTGCCGTCCGACAAGGTGTTTCTCCGCGCCGTGCATTTGCCGGGGACCGACACCGCCGAAATCGCCTCCATGGTCGAGTTGCAACTGGAAAAGCTCTCGCCCCTCCCGGTGACCCATCTCGTCTGGAGCTTTTATCTGATGCCCCAGACCGCAAGCAAGCCCGACGCATTGCGCACGGTTATCGTCATCATCGCCGCGCGCAGCTACGTGGAGGAATTTCTGGGCGAATTGGAAGGACGCGGTTTTTTGGCCGACCGCATCGAATGCCCGGGTTTGGATCAACTTCTCTCGGCCAAAATGAACGAGGATGGAATATGGATCTTTCCCGGCGCGGCGGAAGAACCGGCGCTGATTGTCTGGCATTACGGGGACGCCATTCAGAGTTTAAGCCTCCTGCCCCTGTTGACCGGCCCGGAACGCGGCCCCCAACTCAAGGCGCACATCGAGCAAATCGCCTGGGCGGGCGAATTGGAAGGATGGCTGACCGGCCCGCCCCGCGTTCATATCGTGGCCAAGGAAGGCGAAGCCGAAGGCTGGAAGGCGCTGCTTGCCTCGTGGGCCGATCACGGGGTGGAGGTTGTTGCGCCGGCCGCTCCGGCGGAGTTGGCCGCTTTCAGCGCCGAGCGCTCCGGCAACAATGGCGCCACCTCCAGTTTGCTGCCCCCCGATTACAGCAAGCGCTACCACCAGCAGTTGGTGGACCGTCTCTGGATGCGCGGCATCATGGCCGCGGTCGGCATTTACATCTTCGGCGTGCTGGTTTATTTCGGCGTCCTTTACGGCTGCAAGAAGACCTGTAGCGACGCGCATGCCGAACTGGCCACGCTCGGAGTACCTTACACCAACGCGCTTGGGCACGAATTGCAGATCGAGATTCTCACTCAGCGGCAGAATCTCAAATACGCCTCCCTGGATTGCTGGAAGGCGGTGGCGGATGGCATGCCCGAAAGCCTGATGCTGGACAGCTTTTACTTCAACCGCAACAGAATCGAATTGAGCGGCACCGCCGCCACCGAACAGCCGGAGGACGTTTACCAGTTTCACGACAGTTTGCGCCAGGCACAGGACGCCAAACACACCGGGCTGCTCTTTTCCGACGTCAAAATCGGCACCCTCCGCCTCCAGGGCAACAAAACAGCCTGGAGCTTCACCTGCCTTTTGAAGAACAGCGAGAACCCATGAGCACCACGCTGGACAGCCTTAATTTGCGCCCGCAGGAAAAGCGGGTGCTCGTCGGCCTCGCCGTCGTGGTCTTTGTCGTGCTCAATCTGGTCCTGGTTGTGCCCCGCTTTAAGGATTACGGGATACTCAAGAAAGAACTGGCCGCCACAAAAGACACCATAGATAAATACAACAGGTTCATCTACAAGGACACCAATTCGGTGGATGGTTATCAAAAAGTTTTGAAAGACTTGTCCAAGGCGCCGGAAGGCAAGGTTTCCTCCACTGAAATTCAATTGGAGCAGACCGTCACCCGCGAAGCCGCCGCCAACGGCCTCTTCATTCAGACCATTCAAAACGTCGCCTCGCAGGTCATTGGTTCCTCCGGCCAGTCCGATAAGTTCTTCGCCCGCCAGTCCGTCCGGGTCACCATCCAGGCGACGGAGGACGCCCTGGTCAAATTCCTCTACGATGTCGGCAATGATCCGGCCATGATTCGCGTCTGGGAATTGCAGTTGAACCCGGCCGACAACAACCGCTACAAACTGAACGCCACCATGCTTTTGACTGCTGATTACCAGAAGGAAGTCCCGACCAATGCCGCTCCCGTCAAATCCGCGTCGCTGGTGAAAAATGTCACGCCTCAAGGTCCTACCAACGTCCCGGCCAAGACGGCAGCCCCGGCTCCAACCAACGCCGTCCAAAAAACCGCCGCCCGATCCGCCGGCGCCAATCCCACCAACACCAATCCCAATCCTGCGGCGGTCAGAAGAGGATTCTCCCCGCCTCCCGCGCCTCCCGCGCCGGGCCAATCCGCCGCTCCGCCCGCGTCCGGCCGAACCGGCGGGCCGCAGGCGCCAAACCGGCTCCGGCGAGGGCCGCCCCAGGAAAGTATGACTAACTGACCGCCACCCGCGTCCATGCGAATAACCACATGAAAACTTTATGAAACTCAAAAGCGTTTTCTCATTATCCTTGCTCATGGCCTTGCCGCTGGTGTCCGCCGCGCAAACCGCTTCACCCGCCCTCCCGGTTCCGCCTCAGCCAGCTCCGCCTGGCGCTCCCGCCGCTCCCCAGGAACCGGCGGACATCAAATACAATTTTTCCATGCCCTTTGAACAGGTTCTGGACGAGATTTACGCGCCGCTAATCGGGCGCACACCGCTCCGTCAATCCACCGGCGCAGCCGCCGTTGACAAGGGATCGCTCTTGACGCTCAAGACCGCGACCGACCTGACCCGGTCCGAGGCGATCATGGCGCTGGAGACGCTCATGGGCATGAACGGCATTACCGTCGTTCCCATCGGAGACAAGTTCTTCAAGGTTGTCACCGACTCCACGGCGGGGCGGGTGGGTGGCCTGGCTGTCACCAACAACGCCTCCGGATTGCCCCAAATGGGCAAGTTCATCACCGAAATCGTTCAGTTGAAATATGCCGACCCCGACCAGGTGGTCAAAGCGTTGAGCTTGTTCGCCAGATCGCCCGACAGCGTCATTTACATCCCCAGCACGGCCAGCCTCATTCTGCGCGATTACACCGAAAATGTAAAACGCATGTTGGAAATGGTGGAGAAGCTGGATGTGGAATCTCCTCTCACCCTCAAATCCGAGATCATCCCCATCCGCTACGCCCTGGCTACCGACATGGCATCCGCCCTCGGCCAGTTGGGCGCTCAATCCGGCGGTTCCGTGGGCCACTCTTCTTCCGGGGCAAATTTCCAACAATCTAGCAGCGGCACCGGAGTCTCCAGAACGGGAGGCATGCAAACGGGCGCGGGCAGTTTCGGCGGCCAGGCTGCGCAGACCGGTCTAAGTACCGGCGCCAGCGGACGGGCCAGCAATTTTGGCCAACGGCTGGGCAACATCGTCAATGGCGGCGCCGGCGGCGCCGGCGGCGGACCCGGTTCCCTCTTCGGCCAGACCAAGATCATCGCCGATGAGCGCACCAATTCGCTGCTCGTTTTCGCCAACGACGAGGACATGAAAATGATCAAGAAGATCATCAAGGACCTGGATGTCGTGCTGGCCCAGGTCCTCATCGAGGCCATCATCCTCGAAGTCAACTTGACTGACAACAAGAGCTTCGGCGTCAGCTACCTCCAGAACCAGTCCACCCGCGGCCAATTCACCGGGGCCGGCGGTTACAACAATTTAAGTTCGGGAGCCAGCTCGTTTTTAAGCTCCGGCTCCAGCACCGGCTCCAACTCAACCGGGTCACTTTCCGGCGTGGGCAGTTCCGTTCTCTCCAGCCTTCCCGGCGGATTCAGCTATTTCGCCAAGTACGGCAATGACATGAACGCCGTTCTGGAGGCGGTCGCCAGCGACAGCCGTGTCAGCGTCCTCTCCCGCCCGCAGATTCAAACCTCCCACGGGGTCGAAGCGGAAATATTCATCGGCAACACCGTCCCCTACGTGACCGGCACACAGAATTATGGCTATTCCACCGGGCCCAGCGCCAGTTACGAGCAATTGGAAGTCGGCATCCGCATGCGCGTCCTGCCCTTGATCAATCCCGATGGATTGGTCGTCATGGACATTGACCAGGAAATCGAGCAATTGGGGCCGTCGGTCGCCATCGCCGGCGTGGGTAACGTTCCCACCACCACCAAACGCGACGCCGGCGCCAAGGTCGCGGTTATGACCGGCGAGACCATCATCCTGGGCGGCTTCATCAGCGCCAGCCGGTCTTTGGACCATTCCGGCGTGCCGTGGCTGATGAACATACCCGTGCTGGGCAACCTGTTCAAAAGCTCAGGCGCCCAGAACACCCGCACCGAACTGGTCGTCCTCATGCGGCCCACCGTCCTCAACAATCCTGAAATCGCCGCCCGCGTGGCCAAGGAAGAGCGCGATAGAATGGCCGGCGTCAAACAGGCCGAAGTGGAGATTCGCCGGGATGAAGACGCGCGCAACGCCACCGCCCAGAAGGAGATGGAAGCCGAAGCAGCCAAGGAAGCTAAAAAAGCCGGCCACCCTGTCACCAATTCCAGCGATCAGTTCCATTTCCTTGACACCAACAGCGTCAACCTGCACTTGACAAACGCCCCCGGCCCCACCGCCCCGGTGCCCTTCCCCGGCTCGCGTTGACCCGGCCGCTATGCCCCCGCAGCCGGTCCAACCGGCCCGGCCAGCGGCGGCGGGGACGGCTGCACCAGCTTGCCGTAACGCGGGATTTCCGGGAATAGCCAGCACACCGCCGCCACCACCACGATGGTCGCCACACCGCCGAAAACCACCGAAAAAACCGGGCCGAGCAAATAGCTGACCGCGCCCGACTCAAACCCGCCCAGTTCGTTCGAAGTTCCGATAAACAAATTGTTGACGGACGAAACGCGGCCCCTCATCTCGTCCGGTGTGAGCAACAGCACCGACGTGTGGCGGACGACGATGCTGATCATGTCCGCCATCCCGCAAACCAGCAGCATGAGCAGGGAGAGCCAGAACCAACGCGAGAAGCCAAAGCCGATCGTGGCCAGGCCGAACACCACGACGGCGGCAACCAGCGCCCGCCCCGCCTTGACCAGGAGCGGACGATGGGCCAGGATCAGCGCGCAAACCAGCGAACCCGCAGGCAGCGCCGCACGCAGGCATCCCAGCCCGCGCGGGCCGACCCGCAATATGTCCTTGGCGTAAATCGGCAGCAACATGTCGGCCCCGCCGAACAGGACCGCAAACAGGTCCAGCGTGATCATTCCCAGAATGATCCGATGGTTGAACACAAAATGGAACCCGCCCGTCAGCGTCTTCAACGAAACCGATTCCTTGACTGCCGGCTTTTGGCGCGTCTGCACCAGGGACGTCAACACGACGCAGAGCAGCGCCGCCACGGTGTTCAACAGATAGACGCTCAACGCGCTGCCGCTCCAGCCAATAAGCAATCCGCCCAGCGCCGGACCGGTCACGGCCGAGAGTTGAAATGTGCCGGAGGATAAGTTCAAGGCGCGCGGCAATTCCTCCCGCGACACCAGCAGCGGCAAAAACGACGCGCTCGCCGACCAAAGAAAAGTGCGCGCCACGCCGGAAAGCAGCAGGCAGCCATAAACCAGCGAAACCGGCGCCTGCCGCCACGAAATCAGCGCCAGGCCCAGCGAGGCCGCCGCCATCACCGCCTGGGCCGCGATGCTGATCCCCTTGCGGCTGCGCGTGTCGGCCAGATGTCCGGCCGGCAGCGTCATCACCAGCATCGGCAGGAACTGCGCCAGGCCGGTAAAACCGAGCGCCAGCGCCGAGCCGGTCCGCTCGTACAATTCCCAGCCGACGGCCACCGTCAGCATTTGCTGGCCGAGGGAGGCGATGAACCGCCCTGCCGCGTAAAGCAGAAAATCACGGTTGCGCAGGACCGCGTAAGGGCTGCTGCCCGGGGCTGGCGGGGCGGACAGGCTCACGCGCCGAACTTGTCAAACATCAGCGCGTTGGCCTGCATCAGGCGGATCAGGTACTTGGCCTCGAAGACGCCCAGCGAGCCTTGGTTGGCGCCGGTTTCGGTGAAACGCTCCAGCTTGTCCGAGCCGGACCGCGGCGACACCAGCAGCACGGGCTGCGGATGCCAGGAATGGCCCTTCATGGGGCAAGGGGTGGAATGATCGCCGGTGATGACCAGGACCTCGGGCCGCTTTTGCAGCAACACCGGCAGCGCCGCGTCGAAATCTTCGATGGCCTTTTTCTTCGCTTCAAAATTGCCGTCCTCGCCGTACATGTCGGTGTATTTGAAGTGGATGAAGAAGAAGTCGTAATTGTCGTATTCGGCCAGGTAGCGCTGGAATTGTTCGGTGATGGTCTGCGGGCCTTCGATTTTGGTCATGCCCACCAATTGCGCCAGTCCCTTGTACATCGGATAAACGGCCAGGCAGGCGGGCTTGAGCTGATAGCGTTCCTGAAAAAGCGGAATGGCCGGCTGATGGGCGATGCCGCGCAACAAAAAGCCGTTGGCCGGATGCTTCCCCGCGATGACCGGCAGCGCGGCCTTGAAGAACTCGGCCAGCAGTTGCGCCGTTTTCCGTTGACCGGCGGATTCGGGATTCACGGGGCTGGCCACCGGCACCGGCACTCCTTCACGGCCCGAGTCCGCGTCCGTCAGCGGGCCTTCCAATCCCGGCCCGCGCAGGATAACCACGAAACGATGGCCCTTGCCGGGCTTGATGATGACCTGGGCGTCGCCGACTTTTTTGACCTTGCGGGAGATCAGGCCGCACAATTCCTCGGTGACTTTCGTGTCAACCCGTCCGGCGCGGCGGTCGGTCACGATGCCCTTGGCGTCCAGTGTGCAAAAATTGGCGCGGGCGGCGATATCGCCCGCCTGCAATTCCATGCCCAGACCGAGCGCTTCAATCACGCCGCGCCCGACTTGATATTCCAGCGGATCATAGCCGAACAACGCCAGATGCCCCGGCCCGCTGCCCGGCGTGATGGCCGGGGCGACCGCAATCATGCGCCCTTGGGCGCCGACGCGGGCCAGCGGATCCAGGTTCGGGGTGCGCGCCGCTTCCAGCGGGGTCATGAAATTCTGTTCCGCGGTGGCCAGATCGCCCAGCCCGTCCAGCACGACGAGGACGATTTTGGCTTTGGTTTTGACCGTCAGCTTTGAGTAAAGATTATCGAGATTCATAATAATAATGGCGTTGGATATTGGACATTACCCGGCCCCTCCATCATGCGAAAAGCCCGTCGCCCCGTCAAGCCGGGTTTGAAGGCCGCATTGCGCATGGGCGCTGGACAAAGTTCTTCAAAGGTATGGTAACAGGGTGATAGCGGGAAGGTCATGGCGATTGAAAAAGTAACTTGATTAGGTTTGATTGGGCCTGATTGGGCCTGATTGAAAACAGACCAGCATGGAGCGTAAGTTGTTCATGGACAGTAACTTGAGTTGATTTGCCGCCAAAAGGCTCAAAAGTCGCAGCGCGGCCGGTCGCAACCAAAGAAGAATTTGAACAGGAGCAAACGGAGGGAACAGAGTCCCAATTCTGAATCGGGTTTCTCCGGTGCCTCTGTTGCCTCCTGTTGGAAGCTCTGGTTGTGCATTTTTTCACCGATAATTTTTTTTATTTTTTTTTACCTTCATTTGCCTTCATTTGCCTTCAGCAGCCTTCATTTGCCTTCATTGGTGAAGGTTCCGGAAGGGGGTTTGGAGGGGTTTTTTGCCGTCCCGCCCGCGCGGCTTGGGCCGGCCGGAGCCGGCTGTGAGTTGCCGGAAAGGAAATTGACTGCGCCTACGTTTCTCATGCTTTGAGATTTAACCATAGTTTCTAATTTTTGTCAACCCCCTTTTTTGGAAATGATGAATGGCCGCAATCCGCAGCGCGGCCGGCCGCAACCGAAACCGGAATTGCCCGCAGAGGACGCATCCTCCTTCGCCAAGCCTACGGCGGACGAGGATTCACGCAGATGCTGAATTCAGAATGGAGGGTAAGTTATTCATGGTAAGGAACTTGGGTTGATTGGCCGCGAGAAGGCGCAGAGGTCGCAAAAAGAGAAGTCAGAAAGATGGAGTCAAAAAGATGTTCATGAATCCATTTTCCTGACGGAAAGAAAGGCTTGAAAATGAATGGCCCGGGCTGGCCGCAATACATGGAGATTGAAGACCAAGGCGCCGCGCGGCCAGCCGCAACCAAAGGATTTGAACAGGAGCCAACTGAGGAAACAGAGAAAGTACACCGTAATCTTCGTTTCCTGCAAAAAAGCGGGTGGGAAGGCGGCAGGGGATGCGGATGGGGCCGGAGGGAGCGGAGGGGCGCGAAGCCGGAGAGCTTGAGCCGCGAGAAGGCGCAGAAGTCGCAAAACCACAAGACCTTATGCGCATTTTGCACTTGTTCGCGGCCGGTTCATTGTGCTCAATCCTGCGGCCTCCTCAGTAAGTGGTACAGGCGGCGGGGTCGCGGCAAGGGTTTCGTGAATTGGCGCTGAAATGGGGGCGGCGGGATAGCCACCGCGCGGCCCGCCGCCACCAGGAAAAGTTGAACCATCCCGATGGAATCGGGAGATTTCACGGATGAAGCAAGGGCCTGATAACGCAAAGGCGCGAAGGTGCAGAGACGCCAGCCGCAAGCAGAGAATTTGAACAGGAGGCCGCTGCGGCCACGGAGAGAAGAGTGGGAGCGAGAGAAGACCATTGCCCGCAGATGACGCATCCTCCTTCGCCAAGCCTACGGCTGACGAGGATTCACGCAGATAGCTTCTCTGATTGCGGGGAGAAGATGGCCCCTTGCGTCCTTTGACAGGATTGACAGGATGCCCCCTGTCCCGGATGGAAATCCTGTCCTGGAAATTCATCCTCCCAAGGTCCAATCTCCGATCTCCAATCTCGGGTCCACACTCCCGACTCCCCACTCCAGAACCCTCGCCTGCCGCCGGTCGCGCCCTGTGCCCCGCAGCAGAATGCCGCCAAGATTTAGATGCTCAAGCGTGATTGACCGGCGGGCGTGAATCGCTATTATGGCCGGAAATGCCGACGCTTGACTGGATTGGAGAAAAGGCAGTGGTCAATTGACGCGATTTTTTCGCCGTCCAGTGCAAAATGACAACAAGCAAATGACTGCCGCCGAATTCAAGAAGAAATGGTCGCGTTACCAGGGCAAGGAAACGTCCGCTTACCAGGGACATTTCGACGACCTTTGCCGCTTGCTTGGCCAGCCGACACCCGCCGAAGCCGACCCGTCTGGCAATGATTCTTTCTGCTTCCAAAAGCGCGTCGTAAAGGACGCGGAGCTTTTTGATTTGCACGAATCGCCCGACGCCGGCGAGCCGGCGGAACGCGGTTTTGCCGACGTTTGGAAAAAGGGCTGCTTCGCCTGGGAATACAAGGGCAAAAAGAAAAACCTCGACGAGGCTTACAAGCAGCTTCTCCGCTATCGCGAGTCGTTGCTCAATCCGCCCTTGCTCGTGGTTTGCGACTTTGACCGCTACATCGTCAAAACGAATTTCAACGGCACGGTGCAGGAGGTTCACGAATTCACAAATGACCACATTGACCGCCCGGAAAATCTTCGCATTCTCCACGCCTTGTTTGAAGACCCGGATTTTCTCAAGCCGCAACGCACCACAGCCGCCGTGACGGAGAGCCTTGCCGGGAGAATCGCGGAGGTTGCCAAGTCACTCCAAAAGCGGGCCAGCGCCGAACTGGCTGACGCCAAAAGCCGCGCCGAAATGAATTTCGCGCAACGCAAGAATTTACGAATCGCCCGGTTTCTAAATCGCATTGTCTTTTGCATGTTCGCCGAACACACGCGGCTTCTCCCGGAAAACCTCTTTACCGAAATCCTGAAAACCGCCGTGGACGACCCGGCACATTTCGCGGAGACGTTGGAAGCCCTGTTTACAGTCATGGCCACGGGCGGCAATTTTGGGCCGTACAAAATCCGCCATTTCAACGGGCATTTGTTTGAAGATGCCACCGTCTTTGAATTGGCCGAGGATGAGTTGCGGATTTTGGGTGAAGCCGCCGAGGCGCACTGGCAATTTATCCAACCGAGCATCATGGGAACGCTTTTTCAGCGCGCCTTGGATGAAAGCCAGCGGGCGCAACTTGGCGCGCACTACACCAGCGAAGCCGACGTTAAAACGCTGGTGGAACCCGTCTTGATGCAACCCTTTCGGTGCGAGTGGGCCAAGATCAAAGGCGATCTTGCCGCCGCCTACGCCAAAGGCAAGGGTGACGCCGCGCAACGCGACCGGCTTGCCAGGTTCCTCAAGAAGCTCTCTGCCGTGACGGTGCTTGATCCCGCGTGCGGTTGCGGAAACTTTCTTTACGTCTCGCTGCAATTGCTGCTTGGACTCGAAAAAGAGATCATCGCGTTTGCCACGCAGCTTGGATTTGCTTTCAAGCCGCAAGTGTCCGTGGCGCAGTTAAAGGCCATAGAAATCAATCCCTACGCTTTCGAGCTGGCGCAAGTGTCGGTGCAAATCGGCTATCTCCAATGGCGGCGCGACAACGGTTTTGACAATGACCGCTCACCCGTCTTGCAAGTGCTTGACGGCTTCCAAAACGAAGACGCCTTGCTTGTGCCCCACTTCCACAGCAAGGCCAGAACGTTGAAAGAAGCCCAAGAGAGCGAACACATGGG
>Ga0326727_10007152_pt1 | contig 29820 bp, 24 predicted proteins | sample MB2enrmetagenome_FD_207643 | JGI IMG/M metagenome (GOLD analysis project Ga0326727, IMG submission 207643) | Lab enriched peat soil microbial communities from McLean, Ithaca, NY, United States - MB29MY | ecosystem: Environmental > Terrestrial > Soil > Wetlands > Peat | place: USA: New York... | reverse complement strand
CCAATGAGCCTTTCACCCAGGAGGAAGTCAGTCACATGGTGATGGCCGGACTGGGTGAAGAATCGGGCGCCGAGTCAATCACCCAGCGCGGCATTAACTTCACGCCCAACGAAACCTATCTGGACTCCCTCAAGCAAGCCGGAGCGAAAGAGGTATTTATTAAAGCGGTGCGGGATAAAACGGCGCTCGACCAGGTGCAGGTTGTCGCCGAGCTTGCCGCAGATACGCCCGCCCCAGATGTTGCGGATCGGGTGACAGACCGCGGCGTCAGCTTTACCGTGAGCGACGAGTACCTGCAGGAAGTGCGCAATGCCGGCGGCGACGACGAATTGATCGCGGCTCTCAAGAACGCCAAGCTGAAATCACTCTCCACCGTCAGTACAACTGCAACCACCGACGCTCCCAAGCCCGGCAAGATTAAAGGTATCCTTTCAAAAGCCGGCGGTTTGAAGGGCAAGGCGCCTGGTACCAGCGGCGCCCCTTCAGGCGGATCAGCCCCCAGCGCACCCCCTGCTCCTAGCGCGCCCTCCGCTCCCAGCTTGCCCTCCGCTCCTAGCTTGCCCTCTGCCCCCAGCGCACCCTCCGCACCCAGCTTGCCCTCTGCTCCCAGCGCTCCTTCCAGCCCCAGCCTTCCCAGTGCCGGCGATGCCAACCTCCCCAAGGGGAAAGCCCCAACATCCAAGTCCGACGCCACGCCAGCCACCCTGGACATTGTTGCTCTCCACGTGTCGCAAGGGGCTCAATTCAAACTCAAAGGCCAGTACCCGGACGCGGAAAAGGAATTTCGCACTGCCATCTCGCTGGGACTGCCGGACGCTGATGTTTATCTGGCCCTGGCGACAGCCCAGGGCCGGCAGAAGGATTGGGATGATGAAGTGACGGCGTGCCGGGAAGTGCTGAAACTGAGCCCCCATAACGAGAAGGCCCACCTCCTCATGGCCCAGGCGTTGGGAGGAAAGGGCGACTGGGACGGCGCGGAGGCACAAGACCGGGAAGTGGTAGCCCAGAACTCCAAGAGTGACATGGGTCACGCGTACCTCGGCGTCGCGCTGGGCGGCAAGAAAGACTGGACGGGAGAAATTACGGAAGAACGCGAAGCATTACGCTTGAACCCCAATAATGATTTCGCTCGCGCCAATCTGGGAACTGCCCTGGTGAACAAGGGCGATTGGGATGGCGCCATCACCGAATATCGCAAGGCGCTGGACGTGAATCCCAACAATGATGTGGCGCACGCCAACCTCGCGGTGGCCCTTGGAAATAAAGGCGACGCGGAGGGCGCCATCGCCGAATACCGCAAGGCGCTGAGCTTGAATCCCAGTAATGCCGAGGCGCACGCCAGCCTGGCGGCGGCCCTGGGAAAAAAGGGTGACTGGGACGGCGCCGCCGCCGAAGATCGCGAGGCGCTGCGCTTGAACCCCCATGATGCGCAGGGGCACGCCAACCTCGCCGATGCGCTCCGCAACAACGGCAACTGGGACGGCGCCGTTACCGAATACCGCGCGGCGCTGCAATTGAACCCCAATAGTGACCAGGCGCACGCCGGCCTTGGCCTGGTGCTGGCCGTCCGGGGCGACTATGATGGAGCCATTACGGAAGAACGCGAGGCGCTGCGCCTGAACCCCAATAATGCCGCGGTGCACGCCAGCCTGGCGGACGCGCTGGAGCAAAAAGGTGACCGGTCGGGCGCCCTGACGGAATATCGCACGGCCGCCCAGCTCGACCCCAAGAACTCCAACTACAAGCAGAATTGCGAGCGCCTCACTCTCGGGTCCAGCCACTAAACCGCGCGATGGGGGATTTTGTTTCCCGCCGCGTCGCGGGCCTTCCAGGCGTTGGCGACGTCACCCATGACCACCACCACGTCGCCACTCGCCATCACCGAGTCGTCGCGGGGATTGAATTTCATGTCTCCGTCGGACTTGCGAATCGCCAGCGGCAGAAGATCGTAACTCCTATGGAGGTTCATTTCGCCCAGCTTTTGCCCAATCCAGGGCGAGCCCTCGACCACGGCGATTTCCTCCACCCGCAACGTTCCGGATTGGTCCCGGAGCATCAAGTCCAAAAAGGTGACCACGCCCGGCCGGATCAGTTCCGAAGCCAGGCGCATGCCGCCGATCATGTTCGGAGAAATCGCGGAGTTGGCGCCGTGGCGCAGAAGTTTCTCCACCATGCGGGCCTCCGCACAGCGCGCCACGATGCGGAGATTGGGATTCAAGAGCCGCGCCGTTACCGTGGTCAGCAGGTTGTCCTTGTCCTCCGGCAGGACGGAGGCCAGACCGCGCGCTTTCTGGATCTGCGCGGCCGTCAAAACTTCCTCGTCCCCGCCTTCCCCTTTCAGGACGGGCACCTCACCCAGTTGGCCGATTCTTTCCAGGCGCCCCTCGTCGTGGTCGATCACCACAAAGACGTTGCCGGTCTTCAGGAGCTCTTTCACCAGGTAAGTGCCGGTTTCGCCTGCGCCGCAAATAATGAGGTGGTCATGCATGTCGCGGATCAGTTTCTGCATCTTGCGTCTCCGAAAAATATGGTTAAGTTCACCTTCCACAATGAAGGCGGTCGCCACGGAAAAAGCGTAGAGCATGATGCCGATGCCGATGAGGATGAAGAATATATTGAAAAGCCGCAGCGCTGGATTGGCATGGGTATCGACGATTTCGCCGTATCCCACCGTCGTGATGGTGATCACGGCCATGTAAAAGGCATCCAGCAGCGTGACCTCCGGCCCGCCAAACCACATGTAAACGGCCACCGCCGACAACACCACGACGACCAGCAGCAACAGTGAGAGCACCAATTGTCTTCGCAGAGTCACAGAACCCTCTCGGCACGGGCCGGCGCACCCAATCCGCCTGGCCCAAGTGGTTGCTATCTTAGCACAGGCAGGAAAAACTGAAGGTGTCAGGTGTCAGGTATCAGGTGTCAGAATCGAAATCACAGAGTGTAGCCAGACCTGTTCTCTTGGCCGGTACATCGTCACTGGTGAGGGGGGAGAAGGTGGGTTTGGGCAAATGATAAAGGGTAAATACTTCGGCACTCACCTTTTAACCTTTACATTTTACTCTTTAAACTTTCCGGCCTGACACCTGGCACCTGACACCTGACACCTACCCTCCAAGGAGCTTGCGATGCCGCCCCCGCAGGTAATCGTCCGTCATCCCGGCGATATAGTCGCAAACAATCCGGTGCACGGGTTCATGCTGTGACTGGTCGAAGTAAAAGGCGGGCAGATTTCGCGGACGTTTCAGGTAGTACGCAAAGAGGCTGCGAATGCAGTCCGTGAGCTGTTTGCGCTCGGTGTTGACGTTTGGGTGCGAGTAGAGGCGGGCAAAGAGAAACTCCTTCACCCTCTTATTCTCTCGCGTCATTGCCGGTCCCAGCGCTACCAGGCGCGTGCGGCAAGCGCGAACCTGCGCAAGCGATTGGATCCCCTTCTCGGCCAGGCGCCGGCGCGTGGATGCAATCAGGTCGGTCACCAGGGCGTCCAGCAGCCGCTTGAGAGCCTCGTTGAACTTGAGCTTCTCCTTCGCCGCCGGATACTGCTTTTCCATTGCCCGGTAGAGCCGGTCAAAAAGGGGCAGGCTCCGGCGTATGACCGGCAAGGTCAGGAGTTTGGCTTCGTAGCCGTCATCGAGGTCGGCGCAGTTATAGGCGATTTCATCCGCGACGTCGATAAGCTGCGCTTCCAGCGGCGGCCGCTCCTCCAGCCGGTATTCTTGCAGTTCGGGGTGGGTCGAGGGAAGGTAGTCGCGCGAGTGTTTAATGATGCCCTCACGCAGCTCAAAGGTGAGGTTGAGGCCCGGAAACGCGGCATATTTCTGCTCAAAGAACTCGATGATGCGCAAAGCATGCAGATTGTGGTCAAACACGTCGTGATGCTGCCGCATCAACCTGTCGAGTTCGGACTCCCCGGAGTGGCCGCCCGGCGGATGTCCCACGTCATGTACCAGCGCCAACGCCTCCACCAGGTCAGAGTTCAGGCCTAATGCCTTCGCCACCGTGCGGCTGATCTGCGCCACTTCCAGTGTGTGCGTCAGGCGATTGCGGAAGTGATCGGAATATCGCCGGGTGAAAACCTGCGTCTTGTTCTCCAGGCGGCGGAAAGCGCGCGAGTGGATAATGCGGTCGCGGTCGCGTTCGTAATCGTTGCGGTAGGGGTGCGCGGGCTCCGGGTAGCGCCGGCCTTGCGATTCTTCCACCCGCATGGCGTACGGAGCGAGTTGGCAGCGATCCTTGCGACGCATGGTCCCTGGCGGCCTCCCGAAAAGCGAATATAGCACACCGGCGCCGCCCCGGGTGAGCCGGGCAACGCCGCCGCGTCCCTGCGAGCGATGGCCATTCGCAGGCCCCGCAGAGAGCGGTTGGCCCTTGCGCCGGCTCTGGTATAATGATTTGTCAAATTGCCGTGCCCGACGCGACGGGCTCTTCGAACCTCGTCGCGATAGACCAGCATTTGAAAACTTATGGGGGAGGTTCCTGCCATCGTGGTGCGCGACACACTCGTTTGCCTGCTTGCCGGAGGCGAAGGGGAACGCCTGCACCCGCTGACGCGGGATCGGGCCAAGCCCGCCGTGCCCTTCGGCGGCATTTATCGCATTATCGACCTCACGCTTTCCAATTGCATTAATTCTGACCTGCGTCACATCTACGTTCTAACCCAGTACAAAGCCCTTTCCCTGAACCGCCACCTTCGCGAAGGGTGGAGCATTCTTGGGCACGAACTCGGGGAGTTTGTAACCGTTTTGCCGCCCATGAAGCGGGTGGGAGACCACTGGTATCAGGGAACCGCCGACGCCATCTATCAGAACCTCTACTCGATCGGCAGCGAGCCCTGCAAGTACGTCCTGATCCTTGCCGGCGACCACGTCTACAAGATGAATTACCAGCGGTTGCTCAAGCAGCATGTGGACGCGGGCGCGGGCGTGACCGTGGGCACCATTGAATTCGACCGCTCGGAGGCCTCCCGGTTTGGGGTGTGCGAGATTGATTCCACGGGGCGCATCGTCGGCTGGCAGGAAAAACCGGCGGATCCCAAACCTACCGCCCACGACCCCGCCAAGAGCCACGTTTCCATGGGCATCTATTGCTTCAACCGCGATCTCTTGATGGAAACCCTGCTGGCGGACGCCGATGACCCTCAGTCCAAGCACGACTTTGGCAGGAATGTAATCCCCAAGCTGATGGAAAAGGGGTGCGTCTACTCCTACAACTTTATCGACGAAAACCAGAAGGAAGCGCTTTACTGGCGCGACATCGGAACCATCGAGGCCTACTACGAAGCCAACATGGACCTGGTTTCGGTTTCGCCGGTGTTCAACCTTTACGACTCCGTGTGGCCCATCCGCGGTTACCAGCGGCAATACCCGCCGGCGAAATTCGTTTTTGCCCAGGAGGGCCGGCGCATGGGAATCGCCGTGGATTCCATCGTCTCGATGGGTTCCATCATCTCCGGCGGACGCGTCACCGGTTCCGTCGTTTCCCCCGACGTGCGCGTCAACAGCTACACGGAAGTGGAAAGCTCCATCCTTTTTTCCCACGTCAACATCGGCCGTTATTCGCGCATACGCCGCGCTATCATCGACCGGCATATCCATATCCCTGAACATTCCGAGATTGGATATAACCTGGAAGAAGACCGCAAAAAGTATCACGTCACCGAAACCGGAATCGTGGTCGTGGTCCCCGAACAGAGGATGTTCGAAGAGCCGGAATAAGGCAGTAGGCAGTGGGCAGAAAGCAGTAGGCAGTAAGCGGTAGACACAACTCCCCTTGGAATTGCGCACGGCTTCCAGGCTCGGCCGAAGCTCCCCTCAATTAGTGCCCACTGCTTACTGCCTACTGCCTTCTGCTTTCTGCCTACTGTACTCTGGGTACTCCGGGCAGAATCGTCCACACGGAGTAGCTTGCCAGCGACTTTAATTTGCCCAGCCATGCTTGCAGAGAGGCGGTGGGGGCGAACGCACTTTCCTCGTCGGAAGGTTCCAGCAGGCGTTCGAAAAACGAACGATGGGGTGGCAGGGGCAGCAGGCTTACCTTTTCATCCGGGGGAATCCTGGCCAATTCGCGAGCGCGGGCGATGGCCGTGTGCAATCCTCCCAATTCGTCCACCAGGCCGAGTTTCCGGGCGCGCTCGCCCGTCCACACGCGGCCTTGCGCGATTTTATCCACATCCTGCACCTTCATGTGTCGTCCCGCCGCCACGCCCTGTAGAAAATCGCTGTAAGTCTCCCGCATATTCCTCAGTACGCTCTCGCGCTGCGCGGGGGTGAAATTCTGGAGGGGATATTCCAGAGTGGAATTCTCCGTGGTGGCCACAAGGTCCGTGCTCAAGCCAAGTTTTTCATAGAGCCCCTGCAGGTTGAATTTGCCCATCAGCACGCCGATGGACCCGGTGATGGTGCCGGGCTCGGCGATGATCCGGTTGGCCGACATGGCCAGCCAGTATCCCCCGGAGGCGGCGACATCCGACATGGAAACCACCACGGGCTTCACCGCCTTCGTCAGCTCCAACTCATGCCGGATCACTTCGGAAGAGAAGGCGACGCCGCCGGGCGAATCGACACGGACCACCACCGCCTTTACGAAATCGTCAGCGCGGGCGCGGCGAAACTGCTGGGCGAGCGTATCCGAGCCCATCATTTCGTCTCCGAACGGGGAAGCGGAGCTGCGGCCGGGCACAATTTCCCCCACCGCATAAATCACGGCGATTTTGTTGGCCGAAAATTTTTCCGACTGGTCGAGGTAGCGGTGCAGGCTGACGCGCCGATCATACCCATGGTTCTTCTGGTCAACGATATTTCGAACGTCGTCCCCATACGCCATGCGATCCACCAGGCCCACGGCGGGGGCGGCATCAGAATTGTAGGGCCCCGCGGCGATGATCTTCTCCACCTCTTCCGGCTTCAGGTTGCGCGATGCCGCGATGCCGCGCACGAACTGAGCATACCAATCATCCACCAGGTCCTTCGTTGCCTCGCGGTGCGCCGCCGTGAACTTCTTTTCGGTGTAAACATTCGTGGCGTTTTTGTACTCGCCAATATGGAGGAAGTCAGGGTAAATCCCCAGCTTGTCGAACGTGCCGCGCAGGAACGTGGTGGAAGCCATCATGCCGCGCAGGTGGAACTCCGACTTGGGAAGCATGATGAGGGTCTGGCAGGCCGAGGCGAGGTAATAAGATTGGTTCGTGGCGAATTCCAGATAGCCCACACTGAACTTGCGGGCGAGGCTGAAGGCGGCGATGCGGTCGCGAATCTCCTGAATCTTACCCATGCTCATATCGGTCTCGCCCAGGAGGACTTCCAGCCCGGTGATGTGCGGGTCCGTGCGCGCCCGCTCGATCCCCTCGGTGATGTCCGTGACCGTTGTAGACGGGCCGTTGAAGACATCCTGAAGGGAGTTTTGCGGTATCTGCTCCGGAATTTCGCCTTCGATTCGTACCACAAGCACGGTGTTGGGCTTAAGCCGCCGGGCATACATAACCCCGAGGATGGCGAGCACCCCCAACGCCACGACGGCGACCACTGCCCCCAGAATTATTTTGCAAAGGTTTTTCATTTAAATCCTCCCCGGAAAGTGCGCAAGGGCCGCACGCCAAACCACAGTTTTTCCGCGTACGATGCGGGCCGGCGCCTCAGCCCAATCCCCAATGCCGGCGCCAAGAACCACACCCCTCAGCCGCGTTCACCACATTATGAACACATCCCTGGCATTTTCAAAATCCAACGTGCGGTGAAGCGCGCGGCTTAAAAGTGGCGATGACCCCAATCAGACAGATTGCCCCTCTGCGGATTGGAGGGGTATTTCGACGCCGCGGTGTGTTACAATGCCGCGTTTCAAATCCGAATCGAGGAATTATTCTTATGGCACAAATTGATCTGATTCAAGGAAGAGAAATTCTGGATTCACGGGGCAATCCCACCGTGGAAGCGGACGTGCTTCTGCGCGACGGCTCCTTTGGCCGCGCGGCGGTTCCCTCCGGCGCCTCGACGGGCGAGCACGAGGCGGTGGAGTTGCGCGACGGCGACAAGCGCCGCTATTTGGGCAAAGGCGTGTTGCAAGCCGTGGAGAACATCAACTCGGTTATCGCTGCCGCTCTGGGCGGGCACGACGCCGCCAACCAAACGGAAATCGACGAGCGCATGATCGCTCTCGACGGCACACCCAACAAGGGCAAGCTCGGCGCCAACGCCATCCTGGCCGTCTCCATGGCGGCTTGCCGCGCTTCGGCGCAGTCGGCGCGCGTCCCGCTCTATCGCTATTTGGGCGGACTGCAAGCGCGCATTCTGCCCGTCCCCATGATGAACGTGCTGAACGGCGGCGTGCATGCTGACAACACCGTGGACTTTCAGGAATTCATGATCATGCCGGTGGGTGCGGAGAGCTTCGCGCAGGCGCTGCGCATGGCGGCGGAAACGTTCCACACGCTCAAGAAGGTGCTGAAAGATCGCGGCTACAACACCTCCGTCGGCGACGAGGGCGGCTTTGCCCCCAGCCTGAAATCAAACGTTGAAGCCGTGGAAGTGCTGCTGGAAGCCATCACCAAAGCCGGTTACTCTCCCGGCCACGACATCTCGATCGCCCTCGATCCCGCCTCCAGCGAAATGTACCAGGACGGAAGTTACGTCTTTTTCAAGTCCGATAAATCGAAAAAGTCGTCCGAGGACATGGTGAAGCTCTATGCCGACTGGGTGCGCCAATATCCCATCGTCAGCCTTGAGGACGGCCTCGCCCAGGACGATTGGGAAGGTTGGGCGCTTCTCACCAAGGAGCTGGGCAGCAAGATTCAACTCGTTGGTGACGATATCTTCGTGACCAACACGGAACGCCTGGCGCGCGGTATTGAAGAGGGCGTGGCCAATTCGATTTTGATCAAGCTGAATCAGATTGGCACGGTGACGGAAACGATTCGCGCCATCGAACTCGGCCGCCGTCACGGATACACGTCCGTCGTGTCGCACCGCTCGGGCGAGACCGAGGACGCCTTCATTGCGGACTTCACCGTCGGCATGGGCACGGGTCAAATCAAGACCGGTTCCGCCAGCCGCAGCGACCGCATTGCCAAGTACAATCAGTTGCTCCGCATCGAGGAGGAACTGGGCGACGCCGCGGAGTTCCTGGGCCACGCCGCCGTGAAGCGCGGGTAAAGGACGCGGCCGGTCATCGAGGAATCCACAGGGGGTGGCGCCTTTACGCCTCCCCCTGCAGTCTCCACATTTGCGCGCGCCCTCCCCCGGTCCAAACCCTCCATAAAGGAATAACAGGTATGAGCAAAGGACAGAAAGTTGCGATCTTTGACACGACGCTGAGGGATGGCGAACAAGCGGCCGGGTCGAGGCTGAGCAGCCCCGACAAGCTCACGCTGGCGCGGCAGTTAGCCCGCCTGAAAGTCGACGTCATCGAGGCGGGATATCCCGCTTCGTCGCCCGAAGACTTCGAAGCCGTCAAGCGGATCGCGCAGGAGATTGAGGGCCCGGTAATTTGCGGATTGTCGCGTGCCGTGCCCGAGGATATTGAGGCCTGCGGCAAGGCGTTGGCGAGGGCCAAGAGGCCGCGCATCCATACCGGCATCGGCGTTTCGGATATTCACATCATGGGGAAATTCCGCGACGAGAAATACGGCAAGACGCTCGGGGAAAAGAAGTCCAAGATGATGCAGATGGCGGTGCACGCGGTCAAGCGGGCTCGCAGCCACGTTGATGATGTGGAGTTTTACGCCGAGGACTCCGGCCGCGCCGAGCCGGCCTACCTCTACGAAATCCTCGCGGCCGCCATTGACGCCGGAGCGACTGTCGTCAACATTCCTGATACCACCGGCTACGCGGTGCCGGAGCTATACGGGGCGCTGATTCGGGGCATCGCCGAAAACGTTCCCAACATCGAGCAAGCCACCATCAGCGTGCACTGCCATGACGACCTGGGCATGGCGGTGGCCAACTCGCTGGCGGGCATTGCAAACGGCGCCCGCCAGGTGGAGGGCACGATCAATGGAGTGGGAGAGCGGGCGGGCAACGCCGCGCTGGAAGAGATCATCATGGCCCTCCGCACGCGCGCCGACTTCTTTCGCGTGTCCACCGGCATCGATACCCGCGAACTTTGCCGCACCAGCCGCCTCGTCTCCGATCTGCTCGGCACCGTGGTTCCGCCCAATAAAGCCGTGGTGGGCGGAAATGCGTTCTCGCACAGCTCCGGAATCCACGTGGATGGGTTTCTGAAAAACCGGGAGACGTACGAGATCATGCGCCCGGAAGACGTGGGCCTGGCGCAGAGCCGCGTGGTTTTGACGGCGCGCACCGGCCGCGCCGGGTTGCGCGCGCGCCTGGAAAAGCTGGGACACAAGCTTTCCAAAGAGGATCTGGACGTCATCTATCAGCGCTTTCTGGCCGTGGCGGACAAGAAGCTGGAGGTTTTTGACGACGACCTGGTGGCCATCGTGCGCGACGAATCGCACCCGGTGCCGGAAGTCTGGCAACTCGAATACTTGCAGGTTTCCAGCGGCACGTCGGCCATCCCCACCGCCACGCTGCGCTTGCGCGTCCAGGGGGACGTGCGGGAAGGGGCCGCCATCGGCAATGGTCCCGTGGACGCCGTCTATAAGGCCATCGCGGCGCTGGCGGGAGACTCCGCCCGCCTGGTGCGTTATGACATTCATGCCGTCACGGGCGGCACGGGAGCCATGGGTGAAGTCACCGTGCAACTGGAAAAAGGGGAGCGGCGGGTGGTGGGGCGGGGCGCTTCCACGGACGTGATTGAAGCCAGCGCCAAAGCCTATCTGGACGGACTGAATCGGCTGGCGAGTCTCGGTTAGACGGCCGGACTGCAGACAACGCGCACCTCTGCATTGCAATACCGTAGATTCTTGTTTTCTTAGCAAACAATTTGCGCGTCTGGTAGGGGAGCCCCTACGAGACGCGTTAGTTGCGGCTCTGCCGCACTGCGCTACACCAACCTCCGGGCACCCGCTAGAACAGGTCGCGCTGCCTTGCTAAACAATTGGGCGAGATGTATCCTCTTGCCCAAGCGGGAATGGCAAATTCGGAAGTCACATGGTTTGTCCGAGTTGTGGCAAACACGTGGCCGGGACGGAAGCGGCGTGCAGGTTTTGCGGCGCGGCCGTCAAGAGCGATATGACGCCATCTTCCAATTTCCTCCCACCTGCGGGCGGTGGCATATCGCCGGGAACCTCCGAGGGTCGTTCCCGTCAAAACCGCGAGGCGAAGGCCTGCTTGGCCCTTGGCATCATCTCGCTCACCACCCTGCCGGTCGCCTACGCCTTTTCCCGCTTCTTTGCCAACCTGCCGGTTGCATTTGCCTACTTTGATGCCGACTTACCTGAGGATGTATTTGCCGCCCTCTTTGCCACCGCGATCTCTGCCGGTGTGCTGGCGCTGGTTCTTGGCCGCCGCGCGAATCAGGCCATTCGGCGTATCGAGGGGAGAATATTCAGCGATGATCGGGCCAAGCCCGGCATGGTCTTGGGATCTGTGGGAGCCGGAATCTGGTCCCTTTTCGTCATTCTTAGCATCCTGCCCAAACCTTCGCTAGGAGGTGGCGTCTCAGTTGTAGGTTGCCTGCATACCATCAATACGGGGGCGATAAGCTACTCCTCCAAATACGGCCATGGCTTTCCTCTCAAACTCTCATACCTCGGCGGTTGTATTTCACCCGAGAGCGGCGATCAGGCAGCATGCCTCATTGAGCCGAGATTGGCCTCGGGGTCGTTTTTGGGGTACCGATTCTATTATGTCGCCGGTCCCGTGGACAGCCAGGGGATGGTTCAAACCTATACCGTGCACGCCGACCCCATCCGGTCGGCCAAAGATCCGTATTACTTTACTGACCAGACGCGCGAACAACGGAAGCAGTTGTGGCGGGAGGCAAATGCGACGAGCCCGCCCTTCGAATGAGGGCGTCGGGAACATGGATTCTATCGACACCGGAAAATCGATTCACCCAACCATCAACGACCTGAGTTGAAAATGCGGAACGCACCACTACTAATCTTTCTCATCTCCCTGCAGGCTTCCGTTCTCCATGCCCAACGGACACACTCCGGAGCCTTGGTAGGTGAACCTGCGACCCAGCTTGCCGAAACGATGTGCCAGCAGTTGCCGAATTCCGCGGCGTTTCCGTTGAAGGGAAACCTCATCGGTGATGACGTGCATGACACGCTGGTGGAGTTGGGCCAGTACTCCTTGCCCTGCCTAATTGATCGCATCACCGACTCCACTTGGATGCCAGACCCTCGCCCGGTGCCGCATGTCGGGGATTTCAGGGCAGGAGATGCCGCCTTTCACATCCTCTGCGATAAGGGAGTGGATTTTAACCTTGTCCTGCCCATGCTTGACAAGAAGGCCTGGGAAGCCGTTGGCGTTTATGCGTACTTTGACTGGGTAAACAAAGCGAACCACCGGAGAGTGCTTCAGGACCTTATCCGCCGGTGGGTGAGCGCGCACCCGGCTTGTTGCAGTGCCGATTTATTCCCCCAGGCAAAGCCCGGAACCGGACCGCATTTTCAGTTAAGTGCCGAGGGGGTTTCCGCCCTACGGCAACGGGTGTTGCGTGCGTGGCCCGGGATGGACGAAAGCGCGGCGCGCAAGACGCTGGGCAAGCCTGATTTCGAAGTGGATTAAGTTAACGAAGGCATTGACGCCATCATTGACTTGGACCGGGAAGAAACGTCGGCGCTGGTTTTTTCCGTGAGAAGGTGGAGCGCCTTGAGCGATGCTGACTTCGGGAAGCGCGACTTTCTGCACGACCAATATGTAATCGTGTTTTTCACTAAGCAGGGGAAACTGGCGCGGATATTCTCCAACGTACCGCAAATCCCTCCGATGTACCCCGGAAGTCGACAACTTTGGATGACCCTGATGTTTGGGAAGGATGCGGCACAACATTGAGGGGGGATGGGTTCAAAAGACCCGCGAATGACGCCGACATTGCCTAATTCGTCCATGACGCCGTCCCACGGCTTCGCCGTGGGCTACAGGACGGCGCCCGCGGCGCGGGCTTAAAGGCAGTGACGAGTGGAAAGTGGGGAGTGACGAGACAACGACGATTTCAAAGCTCTGCTGGATCCAGGCCCTGTAACGCTCTCATTATGCTGTGCGCCCGTTCGATCTCTTGCGCCACTTGGCGTCGAGCCTCGCGATCGAGTGGCTTGTCTGTTCCAAGGAATTCTTCGTAGACCAACATCCCCGGTGAGACGTTTTCTCGGAAGTATTCGTCAAGGATTCGCGATGCGCGTTTCCCTAGGGGTGGATCGGGCTCGAACTGGCGGTGGAATGCCGCCCTGAACTGGGCAAGGTCCAACTGTGCCGAGGCAATCGCGACGACGTCGGCCGCATGAGTGCGTGCCTCTTCTCGATCGTGGCGGGCCCCTGCTGCGCCGCGGATATTGCGGTATCGGTCATCGAGCGCCAGCAGCTTCAGCATGACCAGCGCATGGGGCTTCGTTACACGCACCGACGCCGTGAATTCAGAGCCGTCCGGTAATGCGCCTGCCAGCCGATGGATTTCCGATTCGGCCACCGCGATGCTACCGCCGGTACACGCGCGGGCATGAACACCCTTTTGAACATCCACGCGGAAGTCTCCCTCGCCGCGCCTGAACTCCTCGGGCGCCATGAATTCGATCCGCATTGTTTCAGGGCTGTTGGGAATCGGCTTCTCGAACTGGAAGTTCCGGGCGCCTTCGACCACCACGTATCCCAATTGTTCCAGTTGGACCCCCAGCGATAACGGTTCGCCACGGAGTCTCACCACATCGAGGACGAAGTCGATGTCCTTGGTGGCACGCGCTCGTTCCACCATGAACTTCATCGCTTGGGCACCGGCGACGACGAAATCGTCGGCCGCTGGCCCCAGCGCACGGAGCAGTTCCAGAACGTACGTCCTCTGTGGTTCCGGGATCACGCGCTTCTCCATTGCGGCTGAATGATGTTGTTCAACAGGTACTCGGCTTGTTTCAGATCGCGTCCGCCCCGGGCGTAAAGGTCCAAGTAAGCTTGCACCGGCGAGACGATGGGCGCTCCACCCGCTTCCCTGGCGTACATGAATATGCCGGCATCGTAAGGAGTGATCACCCTTAGGGGAGGTCCGCTGCTGGCTTGTGACTTGAGTTCCCGTAATCCTGCGGCGCTCGCCGCGCCACCCAGCACGAACACATCCACCACATCGATGTCGATAAAGGGAGCATCGCCGGTCGTCGCCATCGCTCCGCTGAATGCGTAGGGCCCTTGAATCAGGGGGCTAACCCCGCTGGCGATGGCCGCCAATTCGCTTCCAAACGGGTTGCCGGTTTGGAAAGAGCTCCGCAAACGCCAGCGGTATCGTTCCTTGTACTTGTCGGCCCACTGCTCGAGAAGGCGCCCGGGCTCAGGGACGATGACTGCCGTTCTGCGCCGACGCACCGCAAGTTGCTCTTCCAGGCCGGCCACGGCCTTGGAAATGGATCCCTGGCTGATTTTGAAATCGACGCCCGCCCCGGGATACCGTTCCGCAAATCGGGTGCTTTCTGCCGCAAGTTCGCGAGCGATTTCGGTGACGGTCCACGGCCTCGGCTGCTCCAGAAGAACCCGCAGGACGCGGGAAAATCGGCCGGAGAATACGTTGACCAGGCGCGCGCTTGCGGATGGCGTGCCGAATTCGCCGCGCGCGCGCATCCCGGTCCGCTGCAACGTGAACTTGCCGGGAACGTTGATAAAGATATTCCCCGCCAAGTCGAGAAAATCAATTCCGTTCTCAACACAAAAGGCCTGGGCCTGCGGCGAAAGCAGGGGCGCAATAACCGCCACCGCGACGTCGCGGCGCAGCGATTTCAGCCTGCGAATCCAGGGACCTATTTCCTCAAGCGAGCGCGGAGAGAATGCCGACTTGATTTCGCCCAGCACCAGAATTCGGTTGGGGCCGGAGAGAATTTCGAAACTGATGTCAAAGGGCTGCTCAGGCTGCTCGCGCACATTCTGAATCGACACCCCTGGCAGCCCCTTTAGGGGAAGCTGCCCGCGCAACGCTTGAGCGACTACCTGCTCCGTCTCGATCGCCATCTCCTCACCTCTCTTCGCCTATACTTTCTCAAATGGGAATGTTATTGTAAAGGAAAATATTCCTATACAACAAGAATCTCAATTAAGAAAATCTGCTTATGTCGCCATCCCAGCGCAGTCGAAACTCTCGCATCATGCACAAACTAAGGCATCTACTTTGACGGTGTGGTCTTAGGAGTAGTGACGAGTGAAAAGTGATGAGTGGCTAGAAAGAGCGTCTGAGATTTTAGAAGCAGGGAAGAGTGATGGGCGGCGAGTGATGAGGGAACGCCCCCGCGTCCCGTGTCCCGTACCCCGTACCCCGTATCCCGAATCCCGTACCCCCTTCCCCGCCCCCTCGTTGGTCCCCCGACACTCCCCCGCATCGCTTATCGGCGGTTTTTTGTTGCCACATGAACTTTATGGGTGGACTGTTTAGTGGGGCGAACGAAAGCCATCCCCAGCGCCCGTGGGCTCGCATTATCCACTCGACCATAAAACAAATTCCGGGTAGTGGTACAGTTTGAAACTAGGTGGTGGGGCGGATTGGCCGATCTCAGGGAAGGGAGTTTCGTGCCAAATCCGACTTATGTGGTGGGTGGGGCTGGTGTCGACAGCTATTGGTAAACCCCTGGCGACAAGGCAGGAGTAACCCTCGAAGGAGTGGAGCAACTTCCGAGCGGCCGACGATTCGCCCGGAACCACGAAGCCCCTAGGTCTACGATGGTAATTGTCATTCGGAGCAGTTGCCGGAGAATCGGTGCTAATTCGGAGGCAACGGTCGAGCCGCAGGACAAGATTGGGGTGCACCAGAAGCTTTACATGCCGGGAAGCTTGGGATCGGGGCTTGACGGTTCGTTTTTTGGCTCCGTGGTGGAGGGTGCATTAAGGCTGGCGGCGGGAGTGGTTTCTTGAGCAGGTGCGTGTTGTTGATCCCCCCCGACATTGACAGGGGTCGGTGGGGCACCCGGATTGGCGGACCCAGGTGGCATCGGCTGTGCCTTAGTGGGAAATACGGTCGCGGGTAAGCGAATTTGACCCGGGTGTTGCAAATATGATGAATATCTCTGCTGCACTCGGGTCAGCATAGGAGGCAAAAGCCTGCCGATTCTTCTGCTTTTAATTAAGCGCCATTTTTCCTTATACAATTTTCTGAATTTGAAGCGTAGGGCTTTACCGGCGAAAACGGGGAATACGATAGCTTCGTTGTCTTGCTCTGGGATAACACCATACTCGGGGTGCGGTTCTAATTCCCCGATTGGTATTTCCGTGCCTCTTAGAAGGTAGAGTTCAAGTGCATCGGCAGTGTCGTTGCCTCTCGGAACGCAATCACAATCTGGGCGAATATTGATCCGAAATCCGTCTTCAACATGGAAAATATCCCCTGGCGCAAAGGAGCCCTTATCAAGCCGGTTTTCCGCCAGAAACCGCTCGCCCTCAATCACCTTTCTCATAACGCTCCCGTACGACTCAGGAGCTTTATCAATTTCACGTGGCAATTGGGCGAACGCCCCGAGGTCGCAATTGAACGGACTCATTCTCGAGGCCAAGTTGCGGGCGATTAATCTTCCTATTTGCTCAGCAGGCGGAACACCATCTTCTTCAAAGTTGTCCCACAGGATTAATGGCCATAGCCGGCCTTTTACGTAGAAGTCCAAAAAGAGTTCATTCTTGGCCTTTTCATAGGCTTGTTCCCAGTTCTTGAGGACATACGCTGAAGGAGCCTCTTCCATCCATTTGGCAAGCTCGTTGAAGAGGCCCGCTTGCACAACTTCCAACTTGTCCTTTACCAAGATGTGCGATGGATCGGCTTCGTCGTAGAGGTCAGGATAATGTTTAAGTCTCTCAATTATCTTTTCTGCCGGCTCATCGGTAAAGATGAAGACGGGGGCAAATCTTATTTGCTTAAACTCCCGGAGAAACTGAATAATATTTGCTTCGTTCTGCTGGGTGACTTCGGGCGGAACACCCTGTCCTTCAATTTCTCTGAGTTCGGCGCCATATAGCTTCCAGTCTAGAACCACAAAAGCCACCTCCCGCAGGTTCGGAAGTGAGGTTTGGCTCGGGAGCTTAGAGAGGGCAACGTAGTGGCAGCCAGCGTCCACGATGGCGTTGAGAATTTGGTTCACACTCGCTTTGGGATCTTCCACCTCATCGTCAATTACGACGGCGATGCCATGGAACAGGGCCGGGTCCAGCATTACTCCTCCCCCTTGACGAAGGACACCACAAAATTCGCGCCGGGAAGCAGCCTGTACCGCTTTGTGTCAGCGAGCTCTATCGAGTAATCGTGGCGCTCAAGAAGTTGTCTCGCGATATACAAACCCAGGCCTCTTCCGTCCTCGCCCCTTCCGGAATAAAATGGCTCAAAAATATAGGGGGCGTCATCCGGTTTCACTCCCGGTCCATTGTCCGCGAAGATCAATACGCCTTCGTCGCCATCGAGTAAAGCCTTTATTTCTCGTTTGGCACCATTTTTCGAACGCAGCCAATAGACAGAATTATCAAACAAGTTGAGGAATAGCTGCAGAAGCACGGCGTCCGTAGTCTTAGCGACAAGCGGTGAACCGCGCTCTTCGAGGCTGAAATCAATATTGGCCTTCGTGAGTGAAGCGGCGAACAATTTCTGAACCTTTTGGAGCACTTCCCGGACGCGAATGTCCCTGCGTCGTTGCTTCGAGGACTTGAAGAGTTGCTGTATGTCTTTAAGCTGGGCTTCAACGAACGAAAACATACCCCGCAATGAGATAAGTTCCCGGGCCATGAAGTCCTTTGACAGAGTCCCTGGCTTCTGCGACTCCGAAATCAGGCTGTCGAGCGCGGTCAACCCCCGGTGCAAAACGGCCATGATGTCGTGTGACGCAGTTTCAACCGAAAGCCCTACGGCAGCGAGGTTTTCGGTCGTCTCAACGCGTTGAATAAAGTACCGGCGCTCGGTTTCATAGAGCTTGGCCGCCTCCCTGACGGCGGCCTGGACAGGCTTGTTGTCGGCCAACCTGGACTCAATTGATTCTAGGCTGGACCGGACCTTTTCCTTTTTCGCGATTTCGGCGTCCTTATTTTCTCTCGCCTTAATCCGGTGCTGCTCAAACGGTTTCTTCCTTACCCAAGCGAGGAATATCTGAAGCAGGTGCCGGAAGTCATTAGTAGCATCGCCTACCTCAATTAATCCTTCGCGATTGGTTTTGTCTCTGAGTAGTGGATTCTCTTTTTGAGTAATGTTGACGAATCCAACGACCTGGTCGTTGCTCAAAAACATTCCCGCCGCTTTGGTGCCGCGGTACGTGTCGGTCTGCAGCCAGTCGTCGTCCGCGTCACCGTATGGATATACACGGATCCTATCCCTGTAGAGGTAAATCCGATGCTCCTTCAACCGCTTTTTCTGCTTGTCGTCCAGTAGATATTTGCCAAACGATTCCTTGCTGATATCGAAAACATAAAATCCAAACGAAAACGAACCGCATTTCGTACCGCGTTCCTTCAAGACTTCGCCCTGCTGCCCAAATGCCTCTCGGAACAGAGCAATTCCCGTGATATCCGGATCACCCAGCGGGAGGAGGACAGGTTTTCCATTCATGAGGAACTTGAAAATTCTACGGGGCTCATCGTATCTGCCATCCGTGATCGCAAGGACAGCGTTGTTTTCGATCATCGCGCGCAATTCTTCCAAATAAGCGTTCGAATAATTTACGAATGTTGAATCCTTATAAATTAGTACTTCAAAATCAGAGGGCGGCTCCCAGCCAGCGTTCTTGTCCGTGGCTGGTTTTGAAATTACGTCGAATATCGACTGAAGTCTAATAAGGTCTCGATAGACCTCATCGACCCGCCCCTCCGTCCATGATCCACGAAGATTGCTCACCTCAATTCTCGTCCCGTGAGGCTCGCGGCGCTTCAGTCGGGCTCCGAGTTCAATTTCTTGCGCTGTGATGTGGGTCGGTTTTTCGATAACCGAAAAGGTTATCGGTATCTCGTCTAACGGGTAGCTCCTGGGGACTCCGTCTTTACTCAGGAAATCGTCATCATAGTGTGAGAGATCCAGGTCCAGCGTGAATTCGTGTCCACCATTTTCGGGTCGTGTGACTATTGATACGGTTTTCCCGAGCTTCAGGAGCGCGAACCGGCCGATGCCTTTTTCCCCCTGAATCTTTCTACCCTTCAGGGTCGAGTCCATAGAAGTCTTCGCAAGCTTCTTGATCGGCGTCGCGGGGCTAATCCAGTCTTCTTCGAGGACTTTCCGCGTCATGCCCGTGCCATCATCCTCGATGATGATCTTGGACGTAGGCTGAACCTGGTAGTTACTGCCGAAATCCTGGAACGTGATTTTGACCCAAGACGCGTCAGCGTCATATGCGTTCTTAATGACCTCTACAAGTGCGATCCGCTCATTTTTAATGAGCTGCTCGCCCAGCATTGTGAGCAAACGTGCATGCGGCTTAAAGTAAAGTGGCAGAACTTGTGTCATTTCTTGGCAATTAGGACGAATTCCTCGCCGTATACGTGGCGCCCGTCACCGCTGGACGAAAACTGACCGATGGAGTCACGATAAGGCGTGAGGATCTTCCCTGACATCTTCCGTTTTGCGGCTTGCACGATCGAGAACCCAGCGCGCAAGAGCGACTCTGCAAGGTGGGCAGCATTCTCGACATGCATGCCCTTGTATTCGGTGTCTCCAATTACAAACACTCCCAGCCCCTTGCGTCGAACCAGATTATAACAACGACGGGCGACGGCCTGCATATCCAGGAAGTACTTTGCAGTGGAACGCGCAATGGACCGGTCCTTGTTGAAGAGCCCAAAGACGACGCGCGCACCGATGGTGTTCAACCGCTTGATCTCCCGATTAAAATCAAGATCATATTGGGTGCTGCCGATCGAGCCGTTCCGTAGGTCCCGATAATCTGACGCGTACCCGAGCCAGAGCGATGAAAGCTGGTGAAGATCTGCGTATTCATATGAGGTCACGTACGGGGGGCTTGTAATGAGAATATCGATATCGCAGGGAGGGTTCTCCAGCGTCAAGAAATTGGCGGTAAGAATCTGAACATTGCACGATGTCTTCGCCGGGAATTGCTCAAACGCAAGCTTCATAATCTCAAATTGCTTTGCAAATGCATCCCAGACCTCCATCGGCTTCTTACGCGGGTCAATCTGGGGCTTAATTGACTTTGTGAGCCAGCGCGAAGCCCCTTTCAATATGTTCGAAAAGGCGCAATGGAAAAAAGCCCGGTACCGACTTCGGGGGGGAACCACCGCGTTGATTGCATTTAGGAGTTTCGCGATGCTTCGAAGCTGCCCTGCTGAATACCAGTACGCCAAGCGATCCGTAGCAGTTTGAGCAAGAGCGAGCTTCGCGTGCGCGCCCTCAATTGCCGCCGCAATTCCCTTGTAATAGTGGACGAGGCGATGTGTGTCAAATGAGCTGCTTTTCGTGCGCGCAATTAATGTCGCAATCGGGTTGATGTCACAGCCCCAGAAATCGACATTGGCCCGTTTCGCCTCGAAGGCCACGGTCCCGCAACCACAAAAGACGTCTGCCGCCCGTTGTACCGTAATCCCTTCCGCCCTTGCGTACTGAAACGCCTTTGTTGGGATATAAGCAGGGAACTTTGCGGGGTACGCGTGGATCCGATGGAGTTTCACCTCACCGTGCCCACGATCGCTCCAGAAGTTGCTTTCACTCAGCTCGGTAAAGTTCGCTCGCGAAACCTCACCGGGACGTGTGAGCTCCAAGTATTTTTCGGTCAATGAACCCGCCTTACCGCGTCCGCTGATGGTCATAGCGACAAAACCATTACCACACAAAAAGATACGGTGCGACAGCGCGGGTATAGTATGCCACAGCCTGCGCCGCGTGCAAGGGGCGAACGCGCGGAAACACCTCCACGAGCCTCCGACTGCGGCAGAATATGGGAGATGGCCGAGCGCGGAGGTCGGCAAACAACCGACACGCGGGGCCATTTCTCGCTGACAAAGCCCGCGCCACTCGGAAGTTGTCCCAGACAGGCTCGCGGCTACAATTCTGCGGAAGCCGAAGGTGATCGGTCCTGCCTGACGGCATAGCGTTTACGCAGTCCATTCACAGGAAATTTGCGCGGCGTCGGCATGCTCTTTTGGGGCGTTGCGCCGATCTCAGAGCAAAATCCAGGCGACAACCTATAAACGGGCATGGCACTATCATTTCCTGAGAGGCTGTGGCACCCGCTGGATTCGCGCTTGAAGGACTACGAAATGCGAAAAGGGTTGGCGAGAAAACCGCAAGGAGACGAGCCCGCGACGCGAGGCAAGAACTACATAACGCCGGGCGGCCTGCAGCGCCTCAAAGATGAGCACCGGTTTCTGCTCACCAGGGAACGCCCGGCCGTGACGAAGGTGGTGGCGTGGGCTGCGGCCAACGGCGATCGCAGTGAAAACGCCGACTATCAGTACGGCAAGCGCCGGCTGCGCCAGATCGATGGCCGCATTCGCTTTCTCACGAAGCGAATCGATGCCGCGGAAGTGGTGGACCCGGAAAGTCCGAGAGCGGGGCAGGCGGCGGCGCGGGCATTCTTCGGAGCGACCGTGCGCTATGCCAATGCCGCAGGAACGGAGCGGGCGGTGAGCATCGTGGGCACCGACGAGGTCGACCTCAACCGCAACCACATCAGTTGGGTGTCGCCCCTGGGGCGCGCGTTGATGAAGTCGGCAGCTGGCGACCGCGTAGCTCTCCAATCGCCGGGCGGTACAGAACACCTGATCGTCCTCGAAGTGTGTTACGAGCGCATTTCTGTGGAACCGTTCCGTGAACCACCTGGAGCCGAGGCCTCGGCAAAGGGACTCCCTCGCCGACCCCAATCGACCTGACGACTGTACCACTACCAAATTCCGTGTTGACATAATTGGCGGTGGCACGGTAGTCTTTAAAGTCATGTTGCGCGCGCTGGCACACCACCACCATCATCATTTAAGCTCCGGGGTGGCGTGTCGGTGGGCGAATGCTTAAACCAGATAGCGAGATCGGCAAAGCGGCCCGCTGACACAAATAATCAGCGGGCTTTTTCATTTTCACTGAGGGGGCTGTGCATGTTGGAACTCAAGTATGATGCGGAGGGCCTGATCCCTGCCATCATTCAAGACCGTCACAAGGGCAAAGTCTTAATGCTCGGGTACATGAATGCGGAGGCCTACCGCCTAACTCTCGAATCCGGCTTCGTCACTTTTTACAGCCGCTCGCGTAAGAAGCTGTGGACCAAGGGTGAGACTTCCGGACACCGGTTACTTGCGAAGGAAATTCGCGTGGACTGCGACCAGGATGCGCTGCTGATCCAAGCCGATCTGACCGGTCCGGGCTGCTGCCACATGGGTTATCGCTCGTGCTTCTTCCGCAAGCTGACCGAGAAAGGTGAAGAAATCATCCTGGAACGCGAATTCAATCCTGCCCGCGTCTATGGCGAGGAGCACCCGGAGAGCCAGACATGAGCCTGTTGAAATTGGGATTGCCCAAAGGAAGCCTGCAAGAAGCCTCGCTGCAACTTTTTCGCCGCGCGGGCTATGAAATCAGTGTCAGCTCGCGCTCCTATTTTCCCTCCATCGATGATGAGGAGATCGAGTGCATGCTGATCCGCGCGCAGGAAATGGCGCGCTACGTGGAGGACGGCATCCTCGACGCCGGATTGACCGGCAAGGATTGGATTCTGGAAAACGAGGCCAACGTCATCGAGGTGGCGGACCTGGTTTACGCCAAGCAAACCTTCGGCAAAGTGCGCTGGGTGCTCGCCGTACCGGAAAAATCCCCTTTCCGGAGCGTCAAAGACCTGCAAGGGAAAATCATCGCCACCGAACTTGTCGGGGTCACGCGGCGATACCTGGAGCGTAATGGAGTAAAAGCCAAAGTGGAATTCTCCTGGGGCGCTACGGAAGTGAAGCCGCCGGTGCTGGCCGACGCCATCGTGGAAGTTACCGAAACCGGCTCTTCGCTGCGCGCCAATGGACTGCGCATCGTCGAGACGGTGCTGGAATCGAACACCAAGTTTATCGCTCACCCGGCCGCGTGGGAGGATCCCTGGAAACGCCAGAAGATCGAGACGCTCATCATGCTTCTGCAAGGGGCCATTGAGGCCGCGGGCAAGGTGGGCCTGATGCTTAACGTCCGTCGCGACGATCTGGAAAAGGTTCTGTCGGTCCTGCCGGCTTTGAAGCGGCCCACGATCTCGGCCCTGAGCGATTCCGAGTGGGTGGCGGTCAATACCGTCATCGAAGAAAAAACCGTGCGCGAAATCATTCCGCGCCTCAAGGCCGCGAATGCACAGGGAATTGTGGAATATCCGTTGAATAAAATCGTGGTTTGAAGACGTTGAGTGCCGTGGGCCGGAAAATTAGCAAATAGTGAATGGTAAATTTTGAATTATGCAGGGCTGGCCGCACTTAATTCACTATTCACCATTCACTATTCACCATTTAACCCGGAACCTGGCACCTGACACCTACTTTAATGTTGGACATTATTCGCAGTAGTGACGCCAAGGCTCTCGATAAGTTGCTCCGCGCGCGCTCCTCAAGTTTGACGGAGGCGGAGGCGGTGGTGCGGCCCATCCTGGAGGACATCCGGCGCCACGGCGACCGCGCCTTGCTGCGTTACGCAAAAAAGTTTGACCGCCTCGACCTCCGCAAGACCGGCTTTACGGTGTCCCGCGAGGAGATTCGGCGCGCCTATCGCCAGGTCCCCCGCGACTTTGGGGCGGCGGTGCGCGCGGCGGCGGCAAACATTCGCAAAGCGGCGCGCCGGCAGTTGCCCCGTCCATGGACGTGCCAAACGCGCGCGGGCATCATGGTTGGGCAAATCGTGCGACCGCTCGAGCGCGTGGCTTGCTACGTTCCCGGCGGGCGATTTCCGCTGCCTTCGACCGTGCTGATGAGCGTCATCCCGGCGCAAGAGGCCGGCGTCAGCGAAGTGATTGTGACTTCTCCGCGGCCTGCGCCCGCGGTTCTGGTGGCCGCTGACTTGTTGGGCGTTTCGAAGATCTACCGTTTGGGCGGGGCGCAGGCCATCGCGGCCTTCGCCTTCGGAACCGAGTCTGTGCCGCGCGTCGACAAAATCGTGGGGCCGGGGAATCGCTATGTCGCCGCCGCCAAGAAATTGGTGGCGGGCGAGTGCGGTATCGACTTCATCGCCGGACCGTCGGAATTGGTGCTGGTGGGAGGACGCGGCAACGCGGAGTGGATTGCGGCGGATTTGGTTGCACAAGCCGAGCACGACCCCGATGCCGTGGCCATTTTCATCACCACTTCCCTCAAATTGGCGCTCCAGGTTCAGGCGGCGGCGCGGGGAATTGTGGCGCGACTGGAGTTGCCGCTGGCGGGCCAGTCGCTTGCCGCGCAGGGGGGAATCATCGTGACGCGCAACATGGCGGAGGCCGCGGAACTCGTCAATCGACTGGCGCCTGAACACCTTACCCTTTTCGAGGGCGCCACGGGATTGCTGGGGCGGGTGCAATCCGCCGGGTCGATTTTTCTGGGGGCTTACAGCCCCGTCGCGGCGGGAGATTATGCTTCGGGCACAAATCATATTCTCCCCACCAGCGGAGTGGCACGCTTGCGCGGCGGCCTGAGCGCGGCGGATTTTGTGAAGGCCATTTCCGTGCAACGGCTCAGCCCTCGCGGGTTGGCGGGACTAGAGAAGACTCTGGTCACGCTGGCGAATACCGAGGGCCTGAAAGCGCACGCGTATTCCGTGCAGACGCGCTTTGCGGGGAAAGTCGCCCGACACTGAGGGAGGGTCGTCCGCGAGATGGGCGGCATGCGGTGGACAAATTGACACTCGCAATCGGGCGCGACGATGAATGTCGGGGCAAAATGCCTGAAACAGGCAAATGGTGATCCCTCAAGGCCATTTTTGACAGTTAAGTGCAATGTAATCTGTAGGTTAAGATGGAACAGGCCATTTGAGATTTTGCGGGCAAATGCCCTTAGTAGCGGAATATCCACAATGCGCGTCCGGGAGCGCCTTAGGACTTTACAAATGATTCGACCCCGTCAAGCCATCGAGACCTTGAAGAAGTATCGCCCGCCCCAAGAAGGCCGCGGCGGCAAGATGCGCCTCGACTTCAACGAGAACACGGTGGGCTGCCCTCCTCAGGTCATTCGCGTGTTGCGTCGCGCCTTGAACCCGGAAATGATGACGCGCTATCCCGAGTACGACGAAGGGCGCCGCACGCTCGCCGATTATTTTCGCGTGAAGCCGGAGGAGATGCTTCTCGCCAACGGCACTGACGACGCGCTCAAGATGGTCTGCGACACTTTCGTCGATCCCGGCGATACGCTGCTGGTGCCCGCGCCCACATTTCCTGTGTACGAGTTCTTCAACAATGTGGCGGGCGGGAAAACTCTGCGCATTCGCTATGACGAACACTTCCGTTTGCCCACGGACGAATTCGTCACCACATTGAAGAAGGAGAAGGTGCGCTGGGTGGCGTTGGCCAACCCCAACAATCCCACCGGCACGCAGATTCCCGAGGCCGCTTTGAAGGCCATACTGCTCGCTGCTCCGGAAACAGTGGTGCTGGTCGATGAGGCATATCAGGATTTCTCCGGCCAGACCATCCTGCCGTGGATTCGCAACTATCCGAACCTGATCGTGACGCGCACGTTTTCCAAGGCCTTCGGCCTGGCCGCGCTGCGCATGGGCTGTCTCTTTGCCAACCCTCAACTCATCGATCCCCTGCAACGGGGGCAGAATCCATTTGCCGTAAACTCGCTCGCCTTGATGTGCGCGTGCATCGCCATCCGTTACGACGCTCAGGTGCGCAAGTACGCGGAAACCATCCGCACGAATCGCGCGGGCTTCTGCCGCTGGCTCGATGCCCACGACATTCCCTACGTCCCGAGTTCCGCGAATTTTGTCCTGACGCGGGTGGGCGAGCACGCCCCGGAAATCGCCCGCAAGCTTCGCGACAAGAAAATTCTGGTGCGCGATTGGAGTTACGATCCGCACCTGAAGGGTTACCTGCGATTCACGATCGGCTCGCGGGAACAGACGCGCCGCCTGATGGCTGAACTTCATCGCCTGCAGGATCTCATCCAGACTCGCAATGGCATAAGAGCTTGGAAAAATATGGTCTCCTATTCTTCCACAGGATGGTTCGCATGAAAGCGCGCATCGCCACGTTGCATCGCAAAACCGCCGAGACCGATATTCGCGGGCGCTTGAATCTGGACGGTCGCGGCACTTACAAGATCTCCACGGGCATTCGCTTCCTGGACCACATGCTGGAGCTCTTCGCACGGCACGGCGGCTTCGATCTAGAACTCGAGGCACGCGGCGACCTGGACGTGGATCAGCATCACACGGTGGAAGACGTGGGCATAGTTCTTGGGCAACTTTTGCGCGAGGCGCTGGGTTCGAAGAAGGGTATCAATCGCGCCGGTTATTTCATCATGCCCATGGATGAAACCCTGGCCATCGCTGCCATCGACCTGAGCGGCAGGCCCTACCTGGTGCTGAATGCTCCTCTGAAGGTGCGGTTCGTAGGCGATTTGCAAACCGAGCTGCTGGAAGATTTCTTTCATGGCTTCACCACCACGGCCGCTGCAAACGTGCACCTCAAGGTGGCGTACGGACGGTCCAGCCACCACGCCATCGAAGCCCTGTTCAAAGCGTTGGCGCGAGCGCTGCGCTATGCCTGCTCGCGCGACCGCCGCTTGCGAGCACAGCTTCCCAGCACGAAAGGGCTTCTATGATAGCCGTCCTCGATTACGGTGGCGGGAACGTGGGCTCGGTGCTCAAGGCGATTGAGTACCTGGGAGTGTCGGCGGAAAGGGTCGACCAGCCTGCGGCGCTCAAGGATGCCGACAAGATCATTTTCCCCGGGCAAGGCCACTTCGGCGCCATGATGAAAGGGCTCGCAGAGCGCGCGATGTTGACCCCGCTGCGGGAAGCCATCGCCGAAGGGAAACCCTTCTTGGGCATCTGCCTGGGCTTGCAGGCGCTCTACGAATGGAGCGAGGAAGCCCCCGGCGTCGCCGGACTGGGCCTGCTGCCGGGCTGCGTGACGCGCTTTCAGGGAGTGTTTAAAGTTCCCCACGTCGGTTGGAGCCAGCTTGTTTTCCGCCCCGAGACACAATTGTTCCGTGGAGTCGCCGACGGCAGCTTTGTTTACTTCTGCCATTCTTATTACGGGCCCGTCACGCCCGAGGCGTGCGCCGTAACCGAATATGGCCAGACATTCGCTGCCGGAATCGAAATGAAAAACATCTGGGCGGTCCAGTTTCACCCCGAAAAGTCAGGAGAAGTTGGGCTGAAAGTTCTGAGTAATTTTTTAAATTTGTGAGCCGTCCGTGGTCCGTTGTCAGTTGTCCGTTGTAACGCGACAACCTCAGCGGTGCCATAGCAACTGACCACTGACAACTGACCACGGACAGGTTTTTCAATTATGTTTGCCAAACGCATCATTCCGTGTCTCGACTGCAAGGATGGCCGCGTGGTGAAGGGCATCCACTTTGTCAACCTGCGCGATGCGGGCGACCCAGGCGACCTGGCGGAGATGTACAACCGCGAAGGGGCCGACGAGTTGGTGATGCTCGATATTTCCGCCACTCGCGAAGGCCGCACCACGCTGATGGAAACCGTCCGGCGGGTGGCGCGCCGCCTGTTTATACCACTCACCGTGGGCGGCGGAGTTCGCGTGCTCGATGACGCGCACCGGCTGCTTTCCGCCGGAGCGGATAAAGTGGGCGTCAACACCGCGGCGGTGGAAACGCCCGAGGTCGTCAGGAACATCGCGGAGAATTACGGGCGGCAGGCCATCGTGGTGGCCATTGATGCGCGCCGGATTCGCGGACGTGCCACGGCCGTCCCGGCCGTGCGCACGGGCGGGACGCCCGTGCCACAAACAGAGGAGCATCCGCCTCGCTGGGAGGTTGTGACCCATGCCGGCACCAATCCCACGGGTCTGGACGCCCTCGAATGGGCGCGGCGTGTGGAGGAATTGGGTGCGGGCGAAATCCTGCTGACCTCCATGGACGCGGACGGCACGCAAACGGGCTTCGATTGCGAGTTGACCGCTATGGTGGCGCGCGCCCTGCATATCCCCGTCATCGCCTCGGGCGGCGCCGGGAACCCGGCACATATTGCGGAAGTCTTCCAGCGAGGTTGCGCGGACGCCGCCTTGGCCGCCTCAATTTTTCATTACGAGACGCACACCATCCGCAGCCTGAAAGAGTACCTGCGCACGCAAGGAGTGCCAGTAAGAATTTGAAGGACAATCATGAATTCTGAATTATGAAAGCGGCGGTTGCCTGTCTCGCCCGCCTCGTTAAGCACAATCGGCAGGAATTCATAATTCAGCATTCATAATTCATAATTTTATGGTCATTCCCTGCATCGACTTGATGGATCGCAAGGTTGTGCAGCTCGTCCAGGGCAAGGAGAAATTCCTGGAGCTGCCCGAGCCGCTTGCTGTCCTTGAAAAGTTCTCTGCCTATCCGGAAATCCAGGTGATCGACTTGGACGCGGCGATGGGCAAGGCGGAAAACAACGCGGAAATTGTGCGCGAGCTTTGCCGCCGCAAGCCCTGCCGCGTGGGCGGAGGCATCCGCAACACGGCACGCGCGCAAGCGGTGGTGGGCGACGGCGCGCTCAAGGCCATCGTGGGCAGTAGCGCTTTCACCTCCCAGGGCATCAATCAGGATTTCTTACGTGACCTCGCCAAGGCCGTGCCGCGCGAAAAAATCCTTATTGCTGTGGATTCATTTGGCGACCGCGTGGCGATTCATGGTTGGAAGGAAACGCTGCCGCTCACCTGTGCGCAGGCGCTGCCCCAACTCGAGCCGTACTGTTCCGGGTTTCTCTGCACTTACATCGATGGGGAAGGAAGATTGCAGGGAACGAACCTCGAATGGTTTCGGAGTTTGCGGGCGGTTACGCAACTCCCCATTACCGCGGCGGGCGGAATCACCACGGATGAAGAGATTGCGGCGCTGGAGGAACTTGGCATGCACTCCGCGCTGGGAATGTCCATCTACCGCAAAGTCTTTCCGGAATTCTTCGCCGGCCGGCAACCCGGCGCGCCCTGAACAAACAAATTGGCATGGAAGGTCGGGCTCACGCGGTGCGGCGGGCCAGGAGGCGGGCGCGGATGCCGGCGGGATCGAAGCGGGCGGCGTTTTCGCCGCGTACGCGCTCGCCCGTCTGACGGCGCTGATCAAGGTAAGCTTCGACGTCGGAGCGGTGGCGCAAGTAGTACCCGATGGCCGCGTAGACGTCGGCTAATGCCAGAACCGGATACTGCTGCACAATCTCCTCCGCCGTCCCGCCTTCAAGAAAGGCCGCGACCACCGTGTCCAGTGTTACCCGAGTTCCGCCCACGCGCACGACGCCGTCAGGTGTTGCGTCCAGTGGCGCCGGCTCATGCGCGATCATCAATCCCATCGCCGTACTCTCCCATCCGGAATTATAACATGCACAAGGAGGCGCTGAAAGCCATCGTGGGCAGTAGGCGCCTTCACCTCTCACGGCATTAACCTCGAATTCCTGCGCGAACTCAGCGCGGCTGCGCCCCGCGAAAAAATCCTGTGTCAAGGCAAAGTAGAAAGTTCCTAATCTGAGCAAAGTAGAAAGTTCCGCTTTTCGGTTTCTGGCGGCTAACCGGAGGAGCCCGTAGGGCGACGGAGGTTAGCCGCCAGAAACCGTCGCCCCTTACCCGCTGTCGGGCCGGGCGTCGGTCCTCTCCGGTGCGAGAATCACCCGCCAGGGAGGGCTCTTGTGCAGGTGGAAATCATTCATCCAGTTGTGGGCGACCCTGGGTCGAGGCTTCGACGCGCT
>Ga0326727_10007151_pt1 | contig 29821 bp, 17 predicted proteins | sample MB2enrmetagenome_FD_207643 | JGI IMG/M metagenome (GOLD analysis project Ga0326727, IMG submission 207643) | Lab enriched peat soil microbial communities from McLean, Ithaca, NY, United States - MB29MY | ecosystem: Environmental > Terrestrial > Soil > Wetlands > Peat | place: USA: New York... | reverse complement strand
TAGGCGGCGTCGAGCCGCCGCAGTCCAAGGCGCTTCGCGCAGAGATTATGAGTACCACGCCTCCGGCGCACCGCCGCGTGACGCCTGCGTGGCAGGAACGCCGTTCTTCATGGCGTCTTCCATGGCGGCGACGAACGTGTCAATTTCCTCGAGCGTGGTGTAAATATTCGGCGACACCCGCAGGCACTGATAATCAAAAACCTGGTTGGGCGGTGCTCCGCCGACGAGCGGGACGACGATGATGCGGTACTTGTCCATCAGGAATTTCGCGAGGTCACGAACGTCGATCCCCTCGATGTTGACCGCCGCGACGGCCCACGCCTGAGCGGGCTCGCTGAGATCCGTCAGGATCTTGGTGCGCGGATGCACCTTGAGGGCGTTGGCCCAGCGCAAGGTCAGGTAGCGCAACCGGGCCGCCTTGCGGTCGCCGCCGATGGCCTGATGGTAAGCCAGCGCCTCGCCGAGCGCCGCGCGGATGGCCCACGGGTGCGTCCCGATGGCCTCAAACTTTCGAATGTCATCGTCCTGCTGTTCGGGGGCGGCTTGGAGGGGCCAGAATTTCGGGATCATTTCTTTCCGCACATACAGGCAGCCGTTGCCAATGGGCGCCAGCAGCCATTTGTGCAGGCTCACACCGTAAGCGTCGCACCCCAGGTCGCGCAGCTTGAAGGGGAATTGGCCGAGAGCGTGGGCGCCGTCGACGATGGTCACGATCCCCTTCGAGCGGGCCAGGTGGGAGAGCCGCGCCACCGGAAACATCTGGGCGGTCAAGTTGGTCATGTGGCAGAAATGGAAAACTTTCGTCCGCGGCGTGATGGCCTTCTCAAACCGCTGGTAGAGATCGTCCCCAGTGGTGGGGACGGGGAATTGCAGGCGGCTCACCTTGATGCCTTCGCGCCGCATGCGCTGGTCCCACGTGGTCAACATGCGGGGGTAGTCCTGCTCGGTGGTGACCACTTCATCCCCGGCCTTCAGGTCGATGCCGTTCTGCGCGATTTGCAGCGACTCACTGGCGCCACGCGTCAGGGCCATCTCCTCCGGGTCGCATCCGAATTCCGCGGCCATGCGCAAGCGGATGGTCTGAATACGGTCGGCAATGGGGCCCTGATAAAAAATGGGCGACATGTTGATCATGTCCATGTAGCGCCACTCGGCTTCCAGCGCCACGCGGGACGTGGGGCAGGTAAAGCCGTTGTTCAGGTTGATGATGGTGCGGTCCAGCTTGAAGTCCATCTGGATCTCGCGCCAGTAGAACTCGTCTTGCGCGACGTCCTCGGGCGACCGGCCGGCGACCGATTGCGACGCGGCCAGAACGCGCTCAAGATTCAGCCCCAGGCTCGTGGACGCCACCGTTCCGGCGGCTCCGGCCGCACGCAGAAATGACCGTCGACTCCATTTTGCAGGCCTCATGAAAAACCTCCTTGATCTCTTCGGGAATTCATTTTTGTGGTCACAGGCGCCGAAATCATACGCCACCTACCCTCTCGATTCAAGCTCCGTCGCCAATTGCCCGGCAAGTGTCGCGGACAAAAAAGACGGGGGCCGCGCTACGGGCGCTCCCGAATCCAAGAGGGGGCTTTGGATTTGGGAATTTGCATGGCAAAGGTCCCCTGCTTACCTTGCACTCGCGATATGGAGATCGGGCGAAAAGAGCCTTTCAAACGCCACGTGCTCGAGGTAGTCCTTCCCCTTCTGAAAATTCACGACGTTGCGCATCCACTGGCGCGCGAGGTCGAAACCCAGAACCCCGCGGGCGTTCAAGTGGTAAAGAACTCCCAGGTCGGAAGGATGGTCGACTATCTCGGCATAATGCCGGGTGGCGGCCTGCACTTGCCGGTTGGCCAGGTCAAATTCCCCCATGCTCCTGTCGAGGTTGGCGAGGAATTGCTGGTGCGGCGCCTGCGCTCTGTCGTGAAAGGCCTGGTCGAAGTCGAGGCAGGCTTTACGGATGGTAATAAGAGACTGGATATAGTCGCGATAGGATTCCGTGCGGTTGATCATATAACCTAATTCGTATTTACCCTGGGGGGCAACGTTGGGCAGGGCCGCGCGCATGCTCCCGAGCGCCTGGTCCAGCCATTGCATGGAGCCCTGGTAGCGGGTGATGACATCCGGCGATTTGGCGATGAAACCCTCCCATCTCGGACCGGTCGGCCCGTCATAAGGATTATCCTGCTTGGAGTAATCGTAAATGCGGGAAACCTCTTCCAGTGCGCCGCAGCAATTCATGGTGCTGTAACCGTAACTGTAATAACCCAGCCAGGCCTCATTGGATTCCAGCGCCATGTAGGCGTTGTACATATCCCGTGCCGCGCGGTCGCCGAAAAGGCGGGCGGCGTAGCCCCGGTAGAACTCCTCACTGCCGAGTTTGGGCTGCCACGCGGCGTCGGCCAGAAAGCGGGCGTTCACCTCCATGCCGCGAACGCGGTTGAATTGACCGGCAAAACCCGAAAGACCGTATTTCACCCCCGCGGAGAAGATGCGGTCTTTCTCGCTGTACTGCTTCACGCTGAACTGCATGCCCATCATGTTAATGTCATCGTCCACGCGCGGTTCGAGGGTTCGTTCCCGGTCCCCCATGGCGCCGAAGTCCTCCATGGGCACGCCGCCAGGGGTCCAGACTCCACTCGATTCCATATCGGTAAAGGGAATGTCCTTGGGCAGCATTTTATCCAGCACCGGCAAAGCGTAGCCGCGCCCAATGGCCATTAATCCCATCTTGGCCTGGGGAGCAATTTCTTCCCGCTTCGCCATCAGGAATTTAAACAGGTCGGCAAAGCCGCTGTTCGAGTCCACCACCTGGTCGGCACTTTGCGTAATGTCGATAACCCATGGCCAGTGCAGGTCGCGCAACTCATGAAAGGCCGGCCGCTGCTGAACAAAGAAGGCGTGATGTTTTTCGTTGTTGAGCTCCGGATACATTTCGGCAAACACGAAGAAGTAGCCCTCGGCCTCCGGATAGTTTTCCACGAGCGCCCGGAAGCGGTTCACCTGAATTTCGCGATTGACGGGATCGAGGGGATGCACAAACGTCCCAAAGATGGTATGAAACGGCAGATTGGCCACGCGCTCGCAGTAGCGCGCGAGGTTGGGGGGGAGCGCGGCCAGCTCGACCGCCGGCCACACCTTGATGCCTCTTTCGTGCGCGTGGTGGATGACCTTGCGCAGCAGATCCCCAGCCACCGTGAAGGCTTCCTCCGGGGTCTCGACGTTTTGAAATTCCTCGGGAGCCAGCCTCCGGTGTTTGAATTGTTCCTTGCCGATGGAGACCTCATCGGTGGTGTGCGATCCTACTCCCACGTGCGCCCAGGTAAAGTATCCACTGTCCTTGGTGGAGACGTCCCCCATCCACATGGGCTCACCCTGGTAGGAATATTTCAACCAGGGCTCGTAGGAAAACCACCAGAATTGCAGATAGTTGCATTTCAGCTTGGCCATCTGGTCAAGGAACTTGACGTAGTCGGGATAGGAAAATACGGACAAGTTGATGAGGCCGCCCGACTGCAGCAAAAAGCCCCGGCGTGAGAACGCCGGGTTCATGCGAATGTCGAGGGCGGGGGCGGAAAGGTCAGGCCTCACGGGGGGAATGGCGTCTGCCGTCAAGGTAAAGGTTACGCCCAGCCGCTCAATGAATTCATAGGCGGCGTACAGGGCGGAGGCATCGTCATTGCCCCCCACCACCAGGGCAGGGTGACCCCGCAAGACTCCCGCCTTAATGATAAACCCCTCCGGTTTGAGGCCGGTGAAATCAACCCATTTGGCCTGTACTGCTTCCCGCACCGCCGAGTTTGTTGCCGGACCGCCCAGGAGGATCAGTCCCTCTCTGGCCGGCCGGGAGGCAACATCCGAACTGGCAACGATGGGGAGTTCGGCTCCGGTTAACAGGCGTAAGTACTTCTGTAATTCCGTGGCCGCGTATTTGTTGAGTTCCCCGGCGGCCTCGCCCATCACCAGGGATGCCTGGGGCTTGCCTCCACCGGCTATGGGCACAGGTGCAGTTTTGCTGGCGCCCGCCACCCTCCCCACTCCGATCAGGACAACGAAAAGGAGTGCCGCTGCCCCGTGAGGTCTCGCGGCAGATTTTGAAACGGATGAATACGCCATGCTGACTCCCCCCGGAATTCAATTAGTTTTAATTCGTGCCGCAACAATCTACTACTTTGGGTGGGATTAATATTATTTTTGTTTGCCGGGGCATCGATGATGATGCGCGCCGCCATTCCCATAGGATGACGGTCTTACCGACCAAATGGGAAGAGTAACAGGGCGGCCACTCGAGGAGGATACTCAATACGGCGTCCGCCCGTCTTCTGCTCGCCGCAGCAAGCCAAAGCTCAGCAAAAAAAACGAGTCTTGACAAAATATCACATTAGATTTAATCTAACCCCCTCATGGGTGCCGAGGCGATTAAAAAATCCCTGAAGGGCAGCGGGTTGCGGTGCACGCCGCAGCGCTACGCGGTGATGGCATTCTTGATGGAACACAACAGCCATCCCACGGCGGCGGAAATCTTCGAAGCCGTGAATCGCTTGGATCCACGCTGTTCAAGGGCCACGACTTATAATAACCTGCGGGACTTGGTGCAGGCGGGTCTGGTGCGTGAAGTGGCCATCGAGGGCCGCGGCGCGCGATTCGATGCGAAAGGCACGCGGCATCACCACTTCATCTGCGACCGCTGCGGCAATGTTGAGGACATTAAGTGGTACGACGTGCCCAGGCCCGCCTCGCGCTCCCTCGGTAAGCGGATGGTTCGCGAATGCGAACTCATTTTCCGGGGGCTCTGCGCGAAGTGCGCTCCGCAGCACGCTTCCGGTTAAGTGTCGCCGGCGTGTGGATACCGGATCGGTGGCGCGCGAGCACGTAGCCACGGTCAGTGCCTTCCTGACCGTGGGCTTTTCTCCGGCGAGATAGAAGGTAGCCACGGTCAGTGCCTTTCTGACCGTGGGCTTTTCTCGGGTGCGATAGCCCGGCGACGATGGCGCGAAGGGGAAAGCCAGGATGGGTTCGTAGTTCGTCACAGTTTTTTTGACTAATTCGAAGGAAAACAAACATTTTGACGAATTCGGAGGAGGGCAAACATATGGATAAGACAATCAACACCGCAGCGGGAACGCCTGTTCCCGCTCCTCAGGACCAAACCTTGTCAACCGAGAGCAAGTGCCCGGTAACGGGGGGCGCTGGCAGACACACGGCGGCAGCCCATACGAATGTGGACTGGTGGCCGAATCAAGTGAACCTGAAAGTCTTGCACCAACACTCTTGCAAGTCCAATCCCATGCACAAGGGATTCAATTATGCCAAAGAATTCAAGAGCCTCGACCTGGATGCCGTGATCAAGGACCTCCATGCCTTGATGACGACCTCGCAGGAGTGGTGGCCAGCCGACTATGGCCACTATGGGCCGTTTATGATTCGTATGGCGTGGCACAGCGCCGGCACGTACCGCATTGCCGACGGCCGCGGCGGGGCAGGCTCCGGCAACCAGCGATTTGCGCCCCTCAACAGTTGGCCGGACAACGTGAGCCTCGACAAGGCACGCCGGTTGCTTTGGCCGATTAAGCAGAAGTATGGCCGGAAAATCTCCTGGGGCGACCTCATGATTCTGGCCGGCAACGTCGCACTGGAGTCGATGGGGTTCAAGACCTTCGGTTTCGGCGGCGGGCGCGTGGACGTTTGGGAGCCCGAAGAGGATATTTACTGGGGGCCGGAGGGCGAGTGGCTGGCCGACAAGCGCTATAAAGGCGACCGCGAGCTCGAGAATCCTCTCGGCGCGGTGCAGATGGGCCTGATTTACGTGAATCCGGAAGGGCCCAATGGCAAGCCGGACCCCATCGCGGCGGCGCGGGATATCCGCGAGACCTTCGCCCGTATGGCGATGAATGACGAGGAGACCGTGGCGCTCATTGCCGGCGGGCACACGTTCGGCAAAGCCCACGGCGCTGCCGATCCGAAAAAGTATGTCGGCCCCGAACCCGAGGGCGCTCCTATTGAGGAGCAAGGCCTCGGTTGGAAGAGTACCTATGGCAGCGGCAGCGGTGGCGATGCCATCAGCAGCGGGCTGGAGGGCGCCTGGAGCAACAAACCCATCGAGTGGAGCAACAGCTACCTGGAAAACCTGTTTGGCTATGAGTGGGAGCTCGGGAAGAGCCCGGCCGGTGCGTACCAGTGGTTTCCCAAGAATGGGGCTTCCGTGGCCACTGTTCCGGATGCTCACGATCCGTCAAAGAAGCACCCCCCGATCATGTTCACAACGGACCTCTCCCTGCGGATGGATCCAATCTACGCGCCCATCGCGAAGCGCTTCCTCGAAAATCCAAAGGAGTTCGCGGACGCATTCGCCAAGGCGTGGTTCAAGCTGACGCACCGCGACATGGGGCCTCTCTCGCGCTACCTTGGCCCGCTCGTTCCCAAGCAGCCCCAGTTGTGGCAAGACCCGGTTCCCGCCGTGGATCATAAACTCATCGGAGCGAAAGACATTGCTGCCCTGAAGGCCAAGATCCTCGCGTCCGGACTGTCGATTTCCCAACTGGTCACGACGGCCTGGGCCTCGGCGTCAACCTTCCGCGGCTCCGACAAGCGCGGTGGGGCGAACGGGGCGCGGATTCGCCTGGCACCCCAAAAGGATTGGGAAGTGAACCAGCCGGCCGCGCTGGCGAAGGTCCTGAAGAAGCTGGAGGCGATTCAAAAAGACTTCAACAAGTCGCTGAAAGGCGGCAAGAAGGTCTCGCTGGCAGACGTGATCGCTCTGGGCGGTTGCGCCGCCGTCGAGGAAGCGGCGAAAAAGGCCGGGCACAAAGTGAACGTTCCCTTCTCGCCGGGGCGCACCGATGCCTCGCAGAAGCAGACCGATGCGCACTCCTTCGCGGTACTGGAGCCGACCGCAGACGGGTTCCGCAACTACCTCCGAAATGGAGACCCCAGAACAGCCGAGGAGCGGCTGGTGGATCGGGCGCAGTTGCTCACGCTGACGGCCCCTGAGATGACGGTTCTCATCGGCGGCCTGCGCGCCCTGAATGCGAACTTCGGGCAGTCCAAACACGGCGTCTTCACTAGCCGGCCGGGGACGCTGACCAATGATTTCTTCGTCAACCTGCTCGACATGAATACAAAGTGGCAGGCCTCCTCGACCTCCGAAGGCGTGTATGAGGGGCGCGATCGCGCCACGGGCGAAATCAAGTGGACCGGCACCCGTGTCGACCTTGTCTTCGGTTCGAACTCCCAGCTCCGGGCCATCGCGGAATTCTATGCCTGTGACGACTCGAAGGAGGCGTTTGTGAAGGACTTCGTGGCGGCATGGGACAAGGTGATGAACCTTGATCGCTACGACCTTGCCTGAGCTCGACGGAAAAGCGTGGTAGCGCGGAGGTATTTGGCTCCGAGCCGGATGCCTCCGCCGCCTTTTCTCATTGCCCGCAATGAACAGGTTGAAATTCCGATTCCACGAGCCGCAGAGGAAAGCGAATTGCGCTTGCCCTGCGTTACCCTGCTACCCTGCTAACGGCTTGTGCGTGTCGATTCGGATTGATTCGGATTGCGCAGAGCAAAGCTCTGCGATCCAAGGCATCGATGATGATGAGCGCCGCCGTCCCATTTCACGGGTAGGGGATTCGGGCCGAATCCGGGGAAGTACTCACTCATCAAAGCTTTCCCGTGCGTCACCCAGGAGGATCGGCAGGCCGACGTGGGAACCACATCGGAGGGTTGGCAACCACACGACCAAGTAACCTAGGCGATCATGCAACTCCCCATCATCCGAGATGGGCGTTTCGTTCCCAATCCGGCTTAAGTGGTGGGTTGGGCAGTAATCGACTGCTATTGGTAAACCTTGGCGACCGCGGAGCTATTCTGCGGCGAGCGGGATCATTGTGGATCGCCATCGGCTCACGCCGCGTTGGCGGATGCAGACGAGCCCGAGAGTCGATGTGGGCTGGAGCCAACTCCCCGAATCGGGTAAAAGGTTGGTCGCCGTCACGGTTCGCCAATCCTTTTCGCGCCAAGTCTGAACCGCCCGCAAGAAATGCGGGAGAGATTGGGAGAGCCCATGGCGAGAACTTCGTTCGACCCTTGAGAGATGGCTACTGACTACGTCCGCTTGCCGGAGGCGTACCCGCGTTCGAAGGGCTGCTGAGAGGTGTGAGCTTGAACACTGTTCCGCAGCCTAACCCCTGGTTGCAGGTCAGGTCGCCACCTCCGGACGCGGTCCCGTAGAGGTTGCCCGCCGCGTCCATGACCAAACCAGCTTGGGGGTATGCCCCGTCCGTCCCACCGCTGAAGGTGTAGAGCACAGTCTGCTTGCCGGTCTTATCCAGCTTGAACACAGTTCCGCAGCCTAACCCCTGTCCGCAGGTGAGGTCGCCGCCATGATCGGTGGTGCCGTAAAGGTTGTTTGCCGCGTCGATGAGCAACCCGCCCTCGGGAAGTGAACCGTCTGACCCGCCGGTAAAGCTGTAGAGCACGATCTCGGCGCCGCTGGCAGATACCTCGAACACCGTTCCGGCGCTGAAAGCGCCGCCAAGCTGGGTGGTGCCGTAGAGGTTGCCCGCCGCGTCCATGACCAGACCAGCCAGGGGAGATGCACCGTCGGCCCCTCCCGTGAAGCTGTACAGCACGGTCTCCGTGCCTGTCGGGTTGAGCTTGAACACCGTTCCATAGCTATGAGCGCCGCCATTGGAGGTGGTGCCGTAGAGATTGCCCGCCGCATCCTGGACCAATTCGGCCGTCGGTTCCAGCCCGTCCGCCCCCCCAGTAAAGCTGTGCAGCACGGTCTCCGCGCCGGTCGTATCCACCTTGAACAGCGTTCCGCAGCCGGGCCCGCCCAGCCTGGGGCAGGTAAGGTCGCCGCCAAGCTGGGTGGTGCCGTAGAGGTCGCCCGCCGCGTCCATGACCAGACCCGCCAAGGGAGATGCCCCGTCCACTCCCCCCGTGAAGCTGTACAGCACGGTCTCCGTGCCGGTCGGGTCGAGCTTGAACACCGTTCCGTAGCCGTGAGCGCCGCCATTGAAGGTGGTGCCGTAGAGATTGCCCGCCGCATCCTGTACCAGTCCGGCCTTCGGTTCTATCCCGTCCGCGCCCCCAGTGAAGCTGTGCAGCACGGTCTCCGTGCGGGTCGTATCCACCTTGAACACCGTTCCGCAGCCGCTTTGATCTATGTCACAGGTGAGATCGCCGCCATTTTGGGTGGCCCCGTAGAGGTTGCCCGCCGCGTCCATGACCAAACCGGCGCGGAGAGTCGCTCCATCTGGCGCACCACTGAAGCTATGGAGCGGGGCGAAGGAGTATGTGCTCGTCGGAATTTCAGAACCGCTTGCGTTCAGGAGGATGGCAATGGTGTTTTGAATTGATGGCGTGGATTGCGTTCCGCTCAGAGTCCATGTACCCGGGGTGCAGTCATTTCCTCCAGTGGTTGGTGGACTCGTCTGATAATTGGTGAAACTATCAAATGTATAATCGGAGTACGCTGGCGCGCTAGGACCGCATAAACCATAAATGCCACCGGTACCTGGATATTCCGCCACTGTGTAAAAACCGGTCGCAGGCTCGTCGTCACAACTGCGTGGGTTATAGTTATACTCAAGGATCCATTCCACAATTGAAGCATTTACAAAATGGAGAAAGTTACTCTGGGCAAAGCACCAGTTAGGCGTGGCAGAGGTTACGGTCAGACCTGCCCCTGCTATGGTGAATGACACCAATTGAAAATCGCCCGTGGTAGTGCTGTTGAAACTGCCCGTGAGAGGCGTGTTTGTGAACCCCGCTGGCAAGTTGAGAAAAGTAAGAGTTGCGGTTATATTCCCGGTGTAAACGCACTGCGAGCTCGAATATCCTTCCTCAAGACACACTGCAAGACTAAAGGGGTTGCCCGTATATGTGTAGGTAGTATATGTGTCAGTAACCGTCACGCTGGCGCTTTGGGAAGAGTTGTTGTAGGTGGCCGTCACCGTAACTGGAGTAGAAGTGGTCACCGAAGCGGAAGACGGGGCGGTGAAGGTTGCAGTCGTTGAACCCGCAGGAACCGTCACATTGGCCGGCACTGGCAGCACACCATTGTCATTTGAACTTAAGGTAACCAAGGCCCCGCCGGTGGGCGCAGCGGTACTCAACGTCACCGTGCCGGTGGTTGAAGTGCCTGGGATGATCAATGTCGGGCTGAACGACAAACTGGCGAGCACGTCTGGCGCGCTCACGGTAACGGTGGCGGGTTGGGAAGAGCCGCCGTAGGCGGCCGTCACCGTAACCTGAGTGGAGGCGGTCACCGAAGCGGAAGCCGTGGCGGTGAAGGTGGCAGTCGTTGAACCCGCTGGGACCGTCACATTGGCCGGCACTGGCAGCACGCCAGTGTTGTTCGAACTTAGGGTAACCAAGGCCCCGCCAGTGGGCGCGGCGGCACTCACCGTAACGGTTCCAGTGGTTGAACCTCCCGGAGCAACCGAGGTTGGGTTGAACGACAGGGTGGCAATTGTAAGTGGGGCAACGGTGACGGTGGCGCTCTGGGAAGAGTTGCTATACGAGGCGGTCACAGAGACTTGGGTAGACGCGGCAACGGAGGACGAGGCAGTTGCCGTGAAGGTGGCCGTCGTCAGGCCGGCTCCGATCTCGACTGTTGATGGCACCGCTAGCATGCTGGCGTTGCCAGAGCTGAGACCGACCAAGACCCCGCCAGTGGGCGCGGCGGCACTGACCGTAATGGTTCCCGTGGTCGGAGCTCCTGAGGCAATCGAGGTCGGATTGAACGATAAACTGGAGACCGCTACTTGCACGGTCACGGTGGCAGAACCCACACTTTGATCGAATCCACTCGTGGCTGTGATGGTGTGAGTGCCCGCGGCGTTGGGTGCACTGTAAAGGCCACCCACGGAGATTGTTCCGGAGGAGGCGTCCCCACCTACCACGCCATCCACGGCCCATGTGACCGCTTGATTTGTTGTGCCCAATACCATCGTTGAAAAGGCGATTTGTCCTCCCGTCTGGACTACAGGTGAAGCGGGAGACACCACTACAGAGGAGAGCACTTGGACTTGAAGATTATTCCCATTGACTTGGGTGCTATCCGATGTGAGGTCACCGAGGGAACCGAGCAATCGAAAGGCCGAGAGATCACAGTATAAGCCGATGGTTCCTGCAACATTGCCTGGGATCAATGTCAGCCCATTGACGTTCACCAAAGAATTAGGATTAGGTTGGAACGAGGTTTCCGCACTGGTGATCGTGACGGAGTCCACCTGACTGATTAGTGAGGACAACGGGGTGTTCTGGATGTTGTTCCCGATTTCGTTCATCACGTCCTGAAGTACACTCAACAATACACTCGCCACCACTTTATTCCCGACTATTGTGCGCGCTAGGGCTTTGTCCACCGGGACAATGGACACAATCACGTCCACCAACGTGGCAGCGCCGTTGGTAATGGCAGAGGGCTTTGCTTGGAACTGTCCAACGACGCTCTCGGCGGCCTGCGCTCCGTTTACACTCATTTCGGCGGGCGATGGAGAAATGGAAACCGAGGAAAGATTGATAGGTGCGATGTTGCAGATGGTATCGTATATCTGGACGAGGATTGAGGCTGCGTCGAAGGCATGGAGAAATCCGCACAGGGGTCCAAGTACGGGTCCGAGGCCAGGGATGAGACTTCCGAGGCAAATTGGCCACGAGAATTGGGTGATCCACGTCGAGACCGTCGAGAGGGAGTCGGCGGCTTGGCAGGAGGCTGCTGCCGAAGCCTTGGATGCATCTGAAAACAGTGCCCTCTCCCGCAGGATTCCCGCGGATGCGTGCGCCAGCAGGCGCACACTTGCGGGGCCCAACGAGAGCGCATTTGCCGATTGGAGAAGGCGGTCCATCGTATCGACTGCGGACAGGCCGAAGGTACTCCCATCGGGCCCCGTCCCCGTTCCGCCGTTCGCGGCAGCTTGGACCTGATTTTCCAGATTCGACAATTGGTTGTTGAGTGTAGTGAGAAGTGAGTTCAGAGCCGCCACTTGATCAGATGAAAAGTCTTGTGTGGCCAGGAGACTCGCCTGTTCGTTGGCCAATTGCGTAGCCAACATGTTAAAAAAGCTCAGAGTGGTCGCCCCGACTTGCCCTGTGTTTGCGGGTAACGTCGTGATTGAAAGGCTAAGGGTATTCGAGCTAAGGCCGTTCACGACTACCTGAACGTTAACTGCTCCCACGTAAAGCTGTCCAGTATTTGGGTCAGGCAACACGGGAACCAAACCATCGATTTCTGAGGCACTTATCGGAGTACAGGGCACTTCCACAGTGGTTCCCGCGTAAGTGAAGACCAAAAGGACTGAACTGAGAGCTTGGCCGCCTCCAGAGAACCCCGACCCGGTTAGGTTAAGAGGCGAGAAAGGAGGGGCCGCCGTAGTGGAGAGGCTGGTCAGGGCTATTGGGTTCGTGGATGCGGCCAGCACAGTGAATTGGAACGGAATTTGTTGTCCCGCGTCCGATGCTGTAATCACGTGATTACCAATCGGAGTGTTGCTTGCCACGGTGATTGTTGCCACCACGAGATTCCCGGAGGAGACCGTAACACCAGAGAAGGAAATACCTGGGTTATCTGCGCTGAGTTGGATAGATGAGTCAAATGCTGTGGACACTCCTTCGAGGGCGATCAGAATTGAAGTGCCCTGTTCCGTCGAGCCAGGTGAAACTCCGAGGGCATGTGGAGGAGGCACAACTTCAAAATTCGCTGATCCTTGAGCCGCGAGATTGTCGACATTCACAGAAACAATGGCAGGAGCGCCCAAGTTGGCGGAGGAAGAATTGGGGATGAGCCCTCCCGGTGTTGTGACCGTCAGGTGCACACTTCCGTCATTTGCCGCAGCGGCCGCAGATGCGGCCACCGAAAAACTCTCCCCTGCCTGTGTGAATACCACGATGTCATTGCCAGGGGTTGCAGGATCCGCACCGAAAACGGAGACCACAACCGTCGAGCCCGCCGTCCCTTGACTTGGGGATAAGCCGGAAATGGTGGGAACCAACGTCAGTTCTGCTGACGATGTTGATTTTCCTCCTCCCGGGCTGGGGTTGGTGACGGTGACGGTGTACGATCCAGCGACGGTCTGGCTACTAGGCGGGAGTTGCGCGGTTACTTGTGAGGAAGACACAAAGGAAGTCGTTAGCGGCGTGCTATTCAAATTGACCTCACAGCCGGAAACGAACCCCTCCCCGTTGACAGTGAATGTAGCGGGTGTGCTGGTGATTGCGACAGCTGTGGGGTTCACGGAAACGACACTTGGAACCGGGTTAGTCACCGACACAGTCGCCGAGCCCGACTCCGTGGAATCGGCCTGGCTTGTAGCGGTAACTGTAACTGAGGCGGGGCTAGGCACCGTCGCAGGACCAGTGTACAGCCCCGAAGAGGAGATTGTTCCCAGCGTACTGTTTCCACCTGCCACATCGTTCACGCTCCAAGTTACTGCCGAGCTGTAATTTCCTGTTCCCGTAACCGACGCCGTGCATTGTGACGTCTGTCCGGTCTGCACCGAGGTGGGATTGCAGGAGACCGAAACCGAGGTGACGGTCGGTGGTGCCGTCACGTTCACGGTCGCAGTCCCCGACTTGGTCGTGTCCTGGGTCGATATGGCGGTGACGGTTACGTTGCCCGCAGCGCTGGAAGCGGTGAGGAGTCCAGAGGAGTTGATGGTCCCCGCGCTGGCGCTCCAAGTGACGGTTGAACTGTAGTTCCCTGTTCCCGCCACCGACGCCGTGCATTGCGACGTCTGCCCAGTCTGCACCGAATTGGGATTGCAGGAAACGGAAACCGAAGTGACGGTTGGTGGCGCCGTTACATTCACCGTTGCAGTCCCGGACTTGGTCGTGTCCTGCGTCGATGTGGCGGTGACGGTTACGTTGCCTGCGGCGCTGGGAGCAGTGAGGAGTCCGGACGAGTTGATGGTCCCCGCGCTGGCGCTCCAAGTGACGGTTGAACTGTAGTTCCCCGTTCCCGCGACTGTCGCCGTGCATTGTGACGCCTGCCCAGTCTGCACTGAGGTGGGATTGCAGGAAACTGAAATCGAGGTAATAGTCGGCGGGGCCGTCACATTGACAGTGGCAGTCCCGGACTTGGTCGTGTCCTGCGTCGATGTGGCGGTGACGGTTACGCTGCCTGCAGTGCTGGGAGCGGTGAGGAGTCCGGACGAGTTGATGGTTCCCGCGCTGGCGCTCCAGGTGACGGTTGAACTGTAATTCCCTGTTCCCGCTACCGTCGCCGTGCATTGCGACGTCTGGCCGGTCTGCACCGAGGTGGGATTGCACGAGACCGAAACCGAGGTGATGGTCGGCGGCGCCGTCACATTCACGGTCGCAGTCCCGGACTTGGTCGTGTCCTGCGTCGACGTGGCGGTGACGGTTACGTTGCCTGCGGTGCTGGGAGCGGTGAGGAGTGCGGACGAGTTGATGGTCCCCGCGCTGGCGCTCCAAGTGACGGTTGAGCTGTAGCTCCCCGTCCCCGCGACTGTCGCCGTGCATTGCGAGGTCTGCCCGGTCTGAACCGAAGTGGGATTGCAGGAGACCGAAACGGAAGTGATGGTCGCCGGTGCCGTTACACTTACGGTCGCGGTCCCAGACTTGGTCGTGTCCTGCGTCGATGTGGCGGTGACGGTTACGTTGCCCGCGGCGCTGGGAGCCGTGAGGAGTCCGGAGGAGTTGATGCTCCCCGTGCTGGCGCTCCAGGTGACGGTTGAACTGTAGTTCCCTGTTCCCGCGACCGTCGCCGTGCATTGCGACGTCTGGCCGGTCTGCACCGAGGCGGGATTGCAGGCGACCGAAACCGAGGTGATGGTCGGTGGCGTAAATGAACCGCCGCTGCTCTGGCCGCCCCCCCCGCAGGATACTAAGACCGCCAAGGAGAGTGCTACCAGAATACAAGTGCCTACGCGATCGGTAACAGCTATTTTGGAGCGCATGGCCTTTGTCTCTTCTGACTCGGTGGATAAGCTCGTGGGGGGGCTTGGCACCGACCAATCTTAGGACAGAGCAGGAGGATGGCAGAGAAGATGGAGGATCTCCGAGAGAGAAACTGGCGCGGGCACACTGAAATCACCGATTACTGACGCCTGGGGAAACAAACGAAGAAGTCGTTTGTAACCGTTCTTAGGTACGCTGTCAACGGAAATCGTTCTGCCTTGGTTCTGCCTTGTCCCATTTGAGGAAATTTGTGGTGGCATAGCACTCGCTGGGATAGATCGCGAGCAACGTCGTAGGGTAGAGCGAAGTCGCTCAAGACCTGGATCGTCGCATTCGGAAAGTAGTGTCCACAGAATGCAAAAACCTGGACGTTCAAGTCGCCAAACCGTAGAAGTGCCTCGCGTATTCAAACTCCCGAGATACGGGGTTCTGGGATGTCTGGATCTGCACTCCTCTTCACTTGGGCGTTCAAACGGCCAAGCCGTGCTTATGGCGCGTCGCCGCCTAGGAACTCCACCAAGGCCGCACCACGCACTTCGGCAGGCAAGCCGAAAGATTCATCATGATCCCAGCGCTTGATGTCTGCGGCAATTGACCCAACCGGTCCGCGGAGGAGAAGGTGTCAGGTGCCAGGTGTCAGGTGCCAACTGACCCGCGCTGAGGGCGTGAATCCCTTCCTGTCGTTAAAATGTATTACAGTAACCGCTGAATTATCCATGGTGAATCGTTGGGTTGTCAGATGGTACTGGGGAAAGGCCCCTGATAGGCACAGTCGAGGTAGGTTATGGGCGAAAAGTCCGAAAATTCGTCACGATAATTGCGCATAGGCTGAAACCTGTCTACCTACCGAACAGTCGGTCAAGCGGGGATTTGCGGGCAGCATCGGGCAATGCCGGAATATCCATAATGAGAGTTTCGACCTTTTCCGCCGGCCACGGCTGGCGCGCAGTTTCGCCGTGGCAAAGTCCAGGTTCCAACCCTCATTCCCGATTGACATTGCTTGCGGGTGGCCGGAAGCGCGCGTAAATGTCGCGCAGGGCTTTGGCCACGGCGGCGTCGGCGCGCGCCGGCAGGAACGCTTCCGCAAAGGTTTTGCCGCGCGTGATGCCCACCCACACGGTCAGCGCTACGGCCGCGAGCCACACCATGGCGTTCTGGGGAGAGGCCAGTGGCCAGCCGTAAGGCGTGTAGAATTCATGGCGGCTGAAGGGGTAGAAATAAACGATGGGCCAGTCGCGTCCGCTCCCCAGCAGGTCGCAGATCAGGTGAACATGAAAGGCCAGGAAGGAGAGCAGCAGAACCTTTACGCGCTGGCGCGCGAAGGCAGTAGAGATGGCGGTTACCGCGACGGCCGCCACCACGCCGTGGGTCAGCACGTGGTGATATTCGCTATACGCTCCCGCCCCGCCCAGCAGGGATAACGCGTCCAAATCGGGCAGCACGCCGGCCCACGTTACCAGGCGGCGATCGCGGCGCTCCGGCAAGCGGTGGGCGATCAGCCAGGAAACTGCCAGGTGAATGGGAACCTGCATGGGAACCTCCGAATTTCCAGCACTGCAACCCTTCCCCAAAATCCCTGATGCATTGCCGGAGCCATTATGCGCTTGCAGCGTGAACTTTGCGAATCCCGTCCTTATGGTTGAAGAAGAGGTTCACACAGAGGGCACGGAGATTGGCTCACGGAGCAAAGGAGGTGTCAGGTGCCAGGTTTCAGGTGCCAGTAAAACCCTAAAACATGACGGCTATTCTGGGAATAGAGGTTGGCTCACAAAGAGCACGGAGTAAAGGAAGTGCCCTGAAAACCCCGACACTTGATACCTGACACCTGATACCTGCTTTCCTCCGTGTTCTCTGTGGTCAAGGATTCGCCCTCCGTGAGCTCTGTGTGAAACACTCTAAGGCCATCTTATAACCAAACGGAACCCAGACGGAACAGCGCTTGACTATCCCTCCCGCGAGGACTAACCTGCAATTAACAAGTCCGCCCGAACCTCGCGCGCAAGGGCCCCAGGGAGGGCCAGTGATATGATCATGCCTGTTTCCCCTCTGCAACGCGAAGCAGGTTAATCGGGAGGTGCGCTATGCTTTCCATGCGCTTAGTGCAAATGATCGAGGACCACGCGGAGGAGTTGACCCGGGAGCTCATCAAGGACCTCCAGAGCAATCCACGAACCCCACATTACCATCATCTGACGTACGAAGAGTTACATTATCGGACCTACGCTGTTTATAAGAACCTCGGCCACTGGGTAAGTCAAAAGGGTGAGGACCAAGTGGCGGCTAATTACGCGGACTTGGCGATCCGCCGCTATGCCGAAGGTGTTCCCCTTGAGGAAATTGTTTTTGCCCTGATTTCAACGAAGAATCATCTTTACCAATATGTTCGGTCGACCGGCCTGATGGATTCCGCCGTGGAGTTGCATCAGGAAAGGGAAATCCGGCGCATGATCGGATACTTTTTCGACAAGGCGATCTACCATACGGTAAAGGCTTATGAGCACGAGGCCACCGCGGACCGTCCGAAACATGCGATGAAGTTGGCGGCCTGATCGGAACCGTTACGCCCCACGGATCGTACAATGGCGGGGTACGGCCGCCCGGAACTTGTCCCGATTTGATCGGGAGGGCGGCACTTCCGACCTTCGGGAATCGCGGTTGGGAAGGCTGAAGGCAACATGGAGGTGCCGGGCTGAAGGCCGGCGCTACGCCCTACACTCATGTGCCCGTTAGGGCGAAACTGTGGGAAGCGCGCCCTTCCTGCGGTGGGCACTCGGGAGATGGTCTTCAGGGCGTCGCGTCCCTTGTCCACGGGAAGTTGGCCGAAAGGTTCAGGGTGACGCGTTGGCCTGCTCGCAGTTTATCTGTGAGACCCACTACCACCACGGGTTCGGCGCCTTCCACCAATTTGATTCCCACCACGCGGTAACGGCCCGCAGCCGGGACTTCCGCAAACTCGTAGTGTCCGTCGCGATCCGTCTCCGTGGTAGCCACGGCGCGGAGCTTGGGGATAATTTCCACGGCTTGCCGGAGGTTTTGGTCGCACGTCTTGTAGGCACGCAGAGGGTCGGCGTGGGGATCGGCCGTGGCACGCCGGCAACTCTGCTGTAATTCCACGAGAGGCTGGGTGTCATCATCCCGCAGCAGATAGAGTTTGAGCCTCCGGATGGGGTCGGATTGCATATTTTTCCCCACAACTTCGTCGATCGTGATGCGACCCGCGACTCCTGCCGATGGGACCTTCACAGTGGAACGTAACGCCTGCCCACCGCCTAAGTTGGCACAGGAAATGAGAACTGAACAGCTCAGGGCAAGGACTTGCTTGCGCATGGTGCACCTCCGCGCCGGAATGGCTGTGGCCTCGGGGATCGGCTCCCGTCGACCGCTCAGGGGGCGCGGCGGACGGTCAGGGGGGTTAGGCCCCCGACGTCCGCTGCACAACTCGGAAAGAGAATAGACTTGCGGACAATACCACCGCGCGGCGGGATGTCAATAGACATATTGTCTGTTGTACGCTATTATTTGGGGTTGGCTCCCGCGGCCTTACCGCCGATTCGACACAAGGAGGGATTTGACAATGCGCATCGCCGTTTCCGTTGCCGAGAAGGAAAAAGCCCGGGGCGCGGAGTCTCCTTATTTCCAAGCGCTCCTGGCAGCAGGCGCCACGGGGAAGGAAATCGACCTTGTGTCCGTCGCCGATGCGGCCCGCGTGCGCGCCGAGGATTACGATGGGGTTTTGTTCGCGGGCGGAGAAGACGTGGACCCCTCGTTTTATGGCGAGGCGAGACAACACGATAGCGTTCATGACCACCGCCCGCGTGACGAATTTGAGTTTTCTCTGCTCGATGGCGCCCTGGCGCGGCGGGCTCCCATTTTGGGCATCTGCCGGGGCGTGCAGATGATCAACGTCAAGTTCGGAGGCACGCTTTACCAGGATATGAACGAGGACGCCGCGCCGCAGTTCGAGCATCGGCAGACCGACCTCGGCAAGTCGCGGCAGGAAGCCACACATTCTGTGCTGGTTACGGACCCGGAATCGAGCCTGGGGGCCATCGTGCAGGGCGCTTGCCGCGTCAATAGCCTGCACCACCAGGCGGTCAAACGCTTGGGCAGAGGACTTAAAGTCACTGCGCATTCGGAGGATGGGTTCGTGGAAGCCGTGGAATCCGCCGAAGAATACCCTTTCCTCATGGCCGTGCAGTGGCATCCGGAGGAAATGGTGAACACTTCCACCGAGCAGCGCGAGATTTTCGTGCGATTTGTGACAAAATGTCGTGAAGCGCAGGAGTGACCCTCGGTGGACCACGTCCCACTCTGCCGCCGTAAATCGGGTTGCCCCGACCTCGGAGCGAGACAATGAACGGACTCCTTATTGAACCACGCGAAGTGCACGACATGATCCAGAAAGGCGCAAAGTTCCTTCTACTTGACTGCCGCGAACCTTGGGAATACCAAACCGCTCGCATCGAGGGAGCCACCCTGATTCCGATGCGGCAGATTCCGCAACAGCTCGACAATATTCCCAAAGACCAATTCGTGGTGGTCTACTGCCACGCGGGCGTGCGGAGCTTCGACACCGCCTCCTGGCTGAAACAACAGGGTGTGAGCGCGGTCAGCATGAGCGGCGGCATCGATCGATGGTCATTGGAGATCGATCCCCAGGTGCCAAGGTACTAGCCAAACGTCCCGCCGGGGGCTATGCTTACGCCGTCGTCCGAAGCCCCCAGGAGCAAGGGACCATGCCGACCAGGATTCTGTTTGTGCAAGGCGACATCACGGAGATGGCGGTGGACGCCATCGTCAACGCCGCGAATACGGACCTCACGATGGACGCGGGTGTGGCGGGCGCCATTCGCCGCAGAGCTGGGGATCGCATTCAAGAGGAGTGTGAGCGCGTGGCGCCGATCCGCTTGGGCGAAGCGGCGGTGACCACCGGCGTGAATTTGAGAGCGCTTTTCGTAATTCATGCGGCCACCATACGGCCCGGTGAGACGGCCACCGCGGAATCCCTTCGCCTCGCGACCCGCGCCAGCTTGATGCGGGCGGAGGAGAAGGGGATTCGGAGCATGGCGTTTCCCGCTCTCGGCACGGGCGTGGCGGGCCTCTCCATGACGGAGTGTGCACCGATCATGCTGAAGGCCGTGCTCGAGCACCTCAAGGCGCGCACGAGTCTGGAGAAAATCTATTTCGTGCTGTTCGACGACGCGGCGCTCAAGGTGTTTGAAGAAACTTACGGACGGTTAACCGCCCGCCCCGCGGCAAGGCCCCAGTGATATAGCCGGGAAACGAAAGCAAGCCGTGAATGGTCCGTGAAGGCGCCTCGCGATCCACTGCCTGTCACATCTAAGCCCATATTTCTGTTTTGCGGGAACCTGCCCGGCGTTGCCGCTGTCCGGAGGAAAGAATGAAGAAGACACGAAGAGAGTTTCTGTCAGAAATGGGAAAGGCCGGGGCGGGCATAGGGTTATGCGGGACCATGGGTGCAGCGGGATGGGGCGAGCAGAGCGGGCCCCTTTCATCTGCCGACTCACCACAGTACCTTTCCGACCTGAAAGCTGGCTGGTTGGATCTTGCCCGGACTTACCGGCCTCACACGAGATGGTGGTGGCCCGGAAGCGCCGTCACCCGAGATGGGATCACGTGGGAGTTGGAGCAGATGCGCGCCCAGGGAATGGGCGGGGTCGAGATCATGGTTCCCTGGAGGATGTACGCGAAAGGGAATATCCCTTACCTATCGGAAGAGTGGCTTCGGATGGTGCGGCACGCGATCGAGAAAGCCACAGAATTGGATATGGAAGTCGCCGTGACTTTTTCGCCCGGCTGGGGATTTGGAGGTTTTTGGGTCCCCCCGACGGAGCGCAGCAAGGTCTTGACCCATGGGTGGGTGGATGTGAGTGGACCGGCGGTGTTTGATCAGGAGATTCCCGCCTACACACCCCGGCGGCGTAATCCGGCGTCAGCAGGCTCGCCCAAGCTATTTACTTCGGAGGCTTTTGACGACAACTCGGTGATGGCTGTCGTGGCGGCAAAGGTCACGGGAACGGGGTTGGATGGGAATACCCTGATCGACCTGAGCAGGCAGGTCAACCAAAGCCGCCTGGAATGGCACGTGCCCCCCGGTTCTTGGCGCCTGATGGCTTTCCGCCTCAAGTATACGGGGCAGCGGTGTTCGACAACCGATAATTTCATCCGGCCGCAGTGGGTGGTTGATCACCTCAGCAAAAAAGCGATGAGTAATTATTGTGATTATCTGGGAGGTGTGCTTTACCGGGCTTTTGGGGAGCAATTTGGCAAGACCGTGGACTCCATGTTTTGCGACAGCTTCGAAATCTCCTCCCTGCCGGACACGTTGCTGTGGAGCAATGATACCTTGCAGCGGTTCGCAGCATACAAAGGTTACGATCTGACGCGGTACTTGCCCGCCATTTGGTGGGACATTGGGGAGCTGACACCCAAGATCCGATACGACATGGGGGATTTTCTGAGCTGGCTCGGCCTCGACACTTTTTTCAAGACTTTCGTGGGCTGGTGCAAGGACCACAACACGCAGGCGAGAATCCAGCCGCATTACCGCTTTACGGAAGAAATCATCGCGGGGGCGGGAAGCACACCTCGCCCGGAATTGGAAGTGTCAACGAAGCGATTCGCCGTGGTGGCTGACCCCCGCAAGGCGATCGCGGCGGGCGCACACCTTTACGGCAGCAAGATTGTCTCCGCCGAAGCCTATACGTTTCTCCATCGCATCCGCTATCAAACCACCCTGGAGGACATGAAGATTACCACCGACGCCTTCCTGCGTGATGGCGTGACGCAGTTTTATAATCACGGCTACATTTATTCGCCCGAAATGCACGTGGCCCCTTCTCGCGATATGCCCTGGGCTAACCGGATCAGCCATTGGAACACGTGGTGGAAGTATTACCATCATCTGACGGAATACGTGAGCCGGAGTTGCTTTTTGCTGCGGCAGGGCAATTTCGTTGCCGACGTCCTTGTCTATTCGCCCCAGGCGACGGTTTGGTCGAAGAAAGCGCTGTTTGTGAATGAACGCCGGGTCATGCCTTATGGTGACCTGCCGAAGACGTTGGTGGCTAACGGTTACGATTTCGACCCGGTCAATGACGATGTGCTCCAGAACCGCGCCCGTGTGGAAAGTGGCCAGATCAAAGTCCGTGATCAATCTTATCGGTTCCTGATTCTGCCCAAGACGACAACCATGCCGGTTGCGACGATGGAATTTATCCGGCAATTTGCTTTGGGGGGAGGGATGGTCATTGCCTTGGACGAGTTGCCGGCATCTTCGACGGGCCTGAATGACTTCCAGCAGAATGATCAAAGGGTGCAGCAACTGGTTCGAGAGTTATTCGGGCCGGAGGGAAGAGGGCAGAGCTTGGCCGGGGGCGGCCGCACCTACTATTTGCAGGACTACAAAATCGCGGAAACGCCTCTCGATCCGCTGTCTCAGCCCCCTTATGAACCCACTCCACCGCTCGAAGGAGGACGGGCCGAGCTTATTGAGACATTGCGCCGGCATCTGCCGCCAGATTTTGCCTTGGAGGGAAACCAACAGAGCAATGGGTTGACGTTTATTCACCGGCGCCTAGGTGAGAACGACGTCTATTTCGTCACGAACCTCCAGCCCTACGCAAGCCGCATGGCTGTTACCTTCCGGGTGGCGGGCAAGATACCGGAGGAGTGGGACCCGCGGACAGGGGAATTCCGCCCTGTATTGCATTACCGGCCGCACGAGTCGGGAGTGGAAGTTCCACTCAACTTGCCGCCTTATGCTTCAACCTTCCTGATATTCAAAGCCGGTCCGGCGCACTTCTATGTGAGGGAAACAAACCTGGACAGGGTGCTGGAAGTAACCCCGCATCAAGTCAGGGGCGTGGTCAGTCAGAATGGCAAGGTGCAAGCCACGGTAACGCAGGATGGGAAGACCCGAAGCGCAGAAATCACCGTTTCGGACCTGACGAACCCCTACGAGGTCAGCGGCGCTTGGAAAATCGTGCTGGAGGGTTATCAGTTCTCAAGATTGGAGAAGACGAAATTGGAATCGTGGACGGAGGATCCCCAGAGTGAGCATTTTTCCGGAACGGGTCGTTATGACATCGATTTTCAGCTTCCCGCCGATTACGTACACGAGGCGATGGAACTAATTCTGGATTTAGGCTCGGTAGGCAGCGTGGCTGAAGTCGTGCTCAATGAGAAGAATATCGGGGTTGCCTGGATGCAACCTTACCAATTGCCGGTTACGGAGGCGATCCGGAGCGGCGCCAATCACCTGACGATTTTCGTCACCAATACGCTCATCAATTATGTGTCGGGCTTGAGTAAACTGCCAGAGGTGCCGGAGGAGTTGGTCCCCCACTATGGACCGACGGCGCATCTTTATGATTCTGGTGCGACGGAATGGGAGCAGCACGAGAAGGGTTTTCGTCCACTGCCGCCGTCCGGATTGATGGGTCCGGTCAGGATCGTCCCGCACCGCGAGATAATTCTGGAGCTATGACGGCAAAAAGCGCTGAAGCCGATTGCGCGTTGTAAAGGCGGTCTCTGAAATCGAACTCCTGAGTTTCCCTTGAACCACACACCACTCAAAGAGTTGCTTCTCGAAACGCTGCGGCGCGCGGGTCCAATGACCTTTGAGCGCTACATGACGCTTTGTCTTTATCATCCGGAGTTCGGTTATTACACCCACGGCCGCGAGCGGACCGGCGTGGCAGGCGATTACTTTACCAGTTCCGATCTACACCCGGTATTTGCCCGATTGGTGGCGCGGCAGGCCGCCGAGATGTGGAAGGCAATGGATTGCCCAGAGCCGTTCACCTGGGTGGAGATGGGCGCCGGGCGGGGGATCTTCGCGGGGGATTTCCTGAGTTGGTCAGCGGGCGCATTGCCGGAGCTTGCCGCGGCGCTCGATTACGTCGCCATGGAACCGGGCGCCCAGCAGCGCCAGCGCATTCAAGACCGTCTGGCGGGCATCGGGCTGAGGGACAAGGTCCGGCTTCTCGCCAATCTCGAAGAACTCGCACCTGCCACTGGCTGTTTTTTCTCGAACGAACTCGTTGACGCCTTTCCGGTCAACGTGGTGACGCGCGCGGGCGGGCATCTGAAGGAAATTCACGTTGTCGCGGAGGGCGACGACCTGCGCGAGAAGCCCGGCCCCATCAGCGACCCCGCCGTCGCGGCTTACGTCGCCCGCTATGCCCCGCAACTCGCGGAGGGCCACCGCGTGGAGGTGAACCGGCAGGCTCCGGCATGGATGCACGCGGTGGCAGCAAAGTTGACGCGCGGCTTTGTGCTGACCATCGATTACGGCGACCTGGCGAATCGGCTCTTTACCCCCGACCGTCCGCGCGGAACCTTGCTGGCTTACCGCGGCCACACCGCAACGGAGGATTTCTTCACGGCGCCGGGGGAAACGGATTTGACCGCGCATGTGAACTTCAGCGCCCTGATCGATGCGGGAAAGGCCGTCGGGCTGGAGTTTGCGGGGTTTACCACCCAGGAGAAATTTCTGCTGGCGCTAGGCGAAGCCAACCAATTTGCCGACGTTTACGATCCGGGTCAAACCGAGCTCGAGAGGCTTGACGCGCGGTTGAAACTCAAGAGGCTGATCTCCCCCGAGGGAATGGGAAACATCTTCAAAGCATTGATCCAGCAGCGCGAGGTTCCCAAGGCCGGGCTGACGGGATTCAAATTCGAGCAAGGGTAGTGCGGACCCCAAAACCGGGGGCGCTACGCTGATTCTTAGCTTCCTTCGGAAAGAAACCGTGCGCATGTAAGTGCAGGATCGCGACAAGTTATGGACGCGAACAGATATGGACTCCGGCGGTCCGTCCTTGATTTGGTTGGCGACTTGCTGTAATTTAACGTGCGCGAATTTTTGGGACAACGCATTACACCCTTTTCTACCCTGGTGGGATCTCCGTGGACGTTACCATTCGCAAGATTGGAAATGTCAGCATTCTGGACTTGAAAGGGCCCCTCCGCATCGGTGAGGCCGAACAGAAATTCCGCGAGCAGGTGAAAAACCTGATCGACAGCGGAGAGAAGATCGTCGCCGTCAATCTCGCCGCGGTGCCCATGGTAGACAGCTCCGGCATCGGCGCGTTTGTGCGCTCGCACAAACTGCTGAAGGAAGCCGGCGGCAAATTCACCTTGTACGCTCCTACCAAACTGGTGAGGCAGACACTGAAGATGGTCAGGCTGGATCACTTCTTTGGGCTCTACGAGGACGAAGCCAGCGCCCTGACCAGTTGATTCACGCCGGCTGCAAAACCGCGAAATATCCGAGAGCCGGAGATTTCACCCTGAGCATCCCCTTAAAAGTTGTGGACGCTAACTGGTCTGCGCCGGGTTCTTGTAAGGTTTTTGAACATAACGATTGGCTTCGTCGAGGGCTCCCTGCGTGTTGTCGTTGGTCTGCAAGGCGCGCTGATATTCGTTGAGGGCGCGATCGCGCTGGCCGGTCACGTCGAATATTTTCCCCAGTTCCAGATGCGACCACACCTCGATCCATTTGGGGTCCAAATCGCCGTCCAGGCCGCGCCGGAATTCTTCCATGGCCGCATTGTAATTGCGCAGTTTGAAATGGAGTTCCCCCAGGCGGTAGTGGGCCAGTGAGCTGCTGCTGTTAATCTGAAGTACCGCTTGATACTGCTTGATGGCATCCAGATAAGCCTGTTCCGCCACCAGTTGATCGGCGCGCGCCATCTCCACCTGGTATTTCGTCTGGTCATCGTATTTCAAGATGCGGCTGGCCGGGTCCACGAGCACGCGCAAGGGCTTGGTGCGCGTGTCGATCGTGAAGTCCGCGGTGGTTCCAATCATGTCCACGCGCTGGGTAATGGGTTTGGAGCCCTGGCACACCACCCGGACCTCCACCGGCATGCGGAAAATATCCAGGTCCTGCTGCATCTTGCCCACCACCTGATAGCCCTTTTGCAGCCTGTAAACAGCCCAGGTGCGCTTGAACTGGGGCACCCCGGTGGAGTTGACCCATTGCGCGAAGAAAAAGGTCAGCTCCTGCTTGGAGGCCTTCTCCGCCAGGCGCTGAAACTGGTCGGCGCTGATGGATTTCCAGGCATACTCCTCCGCCATCATCCGCAGGGTCTTGCGAAAGGCCTCGTCGCCAATCACCCAGCGGAGCATGTGGAACACCATGGCGCCCTTGTCAAATACAATCGACTGATACTCGGGGGTGAACTCATGCAGCTGCCCGGCCTGCGCGATGGGCGACACCTCTTCGTGGGTGAGCGCGCCCACGGCCGTTTCGCGCATCAGATCTTCAAAGGCGGCGTCCCCCGCAGCCTGCTGCACGTACAGCGCTTTCGAGTACTCGGCCAGGCCTTCATCCAGAAACGCATCGTTGGGGGTGGCGGGATTCACCAGGCATCGCCACCACAAGTGCGAAATCTCATGCGCCAACAGCCGGTAATTGACCGGGTTGGTAAAGGCGCGCGAGGCGAGCGCCACCATGCCGGGAGCCGTGTATCCGCCCACCGTATCGTCGCCGATTTCCACAATGTCCAGGTGAGCGCTGGGCAGCGGGCCGAACACATCGCTGTAGAAAGTCAGAATTTTGGCGGCCGTGTCGCCATAACTGGCGGCAAGATTCTCGTGGCCGGGCTTGAGGTAAAGGGCGATGTCGGCTCCTACCGCCGTCGCCGGCTGCACCACATACCGGCCGGCAATCACCGTTCCCGGGAACGACGAGTTATCGAATCGATAGGTGTAGGTAACGCTTCCGGTTTCGCGCACCGGCGCCGCCGCCTTCCCGGAGGCGATCACCATCTCGTCCGAGGGGACGGTGATGTTCATCGTAGCGGAGAAACGGTTCACCCCATAAGCGCTGACGGGGAACCATCGGCCGGGATAGAGGAGGTAGGATCCGTCGGACCCCACGTATGCGACCTTGATGCCTTCCACCGGGCTTCCATCCGCGGAATTGAGCATTCCCGCGTAGGTCACGGTGATCGAGGCCAGCTTTCCCTCGGCCAGGGGGTTGAGGAGTGACAGGTTCAGAGCCTGGCCTTGCTGGTTGAATGTAATCTCCTGGCCCGTGGTATCCACAACCTTTTCGACACGCAAATTGCTGTGCAGCTCAAACGACAGCGTGGTGATATCCGCGCTGGGGACAATGTCCACCCGCGCCTTGGCGCTCAGCAGGTGTTGGGAAGTCAGCAGTTGAGCATCGATGACGTAGTTCTTGACTTCAAAGCGCGCCGCGGAGCCTTGCGCCCTCCCCCACGCCGGAGCCATGGCCAGAACTACCACGCAAAGCCCTGCCTGCACCACCCACCGGCAAGGCCCACGGAAAGCGCGCGACAGCCGAGCCAGATTCACCGATCTCAATCGTGTCATTCTTGATCCCCTCGCGATAACCCTTCCATTGGATTATGGCGCGGACTTCTGCGTTGCATGTTGCCAAAATCAATTTCGGCGGAACCGGGATGGTTCATCCTGCCTTCCGGGTTGCCTGGGAAGACTGGAGCACCTTCACCATCGCGTCCGCGGCGCGTTCCAGAGCACCGCCCTGCCCAAGCCGGGGTCTTAAAGCTTGAAATCCCCGCACCATCTCTTCCCGTGCCTCCGGATGGTCCAACAAATATTCTACTCGCGCCGCCACATTGGTGGCATTGAAATCGTGCTGCATCAGCTCCGGCACCAGCGCTTTCTTCGCCAGGATATTCACCATGCAGTAAAACGGAACCTTCACCAGAAGCTTTCCCACCAGCCAGGTGAGGGCGGAGACGCGGTACACCACCACCATGGGACATTCGCGGAGGGCCGCCTCCAGCGTGGCCGTGCCGCTCGCCACCACCGCAAGCTCCGAGTGTTGCATGGCGTCGTAGGTGGCGTGGACCGCCGTGCGCACCGTGGCCCGGCCCACATAGCACTCCAGGAGCGTGGTTTCCAGCCAGCGCGGGTCAATGCTGGGCGCTACGGCGACGACGAATTGCAGTTTTCGACTCAGGGTCAGGCGCGTGGCCGCGTCCAGCATCGCCGGCAAATTCGCCGTCACTTCTTTCGGGCGGCTGCCGGGCAACAGTGCGATGGTCGGCACGGCCGCGTCCAGGCCCACTCGGGCGAAGAATTCCTGGCGCGTCAGGTGCGTCCGCACCATGTCCACCAACGGATGCCCAACGTACTCCACGGGCACCCCGGCCTGCCGGTATATTTCCTCTTCGAAATCGAAGATGACGATCATCTTGGCGATGCGCTTCTTCAACTTCTGCACGCGCCCCTTGCGCCACGCCCAAACCTGCGGGCTGACGAAGTAGACCACCGGTATGCCCCGCTTCTTGAGCTGCTTCGCCATCCGGATGTTGAAGTCCGGAAAATCGATGAGGATGGCAAGCTGCGGTTGGCGGCGGTCCACTTCCTGGAGAAGCCGGCGGAAAGCGCGATACACGCGGGGAATTCCTCCCACCACTTCCGTGATTCCGGCCATGGTGATCTGGTGCGAGTCCACAACGGTGTCCACTCCCGCCTGCGACATGGCTGCACCGCCGCAGCCGAAGACTTCCACGCCCGGCAATCGCGCCTGGAGAGCCCGCGCCAGGCCCGCGCCGTAGATGTCGCCGGAGCGCTCTCCGGCTACGATCATGACCCGGGGAACGGATGTTGGACTTTGGGGCTCGGCATTCATGGTTTGGGACAGAGGTCTATTGTATTATGCACAAGAAAACCCGCAAAGCAGCAAATTGAACGGGTCGTCGTGCAGGTCGACGTAGAGGTGAGTTTACCTCGCCACATGTTGGGTCGTAGCAGCGAGTTTACCTCGCCATATGGCGGCGTTAAGCCGCCTCTACGTCAACCTGCACCAATACCCTATGAACTAACAAATTGTCGTCACCAAGCCGCTTTATTCTGCAAAATTCGTTTGCTTCTATACAAAATGTCCTATACATAGCATTCACTTACGCAAAACTTTCGCCTTTTTTCCGGACAAATTGTCATGTCATCCTTTGTTTTCATACACATTCCGGCTTTGAACGTACATAATTAATTTCGTTTTCTTGCAGTATTCCCTCCCGGACCTTCCCGAAAGCGTTGATAAGGCGCCACATCCGGCTCAAGCAGGAACCCTCCAGTCGTTGCAGGTGCGCAGCCTGCTGAAGCTCCTCCGGAGCCATCAGCGCGGCCATATTTTCCGTAGATCGGACTCTCTCGCATTTGCGCCCATCCTGCCAGGCGGCCATTGACTCCATCATCCGCTGGGACTCCTCCGGTTGTTTCCCAAGCAAGCCTATAAGTCCGTATCGGGAGTCGGTGAAAAACCTCCGGCGGAAGTCGGCCACGGCGGGGCTGACTTCCGGATTGGGTGTGGTTGCCCCGGGCGCCCCGGGGGCGTCTACTACATGCGGATTTCCATTCCCTGGGCTCACTTGCGCTTCTGTATTGAAAGACATTGAAACCTTCTACACAAAAGCATAATTATGGATTGGGCATTAATGGCTGGTGATAGGAGGTTAGGGGTTAGGTACGGTATCGGGCACACCCTGCGCACGCGAAGTTCCCCTCTCCTGTCCACGGTTTCTCCAGCCCCTCATTCCCGGCCCCGCCTTCCGATAGCGCGGACCAGTGAAAAATGCCCAGATTTGTATGTCATAGTCAGTAGGCTTTGTCAAGCACAAAATTGAGCCTACTTTGCAGTACCTACAGTGCGGACAAATTGTCCACCCGAAGCGGCGGGAATCGGCGGGCGGAAGCGAACCCGTCGCGTCGGGGCGGGGCTCGCCCTGCCCCATCCCTCGCGCCCCCGCTTTCCCCCCGTTCCCGTGGGTTGGCTCGTGGGTTGGATTGCGCGGAGCAAAGCTCTGCGGTTCGGAGCGCAGAGCTTTGCTCTGAGCTTGTGACTTTTTTCGAATTTTTGGTTGCTCTAGAGTCACCAGGGGCTTTTTTTGCG
>Ga0326727_10007148_pt1 | contig 29828 bp, 21 predicted proteins | sample MB2enrmetagenome_FD_207643 | JGI IMG/M metagenome (GOLD analysis project Ga0326727, IMG submission 207643) | Lab enriched peat soil microbial communities from McLean, Ithaca, NY, United States - MB29MY | ecosystem: Environmental > Terrestrial > Soil > Wetlands > Peat | place: USA: New York... | reverse complement strand
GTTTGCGCGCCCGGTCAAATACATTGATGATGATGCCGTCTGCCGTCATCTCCAATTTCACCGAGTCCTCCTTCTCGGAAAAATCCGATTGCAGCGCCTTCAAAAAATCCTGGTTGATCCGGCGCAGCATGGCCAGTTCCACCGCCGAGGCGGAATCAAAATTCCCCTGGCTGGTCTTGGTCGCCTGCACGTCCTTATTGGGGATGATGCCCACCGAATCCTTGGTCAGCGAGGCGAACGGATGGGCAAACGCGCGCGCCACCGCCTCCTTGATTCTCTGGTCCTGCGACGTCAGCCAGAGCACGATGAACAGGGCCATCATCGCCGTCACAAAATCCGCGTAAGCCACCTTCCAGGCGCCGCCGCTATGACCATTTTTTTTTGCCATGGGTTGTTCCGTCTATTTGGCAGGAGTCTGGTTCAACGACTTCAACATCAGCTCCAGCCCGTCGGCGCTGGGTTTGACTTCGCTGGGCAATCCGCGCCGTGCCACCTCCACCGCCATGATGGGCGACATCCCGCCCGCAAAACCGATAACCGACGCGGCAATGCACCGGATATACGCCATCTCCGAAAGATTCATAAATTCAATATTGACCGCCAGCGGGTTCATAAACCCATAGGAAAGGAAGATGCCCAGGAAGGTTCCCACCAGCGCCGCGCCCACTTTGGTCCCGATCTCCTCCGCCGGCCCGGAAATGGAGGACATTGTCAACACAATTCCCAGCACCGCCGCGACAATCCCGAAGCCCGGCATGGCGTCGGCCGACTTGGTCAGCACGCTGACCGGGCGGTCGCGCTCTTCCTCCATCGCTTCCAGCTCGATTTCCAGCAGCATTTTGAGATGATCGGGTTTGATTTTGCCGTCAATGATCGGCCGCAGCCCGTTGCACAAAAACTCCATGGCCTTTTTCTCTTTTTGGAAGGTCGGGTACTTGGCGAAGATATTGCTGGTTTCCGGGTTCATCACATGCTCCTCCAAGGCCACCATGCCGCCGCGCCGGCCCAGCATGAACAACTCGTAGAGCGCCTTGAACAGTTCATTGTAGGCCTCGCGGGTGTGCGCCGCCCCTTTCAAGGTCCCCAGCAGCCGCTTGGCCAAATCCACCAGCACGTCTCGCGGCGACATCAAGATCAGCGCCCCGCCGCCCGCGCCGCCGATGATGACGAACTCCGAGACATGCAGCAGGTTCAAGGCATTCCCGCCGGCCAGCCAGAAGCCGCCGATCACGGAACAGAAAACTATCAAAGCTCCGGCAATGACAATCATGTTTTGCTCACAAGGGATGTTGGAAAAATTCCGGGTCTTCCTTGGCCAGCAACGATTTGATCGCCAGGATGGCCTGCGCGTGAATCTGGCAGATGCGCGATTCCGTCAGCCCAAACGCTTCCGCGATTTCCCGCAACCGCAGGTCCTCAAAATAGTACAGCGCCAGGACCTTCTTCTGGATGTCCGGCAGCTTCTCCAGGCGCCCCTCGATCATCCGGGCCAGTTCCCGCACCGCCAACTGCCGGTTCGGGTCCGCCTGCGTGTCATCTGGAATGTAATCGTACGGCGAGTTGTGCTCCCCATCGCCATTTTGCGCCGAATCCAGGCAAACAAAAGTCGCCGGGCGCACTTCCGTCAGCATTTGCTCGTAATCGTCCTCGGAAATCTTCATGGCCCTGGCCATCTCCGCGTTGCTCGGCACGCCGCCGGTGCGTTGCGTCAACTCCTGCATCACCTTTTCTATCTTCCGCGCCTTCTCATGCACCGAGCGCGGCACCCAGTCCAGACGCCGCAATTCGTCGAATATTGCCCCGCGAATCCGCACCCGCGCGTAACTCTCGAACGAACAACCGCTTTTGGGATTGAACCGCCGCACCGCGTTGAGCAGCCCGACCAGCCCGGCGCTGTAAAGATCATCCACATTGACATGCGAAGGCAGCGTCATCGCCAGCCGCCCCACCACCGTCCGAACCAGGGGCAGATGCTGCTCGACCAGGCTGTTTTCCTGCGAGCTGCCCGGCCCCGAGCGCGCGTAGGTCCGCCAGACATCCTGCTGGCTCCGGCGGCTCTTGGCGGGCGGTTGCGTGGCGGGTTTCTCGGCGTCGCAGAGTGTGGAGGTCATGTTTTAGAAAGTTTGGAAGTGGATGGCGCCGCCGGGGGCATGGCCGGACTGTTGGCACGTTCCAGAGCGGAGTTTTTCAAGTTTTGTTGCCAGGCGCGTCCCCACCAGCCCAAGAGCCAGCCTCCGGCGTAGGCCCCCAATGAGGCGTGCCAGAGACAGTACGGCCAGGAATTCTCCTGAATCCGGCTGCAAAACAGCCCGATCCCGAATCCCAGCACGCCTCCCAAGAGCATTAGTGATTTCATGGCAACACAGAGCGAATTCAGCATTAGCACAAGCACTGCCACCTTCGCGCCCGCATCGCCCGACCTTTCCAAAACCCTTTATTTACGCGGGAATTTGCGCGTCGAAAGTTTTAGTCAAGAAGCGCAGCCCGTGGTTCACGGGCATTATTTGCCGGTTTTCCCTTTCTCCAAACGTGTAATTTATGCCTAACAGCCTTTTTTTAGATGACAACAGCGCGGCAAAGGTGTCTAATTTTAGGATGAAGCCGGGCTTTGTCTCAAAAAGCGCCAGCATCCGGATATTGCACTCCGCGATGGGCCGGCTTGGGGCGGTTGTGTTGCCGCTCCTTTTGGGCAACACTGCCGGGAGCGGCGCTCCGGCCCAATCCACACCGCCGCCCGCACCCGCCATCGTCGCCCATCTTGAGTATCGCGAGGTGGATTTCGCGCCAGTGGCGACGGAAATTTCAGTTTCGCCGAACGCCCATTTCAGGAAAGAACCGGCTTTCGCCGGGCGCAATGTTTTCCGGGGCTTTATGTGTTTCGGAACGGATACTAATTTGTTTATCCCGTTTGCGTGGGACGACGAGCGACGGAAACTTTATGTGGACGCAAATCGAAACGGGGACCTGACGGATGATGCCCCCGGCGGTTACACGGCGGCGGACCGGAGCCTGGAACTGTTCCGGGGCGTGCGCCTGGAATTCCCGTCGCCGCAAGGCGCTTACCAGGTGCTGGTGGATGCGCATGTGTTTGGGCAGGCCGCCGGGTCAGAGCGGAAGCCGCGGGTTTTTCTCTATGTCCGCTCCCTGTGGGATGGCGCGGTGGAACTCAACGGCCAAAAATGGTATCTGGCCGTGGTTGACGGTCTGAACGGCCGGCTTGGCCCGGCGGCGGCCTTGAACAAGGTGTCGGCCCGCATGGTTCTGCGGCCCTGGGAACGGCGGCAAGAGCCGTTCCTCTGGTGGCACGCCACGCTGGAGAGGATGCACTCGCTCAACCATGTCAAAATGGTGACGTTCCCTTATCGTTATGCGGGCAACGCCGAGGTCTTTGACGCCTTCAACCTGCCGGAGAACCTGTTTTTTCAAGATCGGGCCTATCATCTGGATTGCCACGCGCAAAGCAGCAGCGGGAGGGCCAATCTGGATGTCACCTTCAATCCTGTCCAGCCTCCGCTCGGCATGCTGCGGGTCAATGGGGAGTATTTCCGGCGAGTCGTGCTGGATGGCGGAACGACGCCGGGGGGCTTTACCGCCATTCTGGATTCGGTACCGCGGGACAACCCGGGTGCCCAGAATGGAACGGAGGTGCAGGTTCCTGCGGGCGTTTATCCGCGGCAAATTGTGCTGCTGCAACGGGAGGGACACAGCAACGTGGCGGTGGGGATTGCGACAAACCCAATCGTCATCACGGAAACCGGCACGAACGTCCTCATGGCGGGCGGGCCGTTGAACGGCTCGATCCTGATCCAATCCTCCCCCGGGCAAGCGCGCATGGACTACCAATTGACGAACGCCTCCGGCATTTTGTTCCACTTGGTTCACCAGGACGAGAAGGTTCCGCCTCGAGTTGAGATTCGGCAGGGGGACAAACTGTTGGCGCAAGGCGCCTTCGAGTTTGGCTGAGGTGGCAATTGCGCGTACTCATGGGGAGTACCTCCTCAACTCAAAGGCAACGTGAGTTTGACGACCCACGCCGATCTTGACGGACTCGGAGCGTCGGAAGGCGCGTTGATCATCTGGACCATCCCCGCCAGCCTTGGGAGCGCATTTCAAGTTGCACCTGTCCGCCCGGCATACGAAACGGCGCCCCAGCCAATGAATCTGCCAACCGCGGCACGCACCGGGAGTTACGACACAACCTGGCTGGCCTTTGCCATCGTGTTATGCCTTGCCCTTCTGCTGGTCAGCCTTCTGAAAACCCGCGACAGGTCGAATGGTAAAAGGTAGCAAACCATAACTTTGTCCGCCTGATCCGCTTGCGCGGCGGAGGAGGGTGGGGCAGGATGCGCTCATGCCGGGCCTGATGCGCGTTGAATATCCAGGGGCCATCCACTTTTATTGAGTTGAGACGCGCACGAAACCTTCTTTGGACGGGCTGAAGACGGAGAGAGGAATGGAAATGGTCTTCACCGTTGCGTCGCCGACAACGGTGGAATTCGTCAGCCACCCGGCGGCGGCAGGATTGGTCTGGAAAAGGATGGTGTGGGTGAATCCGGCCTGCGAAAGGAACTGGAACTGGAAGTTTGCGCCCAGCACTTGTGGATTCAATAGTGTCACAGCCGCGGGCGAGGCCGTTTTGGCGATCATGCCCAACATGCCGCTGTTGAATTCCAAGGCAAAGAGGCTCTGGCCGATAACGAAAAGTTTATCAGCGGAATTGACCAGATTGGTCCCGAAATAGACCGCGCCGCTGCCTTCGCCACAAACCCAAATCCCATTGGGCGCGAGCGCGATGTCAAAGAAGTTCACCATATCCGTGATTTCAAAGGTCAAATTCGTGGATTCCGCCAAGCGCGCCCATTGCGGCGTCCCGGTGCGATCAAACATCGCCGCAAAGGCCTGACCATAGAAGCCGTTGCCGAGCGTATTGATGCGCGGAGCGGCCAGGATGTCATTGCCAAAATAGGAATAGGTGTCGAAGCTGCCGGCGACATAAACATTGCCGGCCGCATCGGCCACGGCAGCCTGGGGTTGCGTGGTTGGACTCCCAAATCCGGTGGCAAGCTGGGCGTTGCCGTTGGTGTCGTAGCGCGCAAAGTACTGGCCCCTGCCGCCCGTTATGGGAACGGTGAAGGGGCCGAAGACGGCGCTGGAGCCGTAAGCCGTCCCGACCAGGAACAAGTTCGTGCCGGAAACGGCAATCTCCGGGTTATCGTCAATGACGTTGGGAATTTCCACCTTTGCCTCGCCGACATCGCGCAGCCAGATTCCCTGCCCGTTGGCGGCGTTAATGGCCGCCAGCGTCCAATTCAGATTCATGTCGTTGACCAAACCGCCTATGGTGTAACTGGTGTTGACGTCAATCCAGTTTATCAAACTGGCATAGATGGTTCCTCCGCCGTACTGAAGGTACTCAACCGGGTTTGATAGAGGCTCCGCCCAATTCACTGTCCCGCTTTCGTTGAATTGCGCCAGAAAACCGCACTGGCCGGAAACCGTCAGGTTGCTGGCGCCGATGGTGGCCGGGCCGTTGAGGAAGCCGCCCAGAGTCACATTTCCGGCGGGATCCGCCACAAGGCAATTCAGGGGCACGTGCGACCCGCTGGTTGAGTTAATGGTTTGGACCCAGACCGCGTTGCCATCCGCGTCAAATCTGGCCACGAAAGCAGTCCCCTGGCCGGAATCCTGGAGCAGGGTGTTGCCCAGCCAGTTTGTGCCCGAGAAGTCGCCGGCGGCATAGACACCGCCGCCCGGCGCGGGAGCGATGTCCTGCGCGTAGGCGCTCCCGTTTCCGTTATTGGTTATGGTCACAACCCAGACGCTGGCTTTGGCGGCGGTTTGTTTGACAATGACCGCCGCGAGTCCCCCGTTGGGGTTGATGATTTCGTTCGTCCCGAAGAAGACGTTGGTGCCGGAGGAGTAACCAACCGAGAAGATATTGGCGCCGGTGGAATCCACCGTGCAGGCGTAAAAGACGTCGTTCGCAATATATTCGCCGTAGTTGTCATAGGTCTCAAACGGCGATTTGAACGCCTCCGACCAATCGGGCGGCAGCGGGGCGCTGAGGAAAGTGACCAGCGCCGTCGTGGTGGTTTGCGACCCGGCCGGATTGCTGGCGACCGCGTAATAACTACCCGCCACGCTGCTTGCGCCCGAATTGGCCGGAACGAACAGCGCGCTGGTTCCCAGAACGGTATTGGGATCGCCCACTTTGAACCATTGCCATGTTGGCGCAGGGGTGCCCGAAGCGCCGGCCAGCAGCGCGACGCTGTACCCGGGATAATTGGTTTGATCAAATGGATTGACTGTGATGACAGGCGCCACGTCTCGCGTGAAGACCACCTGGTCAACATAACCCGCGTCCGTGGGCGAGGAGCCATTGTTGGCAAGGGTGTTGGCGTTCCAGGCAAGGACATGCTTGTCGGAATCGTCTATTTCGTACGTGAACTGCGCCCATGAGGTCTGTCCACCGATGTCGGACACATCAGTGCCATTATCCTGGAATTGGAGATTAAAGTCGTCGCCGTTGGCGGCTGTTGTTTGCCAATAGAAGGTGATGATACATGGACCGGTGACGGTCGTTTGCAGGATGGAAGACTGGCCCTCCTGGAGGCTGCCGCTCTGCGCGGCGGCGGCATTGGTGGAGTAAGTATTGGTGGTTTCCACGAACCAGGGCGCGTCTCCGCTGGTGCTCCAGGCCAGATTGAACGCGCCCAAAGCCGTGCCAAAAACATTGTTGGAATTGTTTGTAACCGGGATGGATTCGCCGGGGTTGTTGTAAAGGAAAGTCACCTCGGACGGTGAGATGACCCGGGAGTAAATCTGCACGCTGTCCATCAACCCCACATATCCATTGGTCCCATCGAGAGAGGGGCTGTTGGCATTCCCCTGGCCTGCGTCGGCCTGGGCGCCGAAAACCATGATTTGCGGATTGTTCAACAATGCGGTGTCCGAGACATCAGATTTGTCCAACGCGCCGTCAATATAAATTTGTTTTTCACCCGTTGCCTGATTTCGCGTCACCACCACATGGTGGTATTTTCCATCGTTGATGGCCGTCGCGGAGGTCAGCGTGTCGGGACTCGATCCGTCAGTCCCGAAGGCGATGTTGCCACCGGTCAACGCCATTGGCACCAGGTCCAGGCTGTGGCCCGCCACCTCCGCCGTCACAATGCCGGCGCCCTGATAGGCCGGTTCTCCAGAAGTGCCGAAGGATTGGGTCGTCCGCAGCCAGGCGGAAAGGGAGAAGGTGCCTGCCAGGTTGGTGACCAGATTGTTCTCCGGCGCCAAGTAGGTGGTCCCGTCAAAACTCAACGCGCCCGGGCCGCTGGCCGCGTTGGTGGTGAGCGCCGGCCCGGGCGCGTTGTATTCCAAAACGCCGGCAAAGACCACGCCATTGCCGTTGCCGGAGACATCCGCCGCCAGAACGGCGCCTTCGTCAAAATCATAATGGCAGACCGGGCCGGTGCCGGCTTTTGAACCCGGGGTGGCGAAGAGTGCGGCCACCTCGCCGGCGGTCAGAACGCGGGAGTAAAACTGGATGTCGTCAATCAATCCCACAAATCCATTGCCGCCGGTAGATTCGGGACTGGCCGGGTCTGGATTGGACTCATCGGCCAGCGCCCCGATCGTGATCAGTTTGGGAGCGTTCAACAGGCCTGTGGTGGCGAAATCATTGGTGCTGAACACCCCATCAATATAAATTTGTTTTTCACCCGTCGCCTGATTCCGCGTCACCACGACATGGTGGTAATGGCCGTCATTGATCTTGGTCGCGGAATTCAAAGTGTCGTCGTTGGTTCCCCCGGTGTTGAAGCCGATGGCGCCGCCCGTCAACGCCACGGGAATCAAATCGGCAGCCAGGTTGGGCACATCGGCCGACACAATGCCCGCGCCATAATAGGCCGGCGCGGTGTCCCAGGCGATGCTTTCGGTCGTATTGACCCAAAGGGAAAGCGAGAAGTCCCCCGCAAGCGTGGGGAGCAGATTGAGCGAAGGCACCAGATAACTGCCTCCGTTAAAATAAGCCGCCCCGCTCCCGCTGATGGAATTGGTGCTCAGGACAGGGCCGCTGAAACTGCCGCCATAGACGAGATTGTTGCCGTTGGCCGACAGGTCCGCCGCCAAGTCCGTGTTCTCGTCAAAATCATAATCGGCCACCAAGCCGCTCGAAGCGCCCGCCACATTGGGCGCGGGCACGCCGGGGTTGGCGTAGAGAAAAGCCACCTCATTTGAATTTAAGACACCCGTGTAGATCTGGACGTCGTCCAACAGGCCCGCGTAACTGGACCAAACGTAGCCGCCGATGGTATATTCATTAGTATCTCCACCCAAATTGCCCGTGATGCCGGTGTCCATGCTGTCAAGCACGCCATTGATGTATATTGCTTTCTGGCCGCTCGATTGATCGCGCGTCACCACTACGTGGACGAAGGTTCCCGTGGTGACATCGGCCGTCGAATGCAGCGTATCGCCATTGCCGCCGGTGGGGTCCCCCGTAAAAAAAGCCGCCTTATGGCCGGTCAGCACGATGGGCAGAGTGTCGTTGACGCCGTTATTGTAGGTCCAAAGGACCGCCGCCCCGTTGTAGCCGGAGAAGTCATCCGCATCCCCACCCACGACGGTGGTGGTATTGATCCAGAGCGAAACGGAAAAGCTGCCGTAGAACGCGGCCAGCCAATTGTCGAAAGTGTGGTTTCCCGGTGGCGACCCGGTCTCTATGGCTTCCCCGCCGTCGAGCTGCAGCGAGCCTCCGCCCGCAATCCCAGTGCTGCTAAATTGGAGTTGCCCGGAGTGCGCCCAGGAGACGCTGGAATTGAAATTATTGTTGTTGCCCGACACGTCGTTCCCACCGGCGGACTGGCTGAAAGGGTACTGGGCGATGAGAGTGTGGCCGACGATGCCGCTGCCGCTGTTCGGCAGATTGGTCATCAGGATGAAGTGAACGCCGTCGCCGTCCGTATTAGTGCCGTTGTCTTCGGTCAGATTCAAAGTTGAGGTTGCAGACCATCCCCCCGGGACCCCCTGGCCGCCGGCGGTCAGAGGCGTGGAAACGGCCAGATAGCTCGTCCCGCTGGTTTCATAATTTACCTGGAAATAGAAATTGGTGTCGTTGCCCGACAACGGCGTTCCGAAATTCCAACTGCTGTTGTTCGCTGAAATGCCAACGCCCTGATAATAACTGTAGTCCGTGTTATGGAGATACAGCGAGACGCCGGAATAATTGGCGGGACCGCCCGACCAGGTGAACGTCACATTCGTACTGTTGATAACCTCCTCCGGCGTCGGATAGGTGACTTGGAAGCCCGGCATGTCATTGCTGGTGAAGCCCGTAAAAGAGACTTGAAAGGAATAAACTTGTTGTGAAGGCGCGCCCACGTCCGTGATCAACAGCCAATTCCCATTGGTCATGGCATTCGCCAAATCGCTGAACCCGGTGATCGTGGCATAGGTGGAAAAAGCATTATTGCCGCTGGAATCAAGCGTGGCCGTAAAGTTGGTCTGCGGGCTGATGATCTCGTCATAGGTTAAAATCGGACTGGCGTTGGTCATGGGCACCTGGATGTAATAACTGCTCTCTCCAGGGTAAGTATTATAGAAAATATTAATGCCGATGGAGACTTGGGCCGGCGAGGTGAAAGGGCAAAAAGCCAAAAAAAACAGGGCCGCCAGGCAGACGGTCCTCGACAAAAAACTGGCAATCCGGTGTTTCATGGTTTTTCCTGTATTGGTTTCAGTTGTTTCTGACCGCACCGCGCGCGAGCATAAGGCAATGGAGACCAGGATGCAAACCAAGAAGAGGCATTTTGGCGGGGCAGACCCCGGCGCGGCCAGCCGCAACCAAAGAAGAATTTGAACAGCAAACCGAGGGAATAGAGGTCCGATTCTGAATCGGGTTTCTCCGTTGCCCCTGTTGCCTCCTGTTAGAAACTCTGGTGGTGTGTTTTTGCACCAATTTTTTTTATTTTTTTTTACCTTCATTCACCTTCATTCACCTTTATTGACCTTGATTGACCTTTATTGGTGAAGGTTCCGAGAGGGGGATTGGAGGGGTTTTTCGCCGTTCCGACCGCCCGGCCTGGGCCGGCTGGAGCCGGTTTTGGGCTTCCGCCGTTGCCTGCGGCCATGGCGGACAAGTTGCCGGAGGGGAAATTGACTGTGCCTACGTTTCTCATGCACGAAGATTTAACCATAGTTTCTAATTTTTGTCAAGGGATAGTTGAAGAAAGGGCAGCATGGAGATCATGCAGGGTGCCATAGTTTATTGCGGATGGCGGCGGGCAGGGGACTGCCCGCCCTACCTCAGTCAGGGTTGAACCGCAGAATGCCGAACATTACTATGTCCGGCCCGGAAGGGTGGCAGGTTCTTCGATTCTGACCGCCCGGCGCTGGTTGCTCATGCCCAGTGTGCCGACAAATCCGGGATGATCGGCCAGGCGCAGGCGCACGCGGGTCATCAATTCCGCCGGGATGTTCAAAACATCCCCCGGCTTCAAGGCGGCCACTTGACCGGCGGGAAGCTGGATTTCGGGCAATTCGGCCTGCAACCGGACTTGTATGTCGTCAAAGTGCGGGTTCCATTGGGGCAGGGGGGGTGGGACGGCCGCTCCCTGCTTTTGGCCGGCGTTGGCGGCGGAGTTGAGCTTGAGAGTCAGTGGTTCGAGCATGGGGCTGGGAAAGGCGAGTTGCATGGCATCCACGGTGTCGCCAAAATGCATCTCCACGCCGATGACGAGCATGATGTCGGATGGCCCGGAAGTGGTCAGGAAGCGGCTGTTGCTTTCCGTGCCCAGCACGGTGGGGCGGATCTCCAGAATGTCATGCCAGGCGCCGCACCATTCCTGAACGATCAGATCCACGACCTTGGAAAGAAGCCTCGCTTCAATCTTGCCGATTTGGAGGGTTTCATCCGGGGTCCTGCCCGAACCGCCCAACTCGCGGTCCACCATGCAGAGGCCCAGACGCGGTGGTATGTCCAGCAGGCCAATCCCCGGCAGGGGGTGCAACTTCAAGAGGGAAAGGTAGGTGGGGTTGGACAGGCCGTTGGTAAAACTATGGAACGAAACGGCCTCCAGTTTTGACATTTGCAGACCCAAATCCAATCCCATGCGGATGGAGAGGCGGGCCGCAAGGGAACCGATGTAATCCTCGTGCCGCATCCGCAACTGACGCAATTGCGCCGGCGAGTAGAGCGAGACTTTGGGGAATTCATGCCGCCGGATCAATTCGTGGCCGGCCGGTTTGTCGGAGGCCTGCGGGCCAACGCCCAGGGCCGAGGGATCCACACTCTCGACCTGCGCCAGGAGGCGTTCGACTTCCGACTGCGAGATGATATCGTTCGACGCCGGGGCGGACGCAGGCGGGTCGAAGGTTGTCATGTCAGGTGACTGTTTCATAAGAGTCTGGCAACATGAGCAAAAGGACGGCCAGCTTCTGCCTTCCGGCCAGGCTGGCGTACCGGGCGGGGACCGCGGGGTCCGGCTTCAAGTGTGGACACCGCGTTCATTTCAATAGGGCCAGGGCCTGCTCAAAACTGCCGGCAAACAACCAGGACTGGGTTTCTTCATAGCTGCGGCATTGGCTTTTGGTGGTTTCCGAGCCGACCACGGCGAAACGCAGCGACAACTTGCTGGCCGCCTGAATGGCGGAGAGGGCCAGTTCAATGACGGGCAGGCTGAAAGTTTCGACGGCGTTGAGGTCAATAATCAGTTTGTCGCCGCCCGCATCCACCGTGCTGACCAACTGGCTCTCCAGATTGGTCGAGACTTCCTGGACCACGCCCTGATGAAAATCCTTGGGCAGCATGAGCGCCAGGGCGCCATCGCGTTGCTGAAAGTACTTGTAGGAGGTTTCCAGGTTGAGCGTGCGGCACACCCTGGTCTTGAGTTCGGTCGGGTCAATCGGTTTGGTGATGACGCCGGCAAAACCGGTTTGCTGGGCGCGGGCCTGCTCGGCGGCGGCGGTGCGAACGCACATCCCGATCACAGGGATGGAGGCCGTGTTGGCGTAACCGCGCAAGTTTTGAAAGAGCATGAAAGCTCCGTCGTTGGGCAGGGACAAACTGGCCAGCACGATATCCACGCTGTTCTCCATGCAACTGTCCTGCGCCTGGCCGGGTTGCTCGGCACTTGTCACCTTCCAGGGCATCCCGGTGAGGCCGGCGCGCACCTGGGCGGCGATGGCCGGCTTGTCGTCCACCACCAACAGGCTGATCGGGTCGTCGAACCGCTTGTTCTTTTTCTCGGCGGCGGCCCTGGACTTCAAGTCCACGACACGGCCAACGCGCTCGACGAGCAATTCGCCCTTGAAGGGCTTGATCAAGTAATCGCGCACGCCCAGTTGGGCGATTTTGATGACGGTATCGCGCCCCGCTTCGGCCGTCAGCATGATGACCGGGGTGGCTTTGAGGTCGGGATTGGAACGGAGCCGCGCCAGGACCTCAAACCCGTCCATGACGGGCATGGTATAGTCCAGCAGGATGACGTCCGGCTTTTCGCGGCCGGCCACGGCCAGGCCGACGACCCCGTTTTCCGCCTCCAGCACCATGCAGTCAAATGGTTTGAAGGCCTTGGCCACGATGAGGCGGATGGTCTTGCTGTCATCTACGGTCAGGATTTTAATGCTCATGATTCATTCGCTATGGAGTTTTTTAACATCACTTCCGCCAGCAAATGGTATTTGCAGTTGCGGAAGCCTATCATTCTTCTGTTCAAATGGGCGGAACCCTCGATGCTCAGTTCCTGTCCGCGGACCACTGAGGGGATGGTCAGTATGCAGGGCAGGCCGCCGTTGCAAAGCCGGGATTTCACGTAGCCCACCACCATGTTGCTCAATTCCCCGATGGCATCGGTCACCATCTCCCCCGAGTCCAGTTCGGCCTCGCCAATTCCCAACATGCGGCAGGTGATGACCCGGGCAAAGCCCATGCTGGCATAAAGATAGATGATGCCCGTGGCTTCGCCGATAAAGCCGACCGAACCAATGATCTGTCCATCGGGATCCGGGGCAAGAGGGCTGGGCGGCTCGGGGTTGACCTCCATGGAGAGCATGCTCTGGAAGACCTCTTTGACCGCCTCCTGTGTCAGTTGATCTACTTGTTCGATCTGGTTGTTCATTAGTTTTTTGGTGGTTGCTCCGAATTTTCCCGGTCTAAAAACATTCCGATGCGCGAAAGGGCCAGGACCTGTTGCGCGGCGCCCAGCCGGATGGCCTCCCGTGGCATGCCAAAGACAGCGCAGCTCTCTTCGTCTTGAGCCGCGGTGGCGGCTCCGGCCTGGCGCAGGCGCAAAAGGCCGGCCGCGCCGTCGGCGCCCATGCCCGTCAGCAGGGCGGCCGCGGCGTGCGGGCCGGCGCCCGCCGTGACGGCTGAGTCAAACATCAACCGACGGGCGCTGATGATGGACCGGCGGGCCGTCATTGAGTTCCACCGCGTAATGGCTTTCCCTCCATTTCAGGAGCAGATGCCACCCGCCCGGAGCGACCAGCGCCAGACCCGGCCGGACAATATCGCCCTGGCAGGCCTCCCGGACTTCCATCTGGCAAATCTGGTTGAGCCGGTCGGCGAAGGCCTTGGAGAAGTAGGCGGGGATGTGTTGGACGATGCAGATGCCCGGCAGGTCTCCCCGCAAAGAGGTGAGCAGCGTTTTCAACGCCTCGGTGCCGCCGGTCGAGGCCCCCAGCAAAATGATCCGGCGCGCGGGAAAGAACCTCCGGCGCGGCTGGGCCGGCCCCGTATTCCGCGTCGGGCTGCCGTCTGGCAAGGCGATTTCCTCCCGGCGCGCCTGCACCCTGGCACAGGCGGCCGCCCTGATCTTTTCGGCCAAACGGGCGCCGTCGGCCTGGGCGGAGTAGGCGCTGCCTGGTTTTTCCATGACATCCACCGCCCCGGCCTGGAGGGCTTCCATTCCCTTGACCGAACCCGCCTGGGTCAGAGAGCTCATGATGATGACCGGCATGGGGCGGTGTTTCATGATGACCTTGAGAAAAGTGATGCCGTCCATGCGCGGCATTTCGATGTCCAGCGTGATGACGTCGGGCTGCAACTCCAGAATTTTGTCCCGGGCCGCGTAAGGGTCGGCCGCCGTGCCGACGACCTGGATGTCGGCAAAGGGCGCCATGCTATTGGTGATGATCTTGCGCGCGAGGGCGGAGTCATCAACGACCAGGAGACGAATGGGTTTGGCGCTCATGCTGTTGTCCGAATGAGACCGGCGCATTCTTTAAGGGCGCTGTCCGTTTCGAGTATGAAGGAGTCCATTTCCTTCGGGCTGATTTCCAGGATTTCAAGCGCGTTGGACTGGGTCCGCACGGCGAAAGAGTCGAACCCCTGGGCTTGTCCGAGACAATGGGCGATGAGGTCTCCCAAATGAACATAGGCGGCCAATTGCTCGTGGGGCCGGGCTTGGGCCGGGTCGTGATGATGCCGGACGGCGCTGACGAGGTTCTCCGGGAATTTCCATTCTTCCAGCACCCGTCCGCCGATTTCGGCGTGATCCACGCCCAGAACGGTCTTCTCGGCTTCGAGGAAGGAAAGGCCGGAGGATCCTGTCTGGCTGAGGACCGACTGCCGGCAGCCTTCCAGAAAGGAGCCCAGCACCAGTTTGCCGATGTCATGCAACAGGGCCGCCGTGAAAACGACATTCTCCTCGCCCCCCACTTTCCGGACAATCACCCTGGCGGCGACGGCGGTGGTGACGGAATGCTCCCACAACTCGCCGCTGCCAATGCCGTAGCCCGCCTGCGAGGCGCCGAGGAGTTCTTCGCTGATGCTCATGGCCACCAGGCGGTAAATGGCGTTGAAGCCCAGCAGGGTGACGGCTTCATCGAGATTGGAAACGGAGCCGGCCAGGCCGAAAGCGGCGCTGTTGCAACGTTGCAGCACCTTGGCCGTCAGGGCCGGATCGAAGGAAATGAGTTCCACAATCTGGCTGGCATGGCCGTCAGGATCGTTCAAAAGCACGAGCAACCTGCCGAGAACCCGCGGGGCGGGAGGCAGCATCTTGATTTGCTTGATGAAGTTATCCAACGTTTGCATAACCTTTGAACAATATGGTATCGGCATTCTGCCCGGAACATTTCAGTCGCACCTCGCCGGTCCCGATGTGCAAATGGAGGGTTCGGCTGACCAACCCTCCCACGTCCTTGGCATCAATGGTCAAACCGTTCTGGGCGAGCAACCGAGTCAGACAGGCGTAGTTGCGCTCGCCAATGTTAAAGACGCCGGACTGGTCCAGAAAGGAGGCGCCGCCGGCCACGCAGATTTGCATGCGGTTTTTTTCCGCCCTCAGCGCGTAGGTGGCGCGAAACAGAGCGCCAATGCCTGTATCCACAAACATGGCGGGTTGCGCGGCGGCCTTGGCGGCGTTGATTGAGGAATCCGGCAGCATGGCGTGGAGCAGGCCGCCGACATGGCTCACCGGATCGTAGATGGTGACGCCCAGACATGAACCCAGCGAATAAGTCGTCAGGATCATGGCCTGATTGTTGGATATCGCCATGCCGCCGACGCCAATGACCAGCTTCCTCTCAAAACCCATCATGGAGGTGAGGGATGGGGAAGGCATGGCTAGGAGGGACTCCTTTGGTAAATGCTGGGCCGCAGGCAGCGCAGCGGGAGCTTCATTCCGTTGAGGCTTTCCGAGTGGCCAATGAGGAGGTAGCCATTGGGCGCCAGGAATTGGCAGAGCCTGCCCGCCAGTTGCTCCTGGGTGGGACGGTCGAAATAGATCAGCACGTTGCGGCAGAAAATGACTTCGAAGGGCTGGGGATGACTGTAAGATTCGATCAGGTTGATTTGCTGGAAGGAAACCCGCCCGGCAATGGCCGGCTTGACGCGGCAAAAGCCACTCCAGCGCCCAACCCCTTTCTGGAAGTACTTGCGCAGCCAATCCCGCGGGATGGCATCCAGGTGTTCGACCGGGTAGATGGCCGACCGCGCCTGTTCCAACACCTTGGTGGATATGTCCGACGCGGCAATCCGCCAGTCCCAGCCTGACGCCGGCGGGTAATGCTCGGAGAGATAGAGGCCGATGGAATAGGGTTCCTCGCCGGAAGAACTGGCGGCGCTCCAGATATGGAATTGTTTTCTGCCCTTGGGCAGGACGGCGGGCAGAGCCTGCCGCACCAAGAATTCGAAATGTTCCTCTTCCCGAAGGAAATTCGTGAAGTTGGTCGTAAGCGCGTCAATGACTCTGGTAAATTCCTCCTCGTCGCCCCGGGTGCGCAGAAAATCACAGTATTCCGCAATGCCGGCAAAGCCGTGTTTGCGCATGCGCTTGCCCAGCCGGGCTTTGATTAGGGCATCCTTGCCATCGTGCAACCGGATGCGACATCGGTCATAGACCAGGCCTGCAATGTACTGGCAGGCTGCTGTTTCTGCGGCAATGGCGGTCATGGTCGGTTACATATCGCTGCGAAAAAACGCTGACGCCTCAGGCAGCGGCCTCCAATGGCGCTGCTTCCGCTTGCACCAGGGCTTGAGGATCGAGAATCAGGCCGACGCGGCCGTCTCCGAGAATGGCCGCGCCCGCCAGGTATTTGTTACGGCCAAAGGTTTCGCCCAGACTCTTGATCACCACTTCGTGTTTGCCCAACAGTTTGTCCACGAGCAAACAGCGTTTCTCATTGCCCGCTTCCACGACGACCACAATGGACTGCAAAGGATCCGTCGTGGCGGGTTCAATTCCCAAATGCGCATAGAGGCGCAGGAGCGGATGGAGCCGCCCTCGCAAGTTGATCATTTCTCCGCGTTCGCGCAGCGTATGGATCATTTCGGCGGTGGGCCGGAACGACTCGCGCACCAGCAGCGTGGGCACAATGTAGCGATGCTCGCCCACTCCAACGAGCAAGCCGTCAATGATGGCCAGCGTCAGCGGCAGGAATATGCTGAAGGTCGAACCTTCCCCGGCCTTGGATTGGATTTCGATCTTGCCGCGCATTTTCTCGATGTTGCGCCGCACCACGTCCATGCCGACGCCGCGCCCGGAGATGTCGGTGACTTTCTCGGCCGTGGAGAAGCCCGCGCCCATGATGAGCCCAAATAGCTCGCTGTCGGGAAGCTGCTCGTCAGGCCGAGCCAGCCCCTTTTCAATGGCCTTGGCCAGGATTCGTTGACGATCCAAACCGTTGCCGTCGTCCTTGATTTCAATCACGATATTGCCGCCTTGATGGAAGGCTTTGAGGGAAATGACGCCCTGCGGCGGTTTGCCGCGTTGTTTTCGCACCTCCGGCTTTTCGATGCCGTGATCAATCGAATTGCGGATCATGTGGACGAGCGGATCGCTGATCTCCTCGACAATCGTGCGGTCCAGCTCGGTGTCCTCTCCTTCGATCAAGAGTTCAATTTGCTTGCCGACTTTGATGGAAAGGTCCCGCACCAGGCGGTTCATCTTCTGAAAAGTGGCGCTGATGGGCACCATCCGCAGCGACATGACGGTGCGTTGCAGGTCCTTGCTGATACGGCCCAGATGCGCCAAGTCACGGGCCAGTTGTTCGTTCTGACGGGGATTCAGGTCCGGGCTTTGCACCACCAGGGATTGGGCAATCAACATCTCACCAACCAGATCAACCAGACTGTCCAGCTTGATCGTGTCCACCTTGACCACGGCTCCGGCAGGGTTCGTCTTGGCGGTGACGGCGGCAGGCAAATTGGCCGCCGCCGGCTGGTCTTCAGGCTTCACGGCCACGCCCGACGGCGCTTTGCCCGAGGCCTTCGGATCAGGCTGTGGCAACACGGCGACGGATGGGGCGGAGACGGTGATCGGCGCCGGCTCCCCCGCCGGCGCCGAGCGGATGCGATCCAGCAGGCGGAGGGTGGGCACCACAATGGGACCCGGCGGCTTCTTGCCGGCCAGTTGGTCCGCCATTTCGTTGCAGAATTGCCGGAGCGTATCGCCGCCCTCCAGAATCAGGTTGATGACGGCGGGCGTGACGGCCAGTTTCCGCTGGCGGGCCAAATCGAGCAACGACTCCAATTCGTGCGCCAGCGCTTGAATCGCCGCAAGATTCAGAAAGCCGGAGCCGCCCTTGAAAGTATGAAAAGCGCGGAAGATGGAGTTCAGGGTGTCCGCATCGGCGGGATGCTGCTCAAGAACCAGCACGCCTTGCTCGATGTTCTGCAAATGCTCCTGGGATTCATTGATGAATTCGCTCAGCAGCTCGGCGTCCTCCTGAAGGTTCAAAGTCAACGAAGGCTCCTCCGTCTTGGTGGGGGACGATTCAGGCGCAACCGGCCCCTCCCCGGCGTTTTGGCAGTCAGCGGGGATGGGGGGCGGGGCGGCCCCGGCTTCATACGCGGAAACGGAAGCCTGCCACCATTCCACCCATTCTCGCAGACGCTTGAGCGTGAGCGCGTCGAATGCGGCGGTGGATAGGAGCATGGCATCCACCCATTGGCGCGCTTCCTTTATCCCGCCCGCCAGCGGCTGGACTGAAGCCTCGCGGCCGGCCACATCCTCAATCAGGCCAAGCAGGCTATAGATGGGCAGCAACCCAAGATCCTTGCCTGGCTCGGCAAAGACCAATTCGGCGGCAATCTTGTCACCCAGCTTCTTCAGTTCGGCGATTAGTTCCGGTTTCATCGGTTTTCATGGGTGGTTAAAATTTGCATTGAACACCAACCGAAACCTCCTGGCTGTTGAAATCCCGGTTCTGCGGATTGACGATGTTGTCCTGGGCGTTGCGTCCCAGACTGGCCGAATAACCCAAATCGGCGGCCAGATGCGCGCTGAACGAGTAATGCAAGCCGGCGCAGAGGACATAGTCCAGATCGTCGCGCTGGCAGGACGCCAGGTTTCCCGCAGTGTAGTCGGCCTCCAGAAGCCGCGCCCCGGCATCCAGGCTCAACCGGTCGGTGATCTTGCGGCCGTAGCTCAGGCCGTAACTGCTGTCAAAATAAGGCTTTACCCCAAGGCAGGAAACAAACTGGAACTGCTTGTATTTGAATGCCAGTGTGTCTTTCGGCGTCATTGTGGCCGTCAGGGCCGCTTCTCCGTAATAGGTCACCGGGTGATGGTCGCTCAACGGGGCGATGTTCTCATAACTCCGGAAATCCGGGCCGCCCGATAGTTGCACATTCAACCACGGCCAGGGTTTGCCTTCGACCCCGAGCAGCACGCGCTGATAGTCGCTGTCGGAATTGTAGGCTTCGAAGCTGTATTTCTCCTGGCCTTGACTCCCATACCGATAGCCCAGCGTGGCCGCCATGTTGGGAAGGAATCTATAGCCGATATCGGTCCCGCCGTTGACGTCGTAGCGCGTGCAGTAGTTCTGGTAACCTTCCACATCCCGAATCTCCGTCATCATCCCATAATAGGCCAGGCAGGCGCCAGGGCGGATAAACCACTGGTCCCAATCGTATTGGAAGGTCAGTTTGGAGCGGTCTTGCAACTGCTCGCGGCGCGGATAGGCGTTGATGGTGGCCCAGGCGTTGAACTGGTTCTGGGGATAGGTCGGCGCCACCCTGCTGGCGTCCACATAGAGCAGGCTGTTTTCCAGGCTGTAGGAGAAGGCGTCGGCTTTGCCTTTGACCGCCAGATTCAACCGGTGAGCATCGTAATTCTCCGACGGCAACGAATGATACATGACAAAGTCGGGCGCATAAGTCACCGACAGAGTTTCCAAGCTCCCGCCGGCATCTCGTGGGCCGGCGAAATTAAAGCCCACCTTCGGCGAAATGGTGGTGACGAAGGAGGACTTGTCATTGAGCGTCGCGCCTCCTCCCGGAAGGGTCACATCCGACATGAAGACATTGTCGTCGTAGCTCTCCTTGACCGTCAGGCCAAGGTCCGTCAGCCAGGCTGGCTTCCAGGACGAAGCGGGCGCCAGGGAGGAATCGCTTCCGGGAGCGGCACTCCCCGCCGGGATGGAACCCGTGCCTGATGGCGCAGGGCCGGCAAACGCCGCCGCAGGCCAGGTTGCGGAAAGGAGCCAGCAGTGCGCGGCAACTTTCCACAGCGCGGGCCGTGCGCGCTGAATTGGGCGGGTGGGTGGAACAATCATCATAGTATTCCTCGTTCTTTATGCGGTTTGGTGCGCTTAGAATGAGGTAAAGTCACCTTCCATCGGCAGTTCGGGTTTCTGGCGGGAATCTGCCCCTGCCAGCGAGACTGCCGGGGCGGGAGAATTCCGCCTGTGGCCGTTTTGAGGCCCCGTTGCCACCGAAGTGATGGCCGGCTTCCTTGGGGATTGAGCCGACGCCGGCTTTGCCGCGGGCGCGGCGCTGGCGGCTTGTGAATCCCGTCTGCCCCCGACCAACTTCAGCAATTCACCCACCACGTTGCGCAGCACATGGGTTTGCGCGTTCAATTCTTGCGCCGCGCTGGCGCTTTCTTCGGCGCTGGCGGCGTTGCTTTGGGTCACCTTGTCCATTTGGGCAACGGCGGTGTTGACTTGCGTCACGCCGTCATTTTGTTCTTTCGAAGCGGTGGCGATTTCAGCGATCAGTTCATCAACCTTGCGAACATTGGTCACGATCTCCGTCAGGCTTTGGGCCACTTTGTCGCTCATTTGCACGCCTTGCGCGGTCTTGGCGATGGCGGTTTCGATCTTGGCCGCGGTTTCCTTGGCGGCCTGGGCGCTTCTTTGCGCCAGGTTGCGCACCTCGTCCGCCACAACCGCGAAGCCCATGCCGGCCTCGCCCGCACGGGCCGCCTCGACCGCCGCGTTCAGGGCGAGGATGTTGGTTTGAAACGCGATTTCATCAATGGTCTTGATGATTTTGCTGATGTCATCGCTGGAGGACTTGATGTCTTGCATGGCCACGCTCATCTTTTGCATGTCGCTGGCCCCCGAATCGGCCGCCAGGCGGGCGTGGTTGGCCAGTCCTTTGGTTGTTTGCGCGTTTTCCGCGTTCCTCTTGGTCATGCTGGAAATCTCCTCCAGCGAGGCGCTGGTTTCCTCAAGGGAAGCGGCCTGTTCGCTGGCGCCCTCCGCCAACATCTGGCTGGCCGATGAAACCTGTCCCGAAGCCGCAGCGGTCTGCTCCGCTCCCGAGGCCAAATCTTCCGCCGCGCGATGCAGCACCTTTGATATGCTCCGGGTCGTCAATGTTCCCGTCACCCCGCTCAACACGACCGTCAGAATGACAAACAACAGCACGGCCGTTTTGCTTGCGGAAATGAGCCGTACCACGTCGCGGCCATTGCTGTCCACACGGCGCGAGCTGATGTCGCGCAAATCTTCCACCACTTTGACAAAATCATTGCCCACCTGGCCCGCCGAAAGCAGCAACTTATTCGCCTCCTCCGCTTTGTTCTGCCGGCTGGCCTCCCGCATTTTCGCGGTTTGGTTTTTGTAGCTCTCCAAGATAGGCCCTATTTTCGAGTAGAGAGCGCGCTGCTCGGGGGAGGTCGCAAACTTGTCGTATTCCTGGACCCATTGGGTGAGCTGTTGTTCCTGCGACTCCGCGTCCTTTTCCAGAGTGTCCTTTTGGGCGGGATCGGCGTACATGACGTGCTTGAGATTGGTCACCCGCAACAGCACGACTTGAAAGCGGATGTTCCCCGCCAGGGCAAGTTCGGGCGTGCTTTGATTGACAATCTCCCCGACCTTGCCGGAGATTTGCTCTGTCTTCAGCCACGAAACCAGGCCGAGCAGAATGAGGCCGGCTGTGACGAGGGAGAGCATGAAGGCGAGTCTTTTTGCAATGGTCCAATTTTTCATAGTTCTTTTCTGTTTGAGTGTTGATGTGTCGTGAGGGTTGGCGGAAAGCCCTAGGCGGCGGCCAGTTCGCTCATCTTTTCCAGCGAACCTTTGTCCACCACCTGGTCAATGTCCAGCAAGGCGATGACCTTGCCTTTGACGTTGGCCATTCCCAGCAGGTATTCGGTGGCCAGTTGCAGGCCAAAATCGGGCGTTTTTTCCAGGCAATCCTGGGTCAGGTTGAGGACCTCCTCCACCCCATCCACAATAAAGCCCATGTGGTTGGTTCCGTCGGAAGCGGATTTGACCTGGGCCACGACAATGCAGGTGCTCTCCGTAATCTCGCGGGTCGCCAGCTCGAACCGGATGCGCAAATCCATCACCGGCACCAGTTTCCCGCGCAGGTTGACGACCCCTCTTATGTAGGAGGGCATTCGTGGCACGGGCGTGATGTCCACCATGCGGATGATCTCGCGTACTTTGAGCACCGGCAGTCCGTAGGACTCGTGTCCCAGTAAAAATGTGAGGTGCTTTCCCGGTTTTGCCAGGAGACCGGTTGAACTCGTTTCGGATGTCGTTGTTGTCATTCTAATTGCTCGTTTTGCTTCAGAGTGCGGGAGGCCGCGACGTCTGGTCGCTCAGTGGCGTGTGAAACTATCATCGGCGGAGTTGGGGACGAACTTGAGCGACATCTTCAAGTATGATTTCCGCACGGCGGTGCGGATCGGCAACGGCAGGGTTCCCGGCAAGCCGCGACCGACCGCCCTGCCAACGACGACGCATTCCCGTACTACGAAGATTTTCGTTGACTTTACGAAGGTCTTCGTGCATATTGCCGCACAACAGGAACATCTTGCTCATTTTGCCATGCCAAAACACAGGCTCCCCAAACCCACCGACGGCGAACTCGCCATCCTCGGCGTCCTCTGGCGGCACGGGCCGCGCACCGTCCGGGAAATCCATTCCGAATTCAACCGGACGCGCCAGACCGGCTACACCACCGTCTTGAAAATGCTGCAGATCATGGCGGAAAAGGGATTGGTCACCCGCGACGAAACGCGCAAGACCCACGTGTATGAGGCGGCGCTGGCGCAAAAGGAGGCCCAGCGCTGGTTCGTGGGCGACCTGCTGGATCGCGTCTTCAACGGCTCCGCCCACCGCCTCGTCCTCCAGGCCCTTTCCGCCAAAAAGGCCTCGCCGGCCGAGCTGGCCGAAATCCGCCAACTGCTCGATGACATGGAGAAAGGCCGCAAATGAACCCACTCCTTCAATGGGCGGCCCATCCGCTGGTGTACCGGCTCGGCTGGACCCTGTTGCATTTCCTTTGGCAGGGCGCCGTCATTGCCGCCCTCTTCGCCCTCGCCCAGACCGCCTGGCCCAAACGTTCCGGCAACGCCCGCTACTTGACAGGATGCCTGGCGCTGCTTCTCATGCTGGCCGCGCCCCTCATCACCTTCGGTGTTTTGCCAACGGAGCGCCCGATTCCGGCCGCCATTTCGGCCGGCGGCCAGCTTTTGAATCCGCCCGGCATTGCCGAAACCTCCGGGTCGCGGGCGGCGGTAGGACAAATGAGTCGAATAGGACAAATGGGACAACCTCCCGCCGCGTTTCCTCCCGCTCCCAATCCGCAATTTGCAATCCGCAATCCGCAATCGCAGGTTCCCTCCTTCCACCCCGAACATTTCCTTCCCCTCTTCGTTTTCGCCTGGTTGCTCGGAGTTTCGGCCCTTTCCCTGCGCCTGCTCATCAGTTCCCTCCACGTCGCCCGCCTGAAACGGCGCGGCCACGAGCCGCCCGGCGCGGCCTGGCTCGAACGCCTCGACCGTCTCAAGGCCGCGTTGCAAATCAGCCGCCCCGTTCGCCTTGTCAAGTCAGTTTTGGTCGAGGTGCCGACCGTGGCGGGCTGGCTGCGGCCCGTCGTCCTTTTGCCCGCCGCCGCCCTGAGCGGCCTGACCCCCGCGCAACTGGAAACCGTTCTCGCCCACGAACTCGCCCACATCCGCCGACACGATTACCTGGTCAACCTCCTGCAAAACGCCCTGGAAACCCTTCTTTTCTACCATCCGGCCGTCTGGTGGATTTCCAGCGCCGTGCGGGCCGAGCGTGAAATCTGCTGCGACGAAATCGCCGTCAAAGTTTGTGGTGACCGTTTGGTCCATGCCCAGGCCCTGGCCGCGCTGGAACAACTGCGCGCCGCCCGCCCATCGCCGGCCCTGGGGGCGGATGGCGGTTCCCTGCTCGAGCGCATCCGCCGCCTCTCCGGCGCGCCGGTTGGCCGCGGCTTTCCAGGCCGTCGCCGCGCCGGCGGCGCATTAGTGGCGGCCCTGGTGGCGCTCATATTCATCTCCCTCCTCCACCACCCCTCCAGCAATGCGAAGGCCCAGCCCGCACTACCAGCCGCGACAACCCAAGCCAGCGCCGCTCCCGCCCCGGCCAACTCCGCCGAGCCAGCCGAAAACCCTTCCAGCCTTTCCCTGGCCATTCGCGGCCCGACCAACGTCATTAAACAAGGCGACGAAATTCCCATCGAGTTCATCATCAGCAATCACGGGACGGAGGATTACAACACGTATGCGGCGGACACGATCTACACCACCGGGCGGGACGAGCGCTTCAAGCTGATCGCCAAGACGGCCTCCGGCCAGAGTGTTCGCGACCCTTACATGCATTTCCACAAAGGGATTTCCAGCGGCTTGGACACCCCGGCTGGTTCGCCCCTGGCGAATATTGACTCGAATGCAGTTGTTGACTTTGCAACCCCTGGGGTTGTGTACCCTGCCGAATCCGGTCAGCCCCACCGGGGAAGTGTGTTGGCGATCATGAACGCTGGCGATGACCCTGGTGTTTTGCACCCTGGCGAGTCCTTCTCCAACATCGTTCAATTGAATCGTTGGGTGTTGATGAAGGAGCCTGGACGTTATGAAGTCACGGGCAATTATCAACCCAGCTATTTTAGTACGAATAATCCCATTGCGCCGATCAACGCGGATCCGATCAGCATCACCGTGTTGCCGCGCACAAAGGAGGAGATGCACGATTATATAAATGGCTTGACCAATCAAGTTGCGGCGCAGTTGGCGATCAAGGCGGGCAATCCCAAGCCCGCCGCCGGGCGCGATTTCCCCGATCCAGTGTTGGTCGAATTATTGTGCAAACTGATGTACACCTACAGTCCCGAAATTGTCCCGACCCTGCTCACGACCAGCTCCGAAGCCGACACGGAAGGCGCCTGGGCAGTCGAGGCACTGTGGGATTACGTGCCGCAGACAAAAGAAACCCGGCAGGCCATCCTCGACGAGGCCGCCAGGCACGGTCTGAACCAGAACATGGAACAATTGCTTCTGGATCAGGACTTCAATCATCAGGAACTGACGCCGATCATTGAGCGGGCGCTGGCGTTGCACAACCCGGACGAATGGCAGGCCGGCGCAGTGTTGGCGGCCCATTACTACGACGATGTCTTTGCCAAGCCGCTCATCGCCATCGCCACCGCTTCCAACGCTCCACTCAAAGCGAGGTTCGCGGCGTTCGAGACCTTGGCGGCCCATCGCACGGACGCGGGCGCGAAGTTGTTCAAGACGCTGCTCAACGATCCTGACCCGCAGATTTGGGGGCCTTTGATTATGGCCATTGAAAATGACTACAGGCGGCCGATGACCCAGACGGGAAGGCCACTGCAGCCAGGAGATTTTGACGCCAAGGACCTTACGCCGTTCATTGAGCAACTGCTGGCATCAAGCGCTCCATCGAACGTTATCCGGTCGGTCAGCCTCGCGGAATGGTCTGGCGACGAGGCATTGGCCGCGAGTCTGGCGGCGCTGGCCATCAATCCCGCCGCATCAGCCAGGGTGGAGGCAATCCATGCCCTGGCTTTGCATCGCACCGAGGAGGGGGTGAAGACGCTCAAGACGTTGCTCAACGATGATGAGGAGGAGATTTGGAGGCCACTGGCTGAGGCGATTGAAGGTGTTTCCTCCAGCGGGAGCCCCTTTCCAACGAGAAGCCACGTTCGACCAGAAGATTTTGAGGCCAAAGAGGTGAGGCCGTTGATTGAGCGGATGCTGGCCTCGAGCAAATTGTTCGACCGGAGCGGGGGTCTGGGCCTCGCGCTTATTTTTGGGGATGACGCGCTGACTCCAAAGCTGGCGGCCCTGGCAACGAATCCAGGATTTGCACCCAGGGACGGTGCGATTTATGTTCTGGCGTTTAATCGCACCGACGAGGCGGTGAAGACGCTGAGGACGCTTCTCAATGACCCCGACCCAGAAATCTCCAAGATGGCGGAGCGGGCAATACGCGAGGCCTACACGAAGCGCGGTGCCGCGCGGGGCAGGCCGTTGCGCCCCGATGATTTCGACGCCAAATACCAGCAGCCCGAACCGACGCCCGCCCTTAATTTGCGGCCACCCGAATCCACCAATACCCCCATCCCCGCCACAACCGAAGCAAATCCGCAATCCGCCCCGTCCGCCGTAGGCCCTGCGAAGGCGGAAATCCGCAATCCGCAATCTGAGATTTCTCCATCGGATTGGGGTGAGCCGGTCGAAGGCCTCCAGGTGCGTTTGCACGCGCCAACTCCGGCCATTCCCGGCGACGCGGCCACGAGATTGCTGGTTGACATCGGGAACGCCGGGAATAAGAACGGTCAGGCGCTGACGTTTCTATCCAACACGAATTCATTTTCCTGGCAGTTGGAGACGGATGGCCGTTGGTATGTCACCGATCGCCCAAGCGGCGGTGTTGAGTTGGACGTTTTGCCCGGTCAGCCCTTGACCAATTTGCCGCTGGTGCTCAATGCTGACTGGCGGATCGCCCATTCCAACGAGGTTGGCACGGCCATATTGGGCGGGGCTGGGATTTTTATTCCTAGTCATTTTCTCTTATACCCTGAGACCCTGAAGCTGTCGTCCGGCAAACACACGGTAAGGCTGGCCGTCGTCGCTATGGCGGCCGCGCCTTATGGCCCGGTGCGGGCCGTCAGCAATCCCGTCCAGATTGATGTCGCGCCCGGCGCCAACTGGCGCGCCGCGTTGGTGGGCAAATACCTGCCCGGTTACACGCTGCGCACCGTGCAGCGGCTGACCGGGAACCAGGTATCGGCGGTTGAAATCCTGGCCGCTCCCTCCGGTGAGGAAACGGATCTTGCTTCCGCAATGGCGGCGTGGCGCGGTGTGCCCGTCACCCTGCCCCCGGCTGGTCTGGCTGCTCCAGTGTCGTCCGAACCGGGATATTGCTGGCGCAACCCCAAACTCACGACGTTGTTGACAGAATTGAAGCTCAAGCTTGCGACGGCGAGCGAAGCGGAGGACATCACTCGATTGATTCTGGGTCTGTTCAAAGGATGGACCTCTTTTGGAGATTGGAGCCTCAAGACCGAACGCTGTGAATATGGCTGGATCGTCACGCCGAGTTATGTCGGCCCGCCGGCACAGGTCATGTTCCAAGGCCCCGTCGAACTGATCGTGGAAGATGGCGTGCTGGTTGACGCCAGGATGGGGGGCGATATGCCGCCTCACCCGGCCGGCGTGTCGAACCGGATGGCGGATGCCGCGGAACCGGGCTGGGGCGAACCGGTGGAAGGGCTTTCGATGCGGTTGCAGTCTGATAAACCGGTCTGGTATCTCGCCAGCGACTCGCCGGGCTTCCGGCTCAGCGTGCGCAATCTTGGCGGCGAGGTCCTTTCCGTTCCTGAATCCGAGGAGCTTGGCGAACTGGAGTTGGACGGCGTTTGGTATGCGTGGTCCGACAAATACTACGGTCCCTTCCAATCACTCGCGCCGGGCCGGCAGGTTGACAACCTCGCGGTCTTCCCCATCAGTTCCTGGGGCAAGGATCCCAGACAGTTTCCGACCGGGGCTGGCACACACAAAATCCGATTCGCCCTTGTGGCCCGGCGCGATCAACCGCATCGCGGCCAGACCATACGTGTTGTCAGCAATCCAATCGAAGTCGAGTTCCGCGATGGCCTTGCGCCCAAAGAAACCGTCCAACCCGGAAGCCAACATTGAGAGGACGCCTCTGCAAATCCGCAATCCGCAATCCGTAATTGGAGATTCCGCAACCCGCAATTACCTCAGAAGTTGTTTTTCCAGGTAGTTGACAGCCTGGCGCACCTGGGCGTCCACTTCCATGCGGTCCTTGACCAAGCGGCAGGCGTGCAGGACGGTTCCGTGGTCGCGGCCGCCAAAGGCCTCGCCAATGGTGTTGAGGGAGCTTTCGGTCATTTGCCGGGAGAGGAACATGGCGACCTGGCGCGGGAAGGCGATGTTTTCAGGACGGCGCTTGCTGGTCATGTCGGCCAGGCGGATGTCGAAATGTTCGGCGACTTTTTTCTGGATGCAGTCAATGTTGACGGTGTAACGGCCCTCTTCGTGGAGGACTTCGCGCAGCAATCCCTCGACGACTTGCAAGGTGAGTTTTTTGCCGGTGAGGGAATTGTAGGAGACGACACGGATGAGCGCGCCTTCCAGGCGGCGGATGTTGGTGCGGATGCGGTTGGCCAGGAAATTGATGATGTCCTCCGGCAGGTCCGCGCCGAGGGCCTTGCCTTTTTTGCGCAAAATGGCCAGGCGCGTTTCCACGTCGGGCGGCTGCAACTCGGTGACCAGTCCCCATTCAAAGCGGGAAACCAGCCGCTGTTCCAGGTTCTGGATTTCGGCGGCGGGGCGGTCGCAGGTCAGGACGATTTGCTTGTGGGCCTCGTGCAGGGCGTTGAAGGTGTGGAAGAATTCCTCCTGAATGCGCTCCTTGCCGGCCAGGAATTGCACGTCATCAATCAGCAGAACATCGGTCTGCCGGTATTTGCGGCGGAAGCGGACCAACTGGTTGTTTTGAATGGCGTCAATGTATTCGTTGGTGAATTTCTCGGAGGAAAGGTAGGCGACGCGGGTGACTTTCTTGTGGGCGGCGACGTGCTGGCCGATGGCGTGAAGCAGGTGGGTCTTGCCCAGGCCCACTCCGCCGTAGAAAAAGAGAGGGTTGTAGGACTTGCCGGGGGCCTGCGCCACGGCCATGGCGGCGGCATGGGCGTGATTGTTGTTTTCCCCCACGACAAAGGTTTCAAACGTGTTTTGGGGATTGAAGGCGGCTTCGCGTCCCGGCGCGGCGGCCCGTTCGACCGGTTCGACGATGGCCCTGGCCCTGGCTTTGGCAGCGCCCTCCGGGCCGGAGGCCGGCGGCGGTGCGTCGCCGACGCGGAATTTGATTTTCAAAATCTGGCCGGAAACGCGGGCCAGGACCTCGGTAATCAGGTCCTGGTAGTTGTCTTTGAGCCAGACTTCGCAGAAATCGTTGGCGACTTCCAAGACGAGGGTGTCTTCCTCAAGTGCCACGGCTTTAACGGGAAGGAACCAGAGGTTGTAGATGTTCGGGTTCAGCATCGTGCGCAACGAATGCTGGGCCGACTCCCAAATTTTTTCGACGGATGGTTGCATTTGGTTCTCGTGCCGAAACCCGAATTAGCGGCAATTATTCACCAGCATATTCTCCATCTCCGTTGTTCCCTCGTTGACGCGCTTGAAAAACTTCTCATTGGATGGACCAGACGCGGAAGACGGCACCCAGCCGGCACCTTTCCGTAACAGCGTCCATGATTCAGTTGCAAGTGACCTATAATCAACATGTTGCAACGTACTGATTGCGGCGCGTGAACAAGATGGGGACAAGTTTTGTGTCATGAAACTCTTTTTCGATTCGGCGAAGAGTGTTCTATAACAAAATGAGGTCGCTTGGCTACCGAAACATATTAAACCTTATTCGCGACTTATTCACATGAAAAAAACCCTTTAAAAACGGGCTGTTTTTCGATGTTGCGCCGGGGAAGCGCGCCGGGCATCAAATGCGATGCCCGGCGCGGAGCTTCCCTGGCCCGAAGGACTAGACGTCGTAGTAGAGGTGGAACTCGTAGGGATGGGGGCGCAGACGCAGGGCGTCCACTTCCTTGCGCTTGGCCGCCACCCACATCTCCAGAAAGTCCGTCGTGAACACGTCGCCTTTCAACAGGAATTCGTGGTCCTTTTCCAGCAGGTCCAGCGCCTCCCCCAGGCTGGAGGGCACTTGCGGGATCTTCGCCAGGTCCTCCGGCGGCAATTCATACATGTTCTTGTCCATCGGCTCCCCCGGCTCGATCTTGTTCAGCACCCCGTCCAGCCCCGCCAGCAGCAGCGCGGCAAAGCACAGATACGGGTTGG
>Ga0326727_10007147_pt1 | contig 29833 bp, 26 predicted proteins | sample MB2enrmetagenome_FD_207643 | JGI IMG/M metagenome (GOLD analysis project Ga0326727, IMG submission 207643) | Lab enriched peat soil microbial communities from McLean, Ithaca, NY, United States - MB29MY | ecosystem: Environmental > Terrestrial > Soil > Wetlands > Peat | place: USA: New York... | reverse complement strand
CCTGAGCTGCTCGACGCCTGCGTCCAGCGCTACAACAACACCCCGCGCAAGTGCCTCCACTTCTTGACTCCCAATGAGGCCCTCGCTTATGCTCTCTCCAGTGTTGCACTTCAAACGTGAATGCACCCCCCCGCTTGCGCGGGGGTGACGAAGGCTTGACTCTCATCTCTATGGGTGGGCCGGCGGGCTCATGCCCACTCAGAATGACAGAGGTGGGGGATTGAGCGAAACGGGAAACTGGAATATTACGCTGGCAGTTCCCAGTTTCTGATTTCTGCTTTCTGCTTTTTGCCGCTAACCTTTTCCCTGTCACGGCGTCGTAAAGGGTAGAGAGGTTCAAGCGAACTTGGTAATGGAAGGCTGCTTGGAGCTGGCCGGAAACATACCAGAAGAGCCGAGGCAACTGAGTGGGGCGGACGAGCTAGCGCTGATCCGCCGCGCCCAGGGAGGGGACTCTGAAGCCTTCGAGGCGCTGATGCGGGTCTACGATCAGAACGTGCTCCGCCTTGCCTTGCAAGTGGTGCACTCCCAGGAAGAGGCTCGAGACCTTTACCAGGAGGCGTTTTTGAAGGTTTACCGCTCCCTTCGCACCTTCCGCCTTGAGGCGCGTTTTTCCACTTGGCTCTATCGGGTGGTGATGAATGTTTGCCTGGACCATCTACGCCGCCAAAACACGCGCAAGGAAGTCCAGGGACCCGAAAGCGAAAACGGTCAACCGGAGTACTTTCAGACCGTGCCCGACGAGAGGCCAGTGCTTGACCCGGAACGCGCCGTACACTCCAAGGAAATTGGGCAGCGCATCCAGGCAGCGCTCCAGCGCCTGAACCCTCGCGAACGCATGGTCTTCGAATTGAAGCATTACCAGGGTCTCAAGCTCCGCGTCATTGGCGAGCTTTGCAAGACCAGCGAGCAGACGGTTAAGAACTGTCTGTTCCGCGCTACCCAGAAACTGCGCCTGGAGCTTGGAGATCTTGTTTAGAAGGCAGTGAGGAGTGACAAGTGACGAGCCAAAAGGGTGGGCGAAGGCGATGAAGTCTAGCGACAAGACAGCGGGGAGGCTCGTCACTCGTCACTTGTCACTCGTCACTTGTCGCTGCCCTTAGGAGACGTGATCATGAACTGCAAGGAGTTTGAAGAGAACTTGACGCTCGATCTTTATGGCGAGCTTCCGCCTGAGCAACGGGCGGCCTACGAGGCGCATCTTGCGGGCTGCGCGCATTGCAAGGCTGCGCGGGAGGAAATCCGCAGCCTTCATAAGGTGCTGGCTCAACGGCCACGCATTGAACCTTCTCCTGATTTTCTGGTGGAGTGCAGGCAAGCGCTGGTGGAAGCGCTCGACAGGGAACGGCTGGGATGGCACGGCCTGATCCGGGAGTGGCTGTCTTTCCTGCAACTCCCGCCGCAGCGGGTGGGCCCGCGCATCGCCTTCGCTTTAAGCCTGATAGTTTGCGGTTTTGGGCTAGGCTGGACCCTCCGCCCGCAAGCCGCTCGAGTGGTCCCTTCCGCGCCTGGAAACGTGACCACGTCTTCCCTGGCCGGCACGGACTTTGAAAACATGCGCATCAACGACATCAGCCGCGTGGCTCCAGATCCGAAGACGGGCGACGTGCGCATCACCATGGACGCGCAACGCCGTGTCACCCTCGAAGGGTCGCTTGACGATCCACACATCCAACAGCTTCTGGTTTCTGCCGTGAAGAGTTACGACAACGCAGGGATTCGCCGTGACACACTGGACGCCTTGCGTGCCCGAACCAAAAGTCCTAACGTCCGAGCTGCCCTGCTCTATACCATGGAGCACGACTCGAACGTCGGGAACCGCTTGGCAGCCTTGGACGCGGTTCGAGGCATGGAGGGCGGCGATGACCTGCAACAGAGCTTGATTGAGGTCCTGGAGCATGACAGGAACATGGGAGTCAGGGTCGAATCTGTTGACGTGCTGGTTGACCACGTTGAGAAGGAAGGACGCGATGAAGCGGTTCTGAGCGCGCTCGAGCGCCTAGCCACAAACGATCCAAACCGCTATGTGCGATTGAAGTGCGCGAGTGCGTTGAGAAAGTTGGGAAGCGATGGGTTCTAACAACCTCATGAGAAATAAGCGCCTCTTGCAATCCGCAATATGGCTTTGGCTGGCTGTCCTGCCCTGGCCCGCCCTTGGCCAAGTCCAGGTCAGTGTGAAGCGAGGCGGCCCAGAGCGCCATGGGGCCTGCTGGACGGAGACCTTTGAATGGAACGCTCTCGCGCGTGAAGGTGGAAAGCTCATTCTGCGCGCGGACATGGGCTCCGTGGAAATCACCCCGGGGGCCGGCAATCAGCTCGAGGGTCGCCTGGTTCTGCGCGTATACACCCGAAGCGAGGAACAGGCGCGCCGCGTTTTCGATGCTTACCACCTCAGCGCCCGCGCTATCGAGGGCAGTGGTGTTTACGTGAATGGGGAGTTGTCCGGTTCGAGGCATCGCGACCACTCCGCGGGAGCAGAATTCGACATTAAACTTCCGGCTCGTTTCAATCTGGACGTTGAGACGCAGGGAGGCGACATTGGTTTGGAAGGCCCCCTCCAGGGCGAGGCACGGCTGACCACCGCAGGGGGCGATATCCACACTGCCGACATCAGCGGCCCAAGCAAAGTGGAAACTGCCGGCGGAGGCATTACCTTGGGGAACCTTGGGGCCCGCGCGGAAGCCCGGACGGCCGGTGGCAGCATTCATGTGGGAAACGTCCGGGGCGATGCGAATATTGAAACCAGCGGCGGGGAGATCCAGGTGGGGCAGGTGGACGGGACATTGCGGGCCGAGACGGCGGGAGGCGATGTGGTCATCGCCGGAGCTGCCGGTCAAGTTGTGGCGCAGACTGCGGGAGGACAGATCGAGGTGGGGCCCACGGGAGGCAGTGTGCGGGCGGAGACCGCCGGAGGAAGCATCCGCCTTCAAGGGGCGCGTGGCCGGGTTGTGGCGGAAACAGCGGGTGGCAGCATTGACCTCTTGCAGCTCGAGGCGGGGGTCCGAGCCAGCACCTCCGCAGGACGCATCCTGGCGGAGTTCAACGCTTCCGCCAAGACTTTTGCGGCATCGCAACTCGAGACCTCCATGGGAGATGTTTACGTGTATCTGCCCGTGGATTTGCGTTTGACTATTGACGCTGCCATCGACGCGGCCGCGGGCCATCACATTGTCACCGATTTCCCACTCAGCATTCTGGGTGATAAGGAGGATTTTGGCGAGCGCACAATTCGTGGCCACGGCAACTTGAACGGCGGTGGTGAAGTTTTGCGCATCCGGACCGTTGCCGGCAACATCGAGATCCGAAAACTCGACGCGCGAAGCTTGCAGGATTTGAAGAGCCGCGAAGAGACGAATTGGAATCGCTCGCAGGAGCGCCAGGCGGAAAAGAATCAGAAGCAGCGCGAGCGTGAGCAAGAACGCCGTGAGCGTCAGCGAGAGAAGGAGGAGGACCGTGACCAGGACTGACAACCAGTGGCCCCAGGGGTCGCGTCAAACTCTCGGAAAAAGCGGCTCTGCCGCCTGCTGTGCGGAAAGCCTCTGGCTTTCCGGCGCAGACAGCCTCCCTCCTTCCCCTCGGCTCGGCTGGAAGGCTGAGCCTTCCAGCCGAGCCGAGGGGGTTAGCCAGAGCGGGAGGCCTCGGAAAGGCGAAGCCTTTCCGCACAGCAGGCGGCAGAGCCGCTTGCAGTGGCCCCAAGGTCGTTTGACATTCCTCCTCTTCTTTTGCCTCGGCATTGCATGCACGGCCACGCTTGCAGCTTCTCAGGAGCTTGAACGCGCTTGGTATGGGCGCTATCCACTTCCCCCTGGAGGAAGCGTGGCGGTCGAGAACGTCCAGGGCGAGGTCAGCGTGGAGGGATGGGATCGGGCGGAAGTGGAAATCACGGCGGCAAAGATCGGCTCGGGGCAAGGCGACCACCTGGATGACGTGCGCGTGGTGACCGAGCTTGGGATCCAGAGCTTGAAGTTTAGAACCGTCTACCCACCCCATCTGGAGGAACCAGTGCGAGTGGACTACCGGTTGCGTGTGCCGCGCCAAGTGCGGCTTTCCTCACTGCGCACGCTGGAAGGAAACATAGCCGTGCACGATGTCGAGGGATCTGTGGACGCGCGGACTCTGAGCGGCAACATCGCGCAGATGAATGTGACGGGCCGAGTAGTGGCGCGGGCGCTTACAGGAAGCATCTTCGTCTCTCTGCGCGCCCTGCCGTTGGGTACGGCTCCGCTGCTCCTGGACACGGTGAATGGCAACATAGTCCTGCTCCTTCCACCCGGCTCGAATGCCGACCTGGAACTGAGCACGGTGGCCGGGACGATCGAAGGCAATTACGCCTTTCAAATCAGCTCCATCCCCGGCGATTCGACACGACGGACGCGTGTGGGGCTGGGCGGGGTGACGGTTTCTCTGCGCACTGTCCGGGGCTCGATCCGCGTCGGCGAGCGGGACGACCTTTTGTAGTCACGCTGGTGACGAAATCAGAGGACTCACGTCCAATGGACCGAGCGCCTTTAAGGAAGAGCCGGGTGAAAATGAATTTCCGAGTCTCTGAAGGCGCCAGGGTTGGCACCAGGAGGAAAATTATGAATCGAAAGTTTGCCGTGGGATTACTTCTATCAGCATTGATGTTGCTGGTTGGCGTGGGTGACTGCCGCAGTCAGGAGGCGCCTGAACCTCCAGAGCCGCCGGACGCGCCGGAAGCTGCAATTGGCGGGCTCGAGTCGCAACTCCTCGCTGCGGGTGGAGTCGCCTGGCTGGGTGTTACATTGAAGGATGTGACCGCTAATGAGGCGCGGGACTTGAAATTGCCCGGCGAGTATGGCGCCCTCGTGGAGAGCGTTGATGCGGACAGCGCGGCGGCCAAGGCGGGCCTGCAAAAGGGCGATGTGATCATTGAGTTCGCGGGTGAGCGAGTGCGAAGCGAAGCGCAGTTGCGTCGCCTGATTCGCGAGACACCCGCCGGCCGTACGGTCAGCATGCAGGTCATCCGTGACGGTCAGGCTCGAGCCCTTAACGCCAAGCTCCAGTCTAGACCCAACCATCTCAACATTCAGATTCCGGAAATACACATTCCGCCCATTAGTCCGCAGCTTTTTGACTATCGGGATTTTAACTTTCAATTTGGCGCCGGCAGACCCAGCCTCGGAATTTCGGGAGACGAGCTGACAACGCAGCTCGCGGGCTATTTCGGCGTCAAGCAAGGCAAGGGAGTTCTGGTGCGTGAAGTGGTGGTGGGCAGTGCTGCCGAAAAAGCGGGGCTGAAGGCAGGAGACGTCATCGTGGCTGTGGATGGGAAGAGCGTGGCTACGGTTACGGAACTGCGCCAGGCACTCGAGGTCAAACCCTCTAAAGAAGAACGAAAGGTCGACCTGACCGTGGTGCGCGATCGGCACGAGCAGACTATGCCTGTCGAACTGGAAAGACTAGGGTCAGGCGAGCGCGGGAAAACGGCTGCGAATTTTGGGATCGATGCGGGTGAATTACAACGCTGGGAAGCGGAGGCAAAGGCGCAACTGGCGGCGGCTCAGGTCGCTCTGCAAGAATCTCAAAAGTTGCTGAGTGACCAGCAGCGTCAGGCGTTGGAAAAAGCACGGCATGCCGCGGAAGACTACCAACGGGCAATTCAGGAACAGCTCTAGCTCCAACTCCAGAAACAGCTCCACCCTCCGCCCGGTCAGAACGAGGCCATTTGAGCCGCTCGAACTTGAGGCTGTCACCAGGGACTTACTGCAAAAGCTGATCATGCGGCGAGTTCGCATTCCCGGGAAGCGGCGTCGTGTGACGGTGAACCAACAGCCACCGGCCGCGGTGACGAACAAAGATATTGGTAGTTTCGATCAGGGCGGAGGAGAAGCCGTCCGCTTGTGTGACGGTGACGTCTTCGAGACAGGACACCCAAGCTGTGTCGCCCACGATTTGAACCAGGGGGCGGCTGATTGAAATCAACATCTGTCCGGTTGACTGAAAGATGGCGGCCCAGCTTCTTTGGACCTCCTCCCAACCCAGGAGCAACTCCCAGCCGGGGTGCAAGCACCTGACCCAATCTTCTTGAAGCCACACTGCTTCCATACGAGCTATGTCCAGGGACCGCATGGCTTCATAAAACGCCAAGTTCGCAGCCAGAACTTTCTCTTCCTCTGCCTCGGGGTGATGCTGCATTGCCATGATGGGTACTCGCTTTCCAGGCGGCAGGCCGAGCGGGCTCGGCAGCCTCAGCATTCGAAAGCTGCAGGAATAGGCGCGGCGGCGAAAGTCCGCCCAAGACCCCACCGCTCAGCGGCACAGCAAACGCCTGGCCGGTAAGGGGAAGCGTGATGCGAATTTGAGCCGTCATACCGGTGAATGGGCTGAACCCGGCCCTATGAGGAAATCTCGGGTGACGCGGCGGGCTTCCGAGCCGTTGTCAACAAGGACATCAGCAAACGGAGGAGGCATCGGGGCCTTCAAAGCCCGCTGGAATCATCGAAAATCAGTGCGGGTTCACCAACCAGCAGCGATTATAGCCCATGGGTGGCGGTCGGGGGTAGCAAAATAGCCACCCTCACCTGAGACCGCCCAGGGCGTGAATCCGGCAAAGGAAGGGAGAAAGACATGTGCGGCAAGCGCGACACCCCCGGCCTCAGTTGTACTTCCATGCCGACGTATCCTCGCCCGCCGGCGCGTTTCTGGTGATGTGGCTGGCCATGGTCCGGATCAGGTTCTCCTGGGTCATCGATTGCCAGCCGTGGCCCTTCTCGGGCCGGCCGAATTCGAAGCTCCCTTCGTAATGCGGGTCGTGGGTGGTCTTGAGGAACTCCTGGAGGTCGTAAACGGCAAGGTTCAGATAGAAGTTGTCCATATCGCCCACCTCGACGTGGATCTTTCCCACCAGTTGCGGCCCGATTCCGCGTCCGCGGGACCAGTTCTGCTGGAGGTAAGCCGTGAGGTCGTAGCCGTGGTCACGCATGTAGTTCGCCACGCTGTGATCGATCTTGCCGGTGAGCTTGTCCCATAACGGCTTTGGATAGCCGTCCTCGCCCGCCGGGCCGTAGGCCGCCTCCCAGATTTCCAGTTGTTGGGCGGAGCGCCCATGGCTGCCCAGCACCGCCTCCAGCTGGCTCATCTGCGACATGGTCACTTCCACCTGACCTTCGGTCGTCCGCATCAAGGGCCGCAACACCCGCAGCCACGTGTGACCAGGCTCCAAGAAGGCGTTATCATCCTTGTAGATATTCACGAGCTGATAATGCTCAAAGCTGATCGGATCGGGGTAAAAGGTCCAGGTACCACCAAAGAAGTCCGGGTGGTAAAGCTGGAGCGCGATGGACTCCCAGCCACCTGTCGAGCCGCCCGAAAGCACGCGCGCGTAGGGTTTGCGAATGATGCGAAAGTGCGTTTCGAGGTAGGGGATCAGCTCGGTCATGATCGCGTCGCCGTAAGGGCCGTTGTTGGCAGAGTTCACTGCGTACGAATCGTCAAAATAAGGCGTAGGGTGCTGAAACGTCACGATGATCAGGCGCGGGAAATTGTCGGAGTTCCAAGCCTGGTAGAACTGGTAACCGGTTTCCAGATTGTAGTCACTGAGTCTTTTCTTGGCGCGTTCCGGCACCGGGTAATCCTGCGTGGAGAATCGCATCGGCGCGCCGAGGCTGAAATGGCCCTGTTCGTAAAGCACCGGATAGGAAACGGTCGGATGTGAGACGTATCCCTTGGGCAGCAGCACCGTGGCGCCGAGATAAATTGGCTGGCCCCAGAATTTCGTCAGCAAGTCGCTCCGAATTTTGATGTGCTTTACCCACTCCGTGTCCTTGGGAACCTCCACCGGCGGGATCACCTTGGTCAGACTCAGGTTCACCTCGTAGCCGGCGGCGGGGTCAAGGTGCACCTTCGCGACTTCGCTGTAGAGGTTGCCGGGCGAGCGGTTGAACTGCTGGCCTTCCCACTGGTCAAGGTGCACCCAGAGGGTGTGGCCATCGGAGCGGTGACACTCCGTGTAAATGTTGATGAGCGCCTGAACGTAATAATCGCCCGCGGGGATATCCGCGAGGCTCACTGGCGGGTAACCGAGCGTCGTGCCGTTGATCAGCGCGGCGTCGCCGGGCTTGAGTTGGACGACGTCGGCGCTGAATAGCGGTGAAGTGTCACCCCAGAAACCTACTTGCAGACGAGGTTCAGGATCTTCTTGTTTTGAGATCATCACGAAGACGCGCCCGGTGATCGGCTGGACGTGCGTTGAGGCAGGAAAAGAGACCTTAAATCTCAAATCTGAGACCGGCGTCTTCGTCCATGCGCGCGCAGGCGTGACCAGGGCGCCAAGTACCGCGAGTGCCAGAACCATAGCGCAGAAACGACCAGGACGAGTTCGTTTAATTTGCGTCAAGTTACCCCCCTATGGCACTCGTTAAATGCTACTTGATTTTCGCCTTCGATGCGTGTAATCTGCCGACACCGTGGCCCCTTTTCCCCAGCCGGTTCCTCGGCGGTCCAATCGCAGGATCGCAAAAATGGCCTTAATCATGTTTGTCGAAACGGAAAAGAAATGGGAAGAATGCGATGCGGTCACCTTGGACGTTTCGGCGTATGGGGCAAGAATAGAGGTAGGCATCTCACTCACACCGGGCCAAGAGGTGGAAGTAGTTCCCCGTGACGGCTCTGAGCCGGTCGTCGGTCGTGTGGTATGGGTCGGGAAGCCGGCCTCGGAGCTGGAAGGGCAAGCAGGGCTTGAGTTCTTCGATCCCTTCCACGTATCAACATAAAGCATTTGCGGACGCCAGGGCCCTTCTGAGTACTTTGCCTCCGCCAACTCCAGCCGCCTGACAAAAGCATTCATAGGATTCCCAGGTGGAATCGTTGCACGGCGGGGGCTCGCGCTGCGGGACATTGTCTTCATGAATCCACGCTCATTTTTCCCTCTTGAGCGCCTTGCCGATCTCGAGCTGGAACAACGGCTCTTCTCGCGTTCCCGTGATCTTGATGGGCAGGACAGTTCCCGCGCCCTTGCCCTCGAAGAACGGATCGACCGGTTTCAGGAGGAGCGATTTGATCCCGGTGGTGATTTGCGAGACTTTAGCCTGGAGGCGAAGTGTTCCATGAAAGTCGAGAGCTTGGCTGAGCAGCCCAAACGTACCCTGGAGCTGCACGGTGGCCCCTGGAACGCTGAAAGAGAGGCTTGAAAACGTCACCTGACTATTCGCAAGCACAAAATGCCCTTGCATGTCGAACCGCGCGTTTTGGAGGTCGTCGTCCCGAGGTGTCCCCTGGCCCCGCCGGCTCAGGCTGGTGATTTTCGCCTCCACCTCCGGGCTGGTAAAATGCGCCGATTGAACACTGAAACTGCCGTCCAGTTTTAATCGTTTTGCGATTTCCTCCTCGCCGGGGTGCAGATCAAACTTCGCCCGGACGCTGGCCGCGCCGATAATGGACGGCGTCGCGGATTTCACCGCCAGGTGGAGAAAGTCCTCCAGCCGGGCAGGCTTTGCATTCACGTCCAGCAGGATGATCCTCCCGTTCCTCCCTGCTACCTGGGTTACGCCGCCGCGCGCAACGATGGTCGACCCCAGCAATTGAGCGCTCACGGGCTGCAAGTGTGTATCGCCGTCAACCCCGTCGACGACTGCACTAAACTGAGTCTTCAAACGCAGCTTATTGCCGCTGATCCCGAGATCGAAATCAGGTGTGTCGGTCTCACCTTGAACCTGGATCCGGCTCAGCACACCTTCGTAGCTGCCGTGGGAAGAGAGTGTTCCCCCGAGGCCGCGAATGGTGGACAATTCCGCATGGGAAAAGGTGTAATTCCCGGAAACTGGGGTCAGAGAAGGTTCGTCCGCATTCCACGGACCGAATCGCCCACTCGATTGGATCTGGCCAACCGGTGTCGGGTTGGTGAGCGTGACTTGAAAAGACATCGGCTGGTCGCGGCCTGCAGATTGCATCCGAAGCTTGTGAATTTCAAACACGTGCGGAGGCTTGTTGAGGTTCGCAGGAAGAATACTCAGGATGGCGCCGTCGGCGAAAACTCTATCCAGCACGAAAGGGGAAACCAGCTGTTCCTTCTTCGGCTGGGCTTGGCTCTGGCGAGGCGGAATAACCATCACCAAGCCTTCCAGTCGCACCTGTCGAAAGTGCCTCGGTTGGCGCAGCAGGCCGAGCCAATCCGCGCTGACCGAGAACTTTCTGATGGATGCCAACGGCGGCAGATTAGCTCGATCTCTACGCTTCAGCACCAGTCCCTCGCCGGAAATGCTTGCGGCTGGGAAAAACGAGGCGCTGAAGCTCTTTAGTTCAACGTCGCACTGGTAGTGTTTTTCCAGCGTCTCGACAACCCACTCTCGATTCAGCGGGGGAAAACGCCAAAAATAAATCACCAAAATGGCGGCCAGCAAGAACGGCACGCCCAGTACAATGATGAACGACCTGAAAACCCTGCGTCGGCTTTTCAACCTTTGGGGCTGCATGGAGCCTCCCTCATCGGCCGCAAGTAGAGGCGGCATTACGCCGCCAATTGGTCCGTCGGCTGACGGATAAACTTGTCGCCACATGCCGCTCGGCGTACTTGACAGTTTACCTTGACACGTCCCGGATATGATAGGCTTGAAGTTGGGGCAGTTTCTTGCATTCCGTGTGCTATACCAAGGGTTCCGGTTAGGCCGGCCTTCCGCGCGCGCAGATGTGGCAGCGCATACGAGCGGCTGAGGGCGTTTAGGTTATTGCAACACCTCTTTTACGACTTATTATTCATGGTATTATCTCCCCAAACGGTTGAGAAGGATCCGCAACGATGGTAGAATATCTATTGTCCATCACGAGGCAAATCTTTTGGGAGGAGTAATGCCGTCGTCGTTTGTCCAGAAGGCAGACCAAACCAAGCCACGCGCTGTCGAGCTGACGTTGGCGCACAGCCCTGACTCCGATGACGCATTCATGTTTTACGCGCTGGCGACGAAAAAGATCGGTGCGCGAGACCTTTCCTTCACTCACCGGCTCGAAGATATTGAGTCTCTCAACCGGAAAGGCCTGGAGGGGATTTACGACATCACGGCGATCTCTTTCCACGCTTATGCCTATCTCGCGGATAAGTACGTGCTCCTGCCCTCAGGCGCCAGTTTCGGCGATCGGTACGGGCCGGTGGTGGTGACCCGGGCCGGTTTGGGCTTCGGCACCCTGAAAGGAAAGCGCGTGGCCGTCCCCGGCAAGATGACCACTGCTTACCTCGCTTTGCAGCTTTATGAGCCGGGTGTTGACGCGGTCGTGACCTCATTCGACCAAATCCTGGATACCGTCGTCAGGGGTGAAGCAGACGCCGGCGTGGTGATTCATGAAGGCCAACTGACCTACGCAAACACCGGCCTCAGAAAGGTCCTGGATCTGGGGGAATGGTGGTACCAGGAAACCAAGCTGCCTCTGCCACTGGGGGCAAACGCCGTCCGCCGGGCCCTCGACAGCCACACCAAGCACGCGGTAGCGGCATTATTGAAGAAAAGTATTCAGTATTCACTGCACCACCGCGAAGAGGCGTTGTCCTACGCGCAACAGTTTTCGCGCGGCCTGGACGCCGCTACTGCCGACCGCTTTGTTTCCATGTACGTCAACGACTGGACCCTCGATTACGGCCTGCGTGGCCGCCTGGCCGTCCAGGAGTTGCTTGACCGGGGTTTCCAAAGGGGCCTTCTGCCCAAAGCTGTGAAGGCTGAGTACGTCGAGTAGAACAGTCAGTAGTCAGTGGTCCGTCGTCCGTTGTCAGTGGTCCATCGTCCCGGGTATGCAGGATTCTAGGGGCAAGGCATAAACAAATTGCTGGGTTGTGCGGGCTACCAAGCGCCCGGCAGAAACTCGAATTTGCTAATAGCGAACTGAAAACTGACGACTGACCACTGACAACTGACTACCGACTTCGGACTACTGACGAATTTCGGTTAGGGGAGCAGCTGATTCAACATGGAATTGAAACTGTGCAACCACAGCAGTTACCCGCGCATCGGGGACCATGCGGAGCATCAACTCCTGCGCCGCACGATTGCGCAGCGGGATAAAGGCGAGAAGACCGACGACGCGGTTCAGGCGGCCCAGAACCGCATGACGGAGCTGGCGCTTGCCGAGCAAGAGGAGGCAGGCCTCGACCTCTTGACGGACGGCCAAATCCGCTGGTCCGATCCAATCTCCCACCTCGCCGGTAAGCTCTCCGGTGTTCGGATCAACGGCCTGTTAAGGTTCTTTGATACGAACTTTTACTTCCGCCAGCCGGTGGTGCGTGGCAAGCTAGAGCGCACCGAGCCTCTGCTGCTGGAAGAATTCAAGTATGCGCAGGGGAAGTCGACGCGCCCGGTGAAAGCGGTTTTGACGGGCCCTTACTCCCTGGCCCGGCACTCCATTGAGGAAGACGGAGGCGTGGGTGGGTTCGATAAGATGCTCGAAGGATACACCGCCGCGTTGGCGGCCGAGGTCGCTGCACTGGCTGCGGCAGGGGCAACCGTGATCCAGGTGGAGGAGCCTGCTCTGCTCAAATATCCCGATGATTTCCCGCGCCTCGAGCAGAGCATCACGGCCCTGGCGATGAGCAAGGCTTCGGCGCAACTGGCGCTGGTTTTTTACTTCGGAGATCCCGCGCCCATTTATGACCACCTCCAGACGCTGCCGGTGGACCTCCTGGGACTCGATTTCACTTACAACCCCAGTCTCGTCGATAGAGTAGCTTCCAATGGTACCGCCAGGACACTAGTCCTGGGCCTTGTGGACGGCCGCAATACCAGGCTGGAAGATCCCGCGGTTTCAGCCCGGCAGCTTGAGAAGCTCGCCCACGACGCCGATTTGAACTCTGCTTATCTAAGCCCTTCCTGCGGCCTCGAGTTCCTCCCGCGTGACAGGGCACGGCAAAAGCTAAGACACCTGGCCGTAATCAGGAAGACATTCTTAGGGAGCCCTGCATGAGCCGAGCGAAACTTCAAGGGTTGGGAATCGATCTGCCCCTTTTCCCCATCACGTCAGTGGGAAGCTTCCCCAAGCCCGATTTCCTGATGAAAGTGCGTGCGGACTTCGCCAAGAAGAAGATCAGGCGCGGAGCGCTGGAGAAAGCGGAGCGCCAAGCGACAGAGTTCTGGATCCGCACGCAGGAAGAATTGGGCGTGGACGTGCTTGTCGACGGCGAAATGTATCGGAGCGATATGGTGGCCTATTTCGCCGAGCATCTGAAAGGATTCGAAGAGGGCGGTTTGGTCCGCTCTTACGGCAATCGCTATTACCACAAACCCATAATTACCGGCGAGGTCCGCTGGGAAGAGCCCGTCACCGTCGAGTGGTGGAAGTACGCGCGGGGCCTCACCTCAAAACCCCTGAAAGGTATGCTGACCGGCCCTTACACGGTGATGGATTGGTCCTTCATTGAATACTATCCGGATAGGCGCACGGCTTGCCTGGCGCTGGCAAAGGAAATCCGCAAAGAGGTTGAGGCCTTGATTGCGGAGGGAGCGAAAATCATCCAGATCGACGAACCCGCCATCTCCGTGAGGCCCGAGGAACTGCCCGTGGCCATCGAAGCCATGCACATCGTGACAGATGGCCTGCCGGCATACTTCATCACCCATATTTGTTATGGCGCCTTTGAAAACATCTACCCGGGTATGCTGGAACTCCCGGTCGATAACTTCGATCTGGAGATGTCCAACAGCGGGCTAGACATGCTCGAACTTTTCAAGAAGCACCGCTACACCAAGGACATCAGTTTTGGCGTGGTGGACGTCCATACGCACGTGGTCGAAGACGAGCCGGTGGTCGAACAGCGCCTGCGCCAGGCACTTGAGACCCTTCCCAAAGAAGCTATCTGGGTGGACCCGGACTGCGGGCTGAAAACGCGAACCGTGGAGGAGGCGATTGCCAAAATGCAATCTGTGGTGACCGCCGCAAAGGCGCTCAGAAGTTCAGTTGCGAGTGGCGAGTGACAAGTGACGAGCAGAAGGACAGGTGCCAAGTGTCAGGTTTCAGGTGTGTGTGAAGAGCAGGTGGGAAATTGGCAACGACAGACTCCTTACTCCGGTCTACTGACTCCTTGCTCGTCACTTGTTACTCGTCACTGCTCTTGAATGTCTACCCTCACTAAACCCAGCCGCGCGGCATTTACCTCGACGCAAAAGAAGGTCCTTTTCGCGCTCGCCAGCGTGGTAGGTTTGCGTATGCTGGGACTTTTCCTGGTCCTGCCGGTTTTTACCCTTTACGGTCTGCAATTCACAAACTCGCGTTTTCTCGTGGGCTTCGCCTTCGGCAGCTACGGCCTGACCATGGCCATTCTGCAAATCCCTTTTGGCAGGCTTTCAGACCGCATTGGGCGCCGCAAGGTCCTGCTGCTGGGCATGACGCTCTTCAGCCTGGGTTCTTTCCTCTGCGCCATCCCCCACTGGCTTCCTCACTCCCTGCAGATTAGTGCTCTGATTTTTGGTCGTCTAGTTCAGGGCGGCGGAGCCATTGTTTCCGTCGCGTTTGCAACCGTTGCCGATTTCATCGAGCCCCAACGCCGGTCTACGGCAATGGCCGTCTTGGGAATTCCCATCGGGGCGGCATTCGCCATCGGCGTCATTGGCGGGCCGATCCTCGCCGGAATTCTGGGGACCGCGTTCCTCTTCTGGCTGACCGGATGCTTGGGTTTCGGGACGGACCTCTTGCTGGCCAAGTATCTTCCTGACGCTCCTCCCTCGGCCAGCGCACCTGCACCGCTGTCAAAGATGCTGACCAACAAACCACTTCTAGCTTTTGCTTCCGCTGGTTTCCTGATGAACTTCTTCATGGCCACTTTCTTCTTCTATTTCCCCCTCATCGTCACCGGCCAACACCACGTGAAGGTAAACCATTATTACGCCCTCCTGTTGCCCATGATGCTGATCAGCGGCTTCACGATGTTCGGGTTCTCATTGGGCGCGGACCGCGGATGGGCTAGACCACTCGCCACACTTGCTTTCCTCTCGTTCATCCCCAGTTCTCTTCTGCTTTTCAGGCCCCAAGCGGCAGGTCTGGACCCCAATCGTCTTGCAGGGGTGTTAGTTGCAGGCACGCTTTTCTACATTGGATTTACCGGACTCGAACCCATTCTGCCGAGCCTGGTGAGCAAATCCGCTCCCCAAAGTACGTACGGGACGGCGCTGGGGACTTACAACACTGCCCAGTTCCTAGGCAGCTTCGTTGGGGGGGCAGCGGCAGGCGCCCTCTCGCGCTTTTCTGCAAGCCACATGATGGCAACCCTCATGGTGGCTGCCGTGGTGGGAATGTTCCTGATGCTCGCCGTGAGGCCCGAGGGGGTTCGGAAAGGGCTTTCCGATTGACCCCTACTGTGCACCTTGGCATGCCTCGAGATACCACTCACGGCATGGTTTTTTCCGAACCTCGAGGAACTTAAAGCTCTTTGCCGGTGTCCGACCGCTTGGGAAAAGGTGCTGTCAACTCTGACTGGCGGCCTCGCATCGGATAAAGAAGAGGTTGTTATGTCGATCATCCGAGCCCTGTGTTTGCTCCTCGCCGGCGCGATGGCGGTTGGAGGTCAGGAACGCAATCCTGCTCCGAAGTCAAATGTAAAACCCGCGGACCTTTGCAGTGTTGCGGGCGTGGTGGTTAAGTCCACTACCGGTGAAGGCATAAAAAGACTGACAGTCCAGCTCATTCGCCTCGGCGGGGGCCAGCAACCATATTCCGCGTTCACGGAAAATAACGGTTACTTCATCATTCGCGACATCACCCCAGGCCGGTACGCCATCAACGCATCGGGCAACGGATACAGGCAGCAAGCTTCCGAGAAGGGCAAGGGGAACAACGGAATCCTCGACCTCGCGCCAGGGAAAAACGTGAGCGGAATCGCTCTCCGCTTGCTCCCGCCCGGCGTCATCACGGGGACTGTTTACGATGAAGATGGCGACCCTGTCACTTCGGCACAAGTGCAAGCTTTGCGGGTCAGCGGCTCTGGTACGCACCGGCAATTCGGCGGTGCCGGCTCCCAAAAGACCAATGACCTCGGCGAGTACCGCATTTGGGGACTGGAGGCGGGGCAGTACCTGGTGGCGGCAGCGTACCAGCGCCCGCAAAGCAACCCCGACCAGCAAATGGATGACGTCTATCTTCCCACCTTCCACCCCAGTACAGCGGATACGTCGCAGGCCACGATTGTTGAGGTTCAGCCCGGTGCTGAAGTCTCCGGCATTGATGTGGACCTTAGGCAGGCACACGCCGTCATGGTCCGGGGGCGCGTCATGGTCGATGGTCCTGTGCAGTCGCTGCGGGGCGTTCATGTTTCGCTGGAGCCGCACGTCGCCGCCGAAGGGAGCTATTCCTTCTCAGATTTCGGCGCCCCGGTCCAGAGCGACTCCGGTGACTTTGAGATTCGCGGCGTTCCGCCCGGCTCCTATGACCTTTCAGCCACGTGGAACGACGGGAAACGGCAACTCTACGGGAGGGTGCCCGTAGAGGTCGGCAGCGCCAACCTCGATGGTGTCACCGTCGTCTTGGGCAGCCCAATTCCGCTCCTGGGAAGGTTCCGTGTCGAGGGTAGCGACCCATTCGATTTCACACGGTTGGGCCTGTTTCTGCAGCCCCTCGACAGCACGAGGGGTGGGGCAAGCTCGCAGATTAAAGCCGATGGCACTTTCGTAGTGGAGAACGTGTATGACGGAAACTACCGGCTGCGTATTTTAGGGTTCCCCGTACCGTACTACGTCAAATCGGCGCGAGAGGGCGGGAGCGATGTGCTCGAATCCGGGCTAAGCATCAGCCGCAGCCAACCACCAGCCCATCTCGAGATTGATCTCTCCTCGGATGGTGGGCGTGTGGACGGCACTGTGTCGAAGGAGCATAACCCGGTTAGCGGCGCCTGGGTCGTGCTGGTGCCGGACCCACCGCACCGAGATCGGGAGGAGATGTATGGCATGACGACGACTGACGCTTCCGGTCGCTTCTCTCTGCTGGGCCTGTCCCCCGGCGACTTTAAACTCTTCGCTTGGGAGCTCGTGCAGGGAAGAAACTACACAGATCCCGACTTCTTCAAGGCGTTCGAGGACCGCGGCACACCCGTCCACATCGGGGAGGGGCAGCAACAACAAGTGCAGCTTGAGGTGATCACGTCAGAGGAGCAAGTCCGCTAGTCCGCGTTTCTCCCCGCGGGTCTGGAAGGGCGGGGCTTCAGCCCCGTTACAAGGCCTTTCTGATTGTTCCTGTGTCCCGTGCCCCGCCCTTCCGGCGGCCCACTAAGAGCGTCCAAATGTGGTGAGAAATCCAAGCTAGTCCCTCTAGTGTTATAATTTATCGGTCTGTGGCTTGACTGCTGAGGTTAATATGCCGGTCCTACTTCTGTGGGTTGCCCTTGTTCTCTACGGGCTCGGAACACTTCTCCTCATCCCTTCCGTTGTTCATCGCCGCCCATCGATCTCCCCCGCCTCGCTGGCAGCGTTGGCACTAGGGTTGCTGTCACACGCGGGCGCCATCGCCATAGAGGCTGCACGCATACACCGCTTGCCGGTAACCGACGTTCGCAGCGCTCTGTCCTTTTACGCATTCCTAGTGACTCTGGCTTTCTTTTTTCTCTATTTGCGGTACCGAATTACTTCCCTTGGTCTTTTCATGCCGCCCTTTGTTTTTGTGTTGACGTTGATCTCGGCGTTTCGTCCTGTGCGGCCTTTTGATTTGTCGGCGTTTCGCGGTGGCTGGCTGGCGGTCCATATCGGCTCAACTATCCTGGGCTACACAGGATTCTTTCTGACCTTCGTGGCTGCGGCCATGTACCTGATGCAGGAGAAGGAACTGAAATCGAAAAGCCCGCACGCGTTCTATTACCGCCTGCCGTCGCTCGAACTGTGCGATGAACTCTACTACCGCTCACTGCTGTTCGGTCTGCCCCTTTTGACCATCGGCATTCTGACCGGCTTCATTTGGGCGAGCCGGACCTGGAAGGGACCCTGGGAATTTGACCCGAAAATACTGGCGTCGATGCTGACCTGGCTGATTTACCTCGTGCTCTTTTCCACTCGTGTGAGCGGCGGCTGGCGCGGTCGTCGGGCGGCTTATGTTGCGATCTTCGGCTTTGTCGCCGTCATGGCGACGTTCCTGGGAGTGAGCTTGCTGAGTGGACCGCATGGGTACGTGCCCACCCTTCGGCAGGGACCGTAGTAAGCAGTACGCAGTGGGATAAGGCAATGGGCTGTAGACAGGGTACTAAGCACTAAGCAGTAGGCACTAGGCACACCCAACCCCTATGAACTTGGCCCTGCTTGGCATCAATCATCGCACGGCTCCGGTGGAGGTCCGCGAGCTGATGCACATCCCTGAGTCGCGCCTGGCCCAAGCGGTTTCCGACCTGACTCACCGCGAGGGTATCCGCGAGGGGCTGATCCTTTCCACCTGCAACCGCGTTGAAGTGATGACTTCGGCAGAAGACAGCGTCGATGCGGAGCCCATCATCCACCAGTTCCTGGCGGATCATCACCGCTTCGAACTTGGCCCCTACCAGCGCTTCTTTTACCACTACCAGCAGCAGGAAGTTGTGCGTCACCTGTTCCGCGTGGCCTCCAGTCTCGATTCGATGATTCTGGGCGAGCCTCAAATCCTCGGCCAGTTGAAGCGTGCCTACGCCCTGGCGCACGAGGCGGGTGGGTTGAACGGCAGCCTGAAGGAGATCGCAGGCCAAGCCCTGGCAGTAGGGCGGCGCGTGCGACGCGAGACGGCACTGGGGAGCGCCGCGGTTTCCGTCTCTTACGCCGCCGTCGAGCTGGCCAAGAAGATTTTTGGCAGCCTGGAAGGAAGGACCATCTTCGTGATCGGGGCGGGCAAGATGAGCGAACTCGCCGCCAAGCACCTGCTGAGTAGTGGGGCCAGCGCCATCTACGTTACCAATCGAACTTACGAGCGCGCCGTGCAACTTGCGGCGGCATTTTGCGGCACTGCCGTCGCCTTTGAACAGCTCTTTGAGCACCTCCCCAAGGCCGACATCGTCATCAGTTCGACCGGCGCGGCTGGCTACGTCGTGAACAAGGAGGATGTCGCGAGAATCCTCTCTGCTCGCCGCAACCGTCCGGTGTTTTTCGTGGACATCGCGGTTCCGCGCAACATCGATCCCCTGGTCAACGAGCTGGATAATACCTTCGTCTATGACATTGACGACCTTGGACAAGTTGTGGAGGCCAACAAGAAACAACGCGAACGCGAGGCCGTTTGGGCAGAGGAGATTGTCCAGGAGGAAGTCCAGAGAACTATGCGCCGGCTCGCCTCGCGTGACCTCGTGCCCACCATTGTGGCGCTCGAAGGCCGGCTGAACGCCATCCGCGAGGGTGAAGTGGAACGCTACAACACCCGGCTGGGCAATCTGACGCCTGAGCAGCGTCAGGCCGTGGATGCCCTCACCCGCGGCATCATGAACAAGATCCTGCACGGGCCCATCACCGAGCTCAAAAACGGGGCCGGCCAGCCGGAACAAGCGGCCCTCGTTAGGCTCGTCCGGAAGATCTTTGGCCTGGCAAACTGAAAAGGCGAGGAAGTCAGAAGTCAGGAGTCAGAAGCTGGAATGGAAACTCGAAATTCGAAACTCGAAATTCGTTCTATGGCTGGCGAGCTTCGAGTTTCGAGTTTTGGCATACGGCAGGATTCTGGCTCCTGACTTCTGGCTCCTGACTCCTGAATTATGAACATCGTCATTGGTTCGCGCGGCAGCCAACTGGCGCTCTGGCAAGCCAACTGGGTGATGGGCCAGCTCACTGCGGCCGGTCACGAGATCGCCATTGAAATCATCCGGACTACCGGCGACAAGCTGCAAAGCTTTCCGCCCGAGCAACCCCTCCCCGCCTCTATTGCCCAGAGCATCGCCGAAGCGGGAACGAAGGGGTTGTTCATCAAGGAAATCGAGGCGGCTCTGCTGGCAGGCAAGGCGGACCTTGCGGTGCACAGCCTCAAAGACCTGCCGACCGTTTTGCCGGAAGGCCTGATTCTGGCTGCGGTGCCGCCCCGTGAAGATGCGCGCGACGTTTTCATTTCTGCGAGCGGGAAACCTTTCGACCAGCTCCCGGCGGGCGCACGCGTGGGCACCAGCAGCCTGCGCCGGCAGACACAGCTCAGGAGGCTGCGGCCGGACCTGGAACTTATCCCCATGCGCGGCAATCTGGACACACGGCTACGCAAGCTGGAACGCGGCGATTGCGAGGCGCTGGTTCTGGCGGCAGCGGGCGTGCACCGACTTGGCCTGCGGGAGCGCATCACCGGCTATTTCAGCTTCGACCAGATCTGCCCCGCTGTCGGGCAAGGCGCACTAGCTATTGAAATTCGGCGGGACGATGCAGAACTGGAACGCGCGGTGATGCCGCTCGATGATCCGGCTACGCACCTCGCCGTCCGCGCCGAACGTGCTATGCTGCTGCGTCTGGGCGGAGGTTGCCAGGTCCCCATCGCGGCCCACGCGAGTTTCGAAGATGCTCAGTTGTGCTTGCGTGGCATCGTGGCCAGCCTGGACGGCAGTCGTTTGATCCAAGCGGTCGCCGCTGGCTCGGAGAAAGACCCGGAAAGCCTCGGCGCGGCGGTGGCTGAGGATTTGCTCGAGGGGGGCGCAAGCGAGATTTTGGAATCCATAAAGTGAATCGTCGGCAATCCGAGGGCCCTCCTTGTGTGGTGCCCAAATGAGCATTTACAGACGGGCTGCGCTCACCACCCCCTGGCCGCCTCCTCAGAGAGGAGGGGGGTTGGCGACCTGGCTCCCCTCCTTGGTAAGGAGGGGACAGGGGGGTGGTTGTTGCAAAGAATTAACTGGGACACCGCACCAGGGAGTCTGGATGAGCGGCCCGTCGTTGTGGGTGAAGTGGTGAGCCTTCCCGAACAGCTCAATGGCTTCGAGCGCCTGCCGCTTTTCGGCAGGCGCATCGCGATTACCCGCACCCGCGAGCAGGCCGGCACGTTAAGAGAGCAGTTAACGGCGCTGGGCGCGGAAGTGATCGAGATCCCCACGATTGAAATCCGTGACCCAGCCTCGTGGAAGCCGCTCGATTCGGCCATCCGACGCCTCGAAGAGTTCGATTACCTGCTCGTGACCTCCGCCAACGGGGCGCGCAATTTCCTGCGGCGGTTGGAAGCTTGCGGGCGCGGTGTGCGCGATCTGAAAGGCTTGATTATCGCCGCCATCGGCCCTGCGACAGCAGAGGAGTTCGTAAGAAGCGGGGTGAAAGTTGACCTGACGCCGCGCGCCTACGTGGCCGAGGGTCTGCTTGAAGCCCTCGGCGATCGCGGCCTGCAAGGCAAATCGTTCCTGATCCCGCGCGCCAAAGTTGCTCGCGACCTCGTGCCGCGCGTCCTAATGGAAAAGGGCGGGCGCGTGGAGGTCATCGAAGCTTATGAAACCGTTGTTCCTCAACTCCCCGTTGGGGAATTGCAGCGGCTCCTTACCCCGCCCCCGGATGTCATTACCTTCACCAGCTCATCAACCGCCAGCAATTTCGCCAAGCTGGCGGGCGAAAACAATGTCGCCGAATTGTTGCGCGGAGTCGCCATCGCCTCAATTGGCCCGATCACCTCGCAAACGATCAGGAAGCTGGGACTCACTGTGACGATTGATGCAAAGGAGTCCACCATGTCGGGGCTGGTCCAGGCCATCGAAGACCATTTCCGGGCCCAGACGCCGGGGGAATGATGACAGAATTGGCCGATGTGGTGATTGTGGGTGGAGGGATTGTCGGGTCGAGCATTGCCTATCACCTGACGGACCAGGGTTGCAGCAACGTCCTGGTCCTGGAGCGCGAGGCGCACCAGGGGCTCGGCTCGACAGGCAAGAGCATGGGCGGCGTGCGGGCGCAGTTCGCCACCAAGGTCAATATCCAAATGTCGCTCTACTCGATTCCCTTCCTTGCCAGGTTTGAAGAACTGACTGGGCACCCGTCCAGTTACAGGCCGCAGGGCTACTTGTTTGTGGCCAGCAGCGAAAGGCACCTCGAGTACCTGCGGGCAAACCAGGCGCGGCAGGTGGAGCTAGGTTTCCAGCAGGCTGAGCTGCTCAAGCCGGAGGACGTGTTGCATATCGTGCCGCAACTGCGGGCGGACGATGTGGTGGGCGGGAGCTTTTGCTCGACGGACGGCTTCGTGGACCCCTACAGCGTCATGAACGGATTCGCGGCGCGGGCTGTGGAGCGCGGGGCGCGAATCGAAAAAGGCGTGGAGGTCACGGGCATCCTGTGGGATGACAGCGAACTGGTTGGCGTGGAAACCAGGCGCGGGCGCGTGCAGACGCGGACGGTGGTGAACGCCGCCGGGCCCTGGGCTGCGCAGGTGGCGCGCATGGCGGGCGTGCAGTTGCCCGTCGAACCTCTGCGCCGCATGCTGGTGCCCACGGAACCTTTCCCGCAGATCGCACACGAGGCGCCCATGACCATCGATATGGCGACGGGTTTCCACTTCCGCCCGGAGGGACTGGGCCTGCTGCTGGCGTGGAATGATCCGGATGAGAAACCGGGATTCAAAACTACTTTCGATTCGGCGTTCGTGGAGAAGATCCTGATGCGCGCGGTGCAGCGCGTGCCCTGCTTCGAGGACCTTCAGGTGAATCCCGCGCGCGGCTGGGCCGGCCTCTACGAGATGACGCCCGATCACCACGCGATCCTCGGGCCGGTTCCCCAGGTGCCCGGCCTTTTCCTCGCCAATGGCTTCAGCGGCCACGGCGTCATGCACTCGCCGGCGACCGGAAAGATCCTGGCGGACCTGATTCTGAACGGGACGTCGAACCTCATCGACACGCGCGCGCTGAGTGTCGAGCGCTTTACCGAAGGGCGCTTGATCGAGGAAACAGCGGTGCTGTAACGGCGACTTTACGTCTCCAATGCCACGACCACGATTGCGGTTGTGGCGATGTAAAATCGCCGCTACATCGCTAAAGGTTGAGCAACTCGCGGAGCTTGCGGGTTTGGGCTCGGGAGACAGGGATTTCCGTCTGCTTGCGATCCTGCATCTTCAGTTGATAGGAACTCTTGAACCAAGGGACGACTTCCTTGATGTGGTTCACATTCACCAGGTAGGAGCGGTGGACTCGCCAAAAAACCTTGGGATCGAGGTTGCCCTGCAGTTCTTCCACCGTGCGGAAGTTGGATTGGCCTTCGAGATCACGCGTGACAATGCTGATGACCCCGTCCTCGATGCTGGCGAAGATGATTTCCTCGGAATCGACCAGGAACAAGCGTCCCTGGCTTTTCACTACCAGCTTGTTCTTCTGTGCCGCAGGGCGTTCTTCCATCATTTGCACCAGGCGATCCAGCTTGTCATGGGTTGACGCCGCTGTCTCGCTCATGTGTCGCAGCTTGGCGACGGCCTTCTCCAGCCGCGGCTTGGCGATGGGTTTCAACAAATAGTCCAGGGCGTTCACTTCGAAGGCCTGCACGGCGTAGTTGTCATAGGCTGTGGCGAAGACAAAGTAAGGAAGACGGACCTTCTTTTCGAGCAGCTTCTTGATGACCCCGAAACCATCCAGGCCGGGCATCTGGACGTCAAGAAAAGTGACCTGAGGATTCAACTCGCGGATCAGGTTCACGGCTTCCACGCCGTTCTTCCCTTGCCCAACGACTTCAACCTCTGGAAACTCCTTCAGGAGGAACGCCAATTCGTCGCGCGCGGGCTGTTCGTCGTCCACAATCAAAGCCGCAATCTTCATAAAAGACAATTTACCCCTGCAAGCATCATGACTACAAGCGCCACGGTCCAGCTCCGCCCTGCCAATGCGTCCATTATACTCAATCTTTTGCCCGTTGGGGCCCGGAAAAACGAGGGGGGAGCGCGAACGTGAGTCGAATTTGAAGATTCGCAGTATAGCGACAACGCACGCGCTTTGTGCTAGCATTGCCGCTGTCGACTAGTCCTACGTTCGCTGCGGCAATCGCCCGCACAGGCGATAAGCCGCAACAGATTTCGATAGAGACCCGGTGAGGTGCGAGTATGAAATGTTGGACTGTTTTCGCGCTCGTTCTGGGGAGTGCCTTCGTAATGTCTCTCGGCTCGTTGCAACTCTCTGCCCAAGTTTGCAGCGACGAGGAAGGAATGGTTACCTATTACAAGAAGGATGTGGCGGACCTGGTGGGGACCGTAAAGAAGGAAAGTCTTCAGGATTTCGAAAAGGGTTATCACCAAAAGGTCATGACGAACCACCTTTCGCTCTTCGGTGGCACGGTGGACAGGTTGCTCGATTGTCTGCAAAAACGCGTCAACGACCCCACCACCCTGAAAGAGGATGCCGATGCTGCGAAAGGCAAAATCGACGCTTACAACAAGCTCAAGGATAAGATAAAGCAGGACCGCGATGCGCTCAAGGCTGTGCAAACAGGAAAGGACGCCAAAGGCCTGATCGAAAAATTCGCTTTCACTGGTTGAGGGCGCTACTTCGAGTCTCGGCGTGCTCTTCGCGGCTCTCTCTCTCACCCTATCTGAGTGACCCAAACACGGAGGGTGTTTCTCGTGCCCAAGCGGCTTCATGTCCTCAAGAGCACAGAAATCTACAGTGGCCGGCTTATCCGATTGAAAGTTGACCGCATCATCGAGCCGGGCGGCGTCAGGGCGGAGCGGGAGGTAGTTCACCACGCGGGCTCGGTGGTGATTCTGGCCCATTCGAACGATGGTCGGATTGTACTGGTGAGGCAGTACCGGTATGCCGTGAAACAGTTTCTCTGGGAATTGATCGCTGGGGGTCTCGAACCTGGAGAAAGACCTCTCGCTGCCGCGCGGCGCGAACTCTTGGAAGAAACTGGCTATCGCGCTAAGAAATTCCGGCTCCTATTCGACTTTTTCCCCAGCCCCGGCATCCTGACGGAGAAGATGTTCCTGGTCGAAGCGACTGAACTCACACGGTCAAAAGCTCAACCCGACCCCGACGAGCGGATCGAGGTTGGGCACTTCACGCCGGTGCAGGTTATGAGGATGATTAAGTCCAGGCGCATTCGTGACGCCAAGACTCTGGTGGGACTTTTCTGGTTATTTCTTACCGAATCAACTCACGACTAATTTGTAACATTTCGCAAGGACTTGGGTAGCAACATTTCTCTTGACAAGTCTGCCCTGCAAAATATAATTACTGAGCCGTGAGGAGTAAGCAAGGTGTTTCGCCGGGTAGGTGTGCGTAGAGGGTAGCCGAGGTCCTGTGGGATTCTCGGCTTTTTCTGTTCTTGGACGTGCCGACGCGGCGGTAACCGCAAAGACCAGTTAAGGAGGGCGCAAGTGGCAAGACTTCAAGGTAAGGTAAAGTGGTTTAACAACAGCAAGGGATATGGCTTCATCGGCCAGGAGGGCGGAGCTGATGTTTTTGTTCATTACTCGGCCATCCAGGGTGAAGGCTTCAAGACCTTGCAAGAAGGCGACACAGTTGAGTTCGAGATCATCCAGGGGCAAAAGGGACCTCAAGCCGACAAGGTCACAAAGGTCGGGTAAACAGCAGCATCCGTTTGTGCAATTCCTGGCCCAACCCCAGCGGTTGGGCCTTTTTATTTCCTCCGTCCCAAGGCTGTCAGCCGTTAGCTTTCAGCTCTCAGCAAGCAGCGCACTGGCGTTTGCTTAACTAACCGCTGACGGCTGAAAGCTGAGAACCCCATTCCTTTCACCTGCGAACAAGAGCTGCCAACAAGAGCTTGATTTCTGAGCGGCGGAGCGGGAGAATAGCAACTAACTCAAAGGCCGGTTCGGGGAGAGGGTAAAGGATTTTGCCCGGGAGGCGTCTCTCTAATTCGGACGGAAAAGTGGATCTGAAAGCGCTTCTGCGCAGTGCTTCGGTGAGGTGAAACTGAATGGATAGGGCGCTCACGGCAATCACGGTGATAAGTTTTCTCGCGATCACAGCTTGGGCACAGGAAAGCGAGGTGCCCGTGGCGATGCCCCACCGGAGCGGCCTGGGGTCAGCTCGCACCGAATCCTCCACGCATTCGGATAAAGTCACCGTCCCCGCAGAAACCCAAGTCAGCATTCAGATGCTCTCCGGAATCCACACCCGGATCAACCGCCCAAACGACCTCGTCACCGCCCGTCTGCTACAACCCGTCTTGGTGGACGGGCGCGTGGCGCTGCCTTCCGGCAGCATTCTCGATGGCCGCATCACCATGATCCGCAATTCCGGCCACGTTCACCGTCCCGCGGAACTCGGACTCCGCTTTGACAAGATCGTTTTGCCTGACGGCCAAGCTGAGCCGATGGCAGGTGTTCTGGCAGTGATGGACAATTCCAGCAAACTTGATCTGCACATCGACGCAGAAGGCCATTTGACCGGCGGGCGCGCACGTTCGTGGAAAACGCTTATAGGTGGAGGTGGTCTGGGAAGCGTCGGCGCCATCAAAGCTGTGGCGTCCGGCGCTACAGCCGTTTCTATGGGTCTCTCCCTCGCGGGCGCCGCGGCGATTGGTTACGAGATCCTGTGGCCGAGAGGGCACGAAGTGAATCTGCCCCCCGAGACTCGTTGCCTGATTCGCCTGAACTACCCGCTCACGGTTCGTATTTCCTGGTAACCTAGCAGCCCCTGGCGCAGGCCGAGCCGTCCCAGTTTTAGGGGCGCGGGGATCTCACTAAGTTTCGGGCCCGTAATCCGGGATGTTGAATAGCCTTCTGCATCAAGTACTCAGCAGTCCTGCCGCTGTGCGACCTGCCATCCTGGAAGGCCGGTGGGCGGGGGACGGCGCCTGGCAGACTTGGCTGGCGACATCCCCGGTCAGTGTGCTGGAGGGAGGTCTCGAGGCATTCCAAGAGCTTGCGCCCTGGATTACGAAACACGTCCAAGAGTTTCCCGCCGGCGCTGCGATCGGTTTCCTTTCCTATGAGCTAGGCCGTCACTTCGAGCCTGTCCCACTCGTGGTGGACAGTTCCCTGCCGGATGTCTCCTTCGCCTATTATCCATTGGTCCAAGCGCTGCCCTTCGAGGAAACCAGGGGGGAGGAAGAGCCCTCGGCCGGAAACACCAGATTCGCGGCTAACTTTGACCGTGTCTCCTACCGGAATGCGCTCGCGAAGATCAAAGCTTATATTGCCGCCGGAGACATTTACCAGGCAAACCTGACGCAACAATTCACGGTGAACCTCGGCGGAACCCCCGCCGAGCGAATCTTCGGGCGAGTGCGCCGCAGCCTCGCGCCGTTTCGCGCCTTCCTGAAGAGCCCGGCTCGAACGATCATCAGTAACTCGCCGGAGAGATTCTTTCGAGTTTCAGGCGACCGGATCCTCGCCAGCCCCGTCAAGGGCACGATTGCCCGCCATGGGGAGGAGGAGGACAAATTGAAATCGAGGTTGCTCGCCAGCGCCAAAGACCGGTGCGAGAATGTGATGATTGTTGACCTTTTGCGTAACGACCTGGGCCGTATCTGCAACTATAATAGTATCCGGGCGCGGCTTTGGCAGACGGAACGTCTGCCCCACCTTTTGCACCTGGTTTCTCACGTCGAGGGAACGCTTCAGCGCGGAGTCGGAATTCGCGAAATCCTGAGGGCGTTGTTTCCTTGCGGCTCGATCACCGGCGCACCCAAGATCCGGGCGATGCAAATCCTCGCGGAGACCGAACAGGTGGCGCGAGGCGTCTCTATGGGCGCGCTGGGCCTGGTTCGCGGCTTTCTCGGGTCGGATTGCTGTACAATGGATTTCAGCGTTGCGATTCGCACCATGTGCATTGCAGACGACCGGGCCGTGTTCAATGTGGGGGGAGGCATCGTGGCTGACTCGCAGGACGAGGGAGAATATGCGGAGCTGATGCTCAAGGCCCAGCCGCTGCTCGAAGCTCTCGCCTGTTGCTGAAACTTCTACTTGAAGGACTTACTCAAATTCATGGACAGCTTAATCTTTCACAATGACCGCCTCCTTCCCTTGCAAGAAGCTTGTCTCTCGCCGGGCCAAATAGGATTGCTGACGGGCTGGGGCGTGTTCACCACTTTACGAATATACGAAGGGAGGCCATTCGCCTTCGACCGCCATTGGGCCCGGATGTCGCATGACGCGCAACGCCTGGGGATGAACCTCACCCACGAGCAGGAGGCCGTTCGCTTGGCCGTCATCAAGCTGGCAGAGGCCAATCATCGGCCTGAAGGCATGGCGCGGGTGTCGTTCGTGAAGAACCACGGGGGACTTTGGAGGCAGGCGGGGGACCGTCCCGAGACGGACCTGCTGATCTTCACGCGGGAACTGGTTCGGTGGCCGGCGCTACAGCGCCTCAAGCTTCAACCGCACGCTGTTTACTCTGCGACGCGGCTGGCAGGAGTCAAGATGTTATCCTGGGTTCAGAACGTGGCGCTGCTCGAGCAGGCCCACGCAGAAGGATTTGACGACGTTTTGCTCCTCAACGAGAGCAGGCACATTGCGGAATGCACGTCGGCAAATTTTTTCCTGGTTCGCGGAGGCAAGGTTCTGACCCCGCCACTTTCTACGGGCTGCCTGCCCGGTGTCACCCGCGATGTTCTGCGTGAGGTTGTGCCGCGGGCCGGTTTCGAGCTCGTCGAGGAGAATCTGGCCACGGAGGACCTCTCCTCGGCAGCCGAAGTCTTCATCAGCTCCACGACCCGCGAAGTCGCTGCCGTGGCAAGCATCGACTCGCAGTGGCGCTACCCCGCCCCGGGAAAGACAACCGTAACGATCGAAGACTCCTTTAAGGATTATGTCAAATCGCACTTGAGAGCCTTTTGAGAAGCGCCATCGCGCCTTCCTTCACAAGGGCGGGCACCGGGTTGAAGCGCGCACGTCAAGCCCCGCCGGAGACGCGCTGCCGGACGCAGGGTCGCGTCAAGGTCGTGGAAAAAGCGGCAGAGCCGCTTTGGGATGTTACCTTTCGGGGACTTTGACGCGACCCTGTCCAATGCGGCGGCTGGCTTGAACCTGCTCGTATTCGGTGAGAAGATTGAGCAGGATGCTGAGAACGGTAGGTCGTAGGTGGCATGTGGTAGGTTGGGGCGGCTGCTTTTCCCTGCTTACGACCTATTACGCACCATCTGTTTTGGCTGCGAAATGAGCCAACCGCATACTGAACACGACGTGTTGAGTGAGATTCCCTCCCCTTCCGCGGGCCTTGGGCTGGGCCTGTGTGTCAGCCTGGCGATTTTCATTATTTTCGCCGGCTACACGATTCACGAGCTCCGCTGGCTGGAAGATTTTCAAGTGAACGTGGTGCAGAAGAACCGCAAGGCTTCCTTGCAGCTCCTGCGGTTGCAGGATGACACCTACGAGCTGGCTGTATCCCTCCGCGACATGACGCTGCCCGAAAGCCGGTACCCCATCTTTTACTGGAAGGGCGAGTTCACGCGAGTGCGGCAGGACATGGATGAAGCCCTGCGCCTGGAGGGGCAGTACTCTGCGAGCACTCCCGCCGGTGACGAAAAGCGCCGGCAGTTGCGCGACGTGTTGGACGACTTCTGGCTCAGCGCCGATGAAGCTTTCCAATTGGCCGACCAGGGCCACGAGGCGACCGCACGATACATGATCCGGTCCCAAACCGAGAATAAACGGGAGATCATCTCCGGCATCGTCTCCCGTTTGTTGGCGCTCAACGATCAAGCCCAAACCGAGGCAGGCCAGCAAGTCAGCCTGGTATACGGCAGAGTCAAGAAAGACATTCTGGTGCTGATCGGCATCCTCTTCCTGGTGGCGCTGGGCACCGGGCTCTACACGCTCCAGGCCAATCGCAAGACGTTTGCTCGCTTGCACCACCTCGCCGAAAAACTGCAAACGCAGTCCGAGCAACTTCGCATGCTTTCCTGGAAATTGATCGACGTTCAGGAGAAGACCCTCCGGCAAGTGGCGCGCGACCTGCACGACGAATTCGGCCAGATCCTGACGGCCATCGGCGTCACCCTGGGCCGCGCCGGTCAAAAGGCACTGGACAAGGACCCCGTGTTCGTCCAGGATGTAAAGGCGGTCAAGAAAATCGTGGAAGACA
>Ga0326727_10007146_pt1 | contig 29835 bp, 33 predicted proteins | sample MB2enrmetagenome_FD_207643 | JGI IMG/M metagenome (GOLD analysis project Ga0326727, IMG submission 207643) | Lab enriched peat soil microbial communities from McLean, Ithaca, NY, United States - MB29MY | ecosystem: Environmental > Terrestrial > Soil > Wetlands > Peat | place: USA: New York... | reverse complement strand
CCTCGTGTAGCCCGCGCAGAGCATCCCGAAGTAGGTGGGAACCTCGTAGGAGTAGAGCTTTCCCTCCATCTTGACTACTTTCAGGAGGCCGGCGAGCATCGCCATCTGCCACAGGCTGTCCGGCTTCGCCCCCTCGACCATCTCCGGGTCGAAGCTCAGGATGTCCGAGAGCCGGCCCCGCTCGATGGCATCGACGACCATCCTGTCGTACCGGTCTGCCATGGGCGAGAACCCGTAGGGGCCCTTCCCGTCGTGGGCATGGGCCTGGTCGGCGCTTGCCACGAAGGCCACCCTCTTCCTGCTCACCTCAGAGACCTCGCCGACCTTGACGCCGAAGGTGAAATTCTGTTCCAGGGGGATTTCTCGGGAGGGCGTGACAATGACAATCCGGCTCTTGAGGTGGTTCCGCTTCAGGAAGAACCAAAGTGGGATTACCGTGCCCCAGTCCATGGCCATGTTGGACAGCTGTCCCGATGCCGTTCCGTAGTTGGCCCCGATCGCCGGGAGGCGGGCCTCCTCCGCTGCGCTGAGGAACTCATAGGCGAGGTCCGGGTCGCACCTTGCGCTGAGCGAGATCTCTGCCGCTTTGCTTCCCGCCTTCCCTGAGGAGTTCTCCGCGACCACGACTCCTATGCTCTTGGTCAGTCTCAGGTTGTGGGGCGTGGCTATCACTATGGTCTCTGGCCTTGCGTCCTTGATCTCGGCCGCCAGCCTCCTCATGCCCTTGGTCGAATCGGCCGCTAATCCCCTGTTCTTCCCTGCGATCTTGGGTATCAGTTCGTCGCCGTGGGGCGCGATGCAGGCATAGACGACGGGCAACGCCCCTAATGCCCTCCCGCCGTATTCAAACGTTCTTCTCGGGACTACCCGCCGGTTCAGTGACTATGTGGAGAAAAGAAATCACCGGGGCGGGTCGAGCACCTACGCTCATCCACCCGCGGCCGAAGATCCCCGCGGTCCTGGGCTCAGGCCACGGTGATTGACGTTAGCGTGATCTCGACATCAAGGCTTCCGGATGACGTCGTGTAGGCGATGTTCATCGAGGTGACCAGCGGATAGGTTGAGCCCGTCGGTATCCCTACGGACATGCTGTAGGCGGTCAATGTCTCCGAGATACCGCACGTCGCCAAGTTCTCCGGAAGGCTGTTTGCAACATAGTTCGTCACGGTGAACGTGCTTGGCCCGATTGTCACCGACGTTGTCCCAATGGAGTGGAAGTAGGACGATGACGTGTATGTCGATAGCTGGTTGCCAAACGACACCTCCGTTGCGAAGGCTGCGAAGATGCCTGCGATGGACGAGGTGACACCCGACGAAGTGAAGTTCAACCCTTCTTCTTCTAGTGCTATGGCGGTCCCGTTGTTGAGAATCCACACGGTCGCCGCTGGGATGGGGTTGCCGTTGTCGGCCTCGGTCAGTTGCACTTTGTAGGTCGTGTGGCTGTGATAGACAACTGTGTAGCTCGCTGTCACGGTACTTGTTGTTCCGCTGATGACCTCCTGGAAGCTCATTGACAGTCCCGAGTAGGCGCTGAGTAGCGGCACCACGTTGAAGGTCGTAGTGCCCGTGGAGGAGCTGCTGCTGCAGGTCGTCGTCTGTGTGGCCGACGAGGTTGAGGATGTCGTCGATTGAGTGGAGCTGGTGGTGATGGAGGTCGTGTGCGTGGAGCTGGTTGTGGTGGTGGAGCTCGTCGTGGACGTCGTGCTGGTGGTCGAATGGGTCGAGCTGGTTGGTGTGGAGCTGGTGGTTGTGGAGCTAGTGGTCGGGATGGACGACGTGGTCGTCGAATGAGTGGTGGAACTGGTAGTGGTACTGGTAGTGGTACTGGTAGTGGTACTGGTGGTACTGGGCGTGCTGGAGGTAGTGGTCACGACAGCCGTCGTTGATGTGGTTGAAGGCGTGCTGGAAGTCGTCAACGGCGTGACTGTGGGAGTGGAGGACGTCGTGGTCGGTGTGGTGCTCGTGGAGCTCGAACTGGACGAGGTCAGGACGAAGTACGCACCGACTCCAGCGACAGCTACAATAACTACGATAATGACTGCAATCAATGCAGGCGCGATTCCGTCTCTCTTCTTCAAGGTGAATCGCTGCGCCTTCGCGACTTTATTTAAATATGCTGGGAATAGTTGAGAATCTTAGGAATATTGGGGCCGCCATGGGAGTGCTCCGATTCCCGATGGGAGCGTGCTTGCCCGCCGTCCTGCGATCCCGCTTCGGGTCGAACCGATCAGGGCTTCCTCGTTCCTGCGCGGGGCAGTGCCGCAAGTGCCTGCTCCAGATCGGCCAGCAGGTCATTCACATCTTCTATGCCCGCCGAGTACCTTACCAGCGCCTCGGGAATCCCCATGAGGGCACGGTCGCGTGCGCTGACCTCCACGTGGCTCGTCGTTGCGGGAGAGCCGACCGTCGTCTCGACGGCGCCCAGGTTGGCAGCGCGATGGGCGAACTTCAGCTTCGGCAGGAAGGCCTTGACGGCCTCGAAGTCGCCCTTCAGCGCGAAGCTCATCACGCCCCCGAACCCGCCCTTCATCTGTCTCCTGGCCACGGCGTGCTGCGGATGCGACCTGAGGCCGGGATAGTAGACGCGCTCCACAGCGGGGTGCTTCTCGAGGTACTTCGCTATCCTCATGGCGCTGGCGTTCTGGCGTTCGACCCTGATCTGCAGCGTCTTGAGCCCCCGGAGCAGAAGGTAGGCGGCGAAGGGGTCGAGGGCCGCCCCGGTGATCTCCCTGTAGTGGTACACCCGGCGCACGAGCTCCCTTGGACCGCAGACTATCCCTCCGAGGGCGTCCGCATGGCCGCCGAGGAACTTGGAGGCGCTGTGGACGACTATGTCCGAGCCGAGCTCGATGGGCCTCTGGTTCACGGGGGTGGCGAACGTGTTGTCCGTCACCACCGTCGCCCCCACCCTGTGGGCGGCCCTGGCCATGCGCCCGATGTCGATCACCTTCAGGGTCGGGTTTGTCGGCGTCTCAAGGTACACCAGTCTGCATCCCTTCGAGATCTCCCTCTCGATCTGGTCGCCGTCGGAGGTCTCGCAGAGCTCGACCTTGACGTTGATTTGCGGTAGGAACTCCCTGAAGAGCTGGTTCGTGCCTCCGTAGGTGTCCTTGACTGTGACGATTCTCTCCCCCGGCCTCACTAGGCTGAAGATCGTGTTGCTTATGGCGGCCATCCCGGAAGAGAACGCTGCGGCCGCCTCGGCCCCCTCCATGATCCTGACCTTCTCCTCGAGCGCCGAGACGGTGGGGTTTGTGTTGCGGCTGTAGATGTGGCCCGGCTTGCGACCAAGCGCGACGCCCAGCCATTCGTCAAGGTCCTCGTAGCCAAAGGCTATGCTCTGGACGATGGGCACCTGTGTCGCCCCCTGGACTCCCTGCCCGTCCTCCCCTGCCCAGAGAGCCTTGGTGCCGATGCCTGCGTTTGAGAAGTCCCTTCTCATGTTCCCGTCGCCCTCTGGCGGGGTATTAAGAAGTTACAGGGCCGCCATCAGCTCTGCCTACACGGTTCTCCCACTCGGCGCGTCCGGGGACAGAGGCTCGAGCCTTTGGAAGGGATTCTCTATGGATTTGGGAACCATTCTGGAAATGCCCTAAATATCGAGCCCCAAAGGTCCCTAGGACATGAGGTCAGAAGGAAGGGTCGCGGGCAATCTCGCGGGAACGCAGTCGTGCTGCACCCAGGGACGCGCCTACCGCCGCATCACCAACCTGTTTCCAAGTTCGAGGGACAGCGCATGAAGCGAGCATCCAGGCTTGTCCTTGTCCCGCTGGCTCTGTTACTTGTGGCCGGGGTTCTCGTGGCCCCCTCGGCCGCCATTGCGCAGAGGTCTGAACCTACACTGGTCGCGACCCACGTCATCGCAGGGCAGACCGCCTCGCAAGCAAGCTCTCCGTCGTCCGCCTCGCTCTCAGCCGAGCTACAGCGCCACACCCCCCTCAGTACCAACTACGACGAACAGCTGGGGATGACATTCACCCAGGACTTCACGTCGCTGGAGTACAACGTCACGGCCGTGGAGCAAGTTGACCCGATCCTGAACACTGGGCCGGGCTACCTCCTCAGCGCTCTCTCAAGCACCGGCTACTGGTACCAGGTCGGCCTCTCGTGGAACTGGGACCCGGGCCAGACGCCGGGCACTGGCTTCGCCATGAGCTACGAGGTCTTCGACCAGTTCGGAAACTCTATCTTCCCGAACAACGGCGGCGGCGGTCTATCGTCGTTCTCCGGCACTATCAACCCGGGTGACAACGTCACCCTGAATCTGTACTTCACAGGCGCCGGCTCTGTGGTCATGGTGGCCGAGGACATGAAGACCGGTGCGTCCGCCGAGGTGAGCTTCTCCGCCGAGGGAGGCAGCGCCTTCGTCGGCCAGCCGAATGGCGTTGCCACTTCAGAGGGGTACTTCACCGGATTGATGACGGAGTGGTACCACGGGCAGCCCTACTACTCGAACCCGGCCGAAGTCATCTACTCGTCGAACTTCTCGATATCGTCTGCCTGGCTGTGGATGGACGAGTTCGACGCCAACAGCGGGACGACAGTCTTCGCCTCGAGCGCGTCGGCTGTGAACACTTTCTCGGCCAGCCCCGCGCAGCTGCAGGAGTTTTCCTATCAGGGCATAACTGAGTACGGCGACGCGTACCGGTTCATCACCGGAGGGGCCTCGAACTCGACGATCACTTCATCCTCGACCGCAACCTCCACAACGACAGTGACTGTCGCCACCACGCGGACGGTCACCACGACCGTCCCGGTCACGGTCACCCAGACCGCGTCCAGCGGAGCCACATCGACCACCACGACGACCGTCACGCAGCCAGTCACGACAACGGTCACTCAGCCCGTCACTACCACGGTGACCAGCACCTCTACGCTGCCAGCGAATACGATCACGACAACCCAGACGACGACGGAGACTCAGACTGTAACATCGCAGGTCCTCCCGGCATGGGGCTACGGGCTCATGGTCCTCCTGCTCTTGGCGGGCGTCTGGGGAGGCTACCTACTGAAGCGGCCGCCGGTCAGTCCGGCGTGACGGGCCCAAGTCTGGATGCCGTGCCACCTTTGCTCCCCGCCTAGCCCGCAGGGTAGTAGTACTGGACGCCCGTGAGTATGAACTGGACGGCGATGGCGGAGATGAATACGGCCATGACCGTCGATAGGCCAGCCGAGCCCCTCTTGCCCAGCAGTGAATCGATTCGTTCGAGGTACCTGAGCACGACCCAGGTGAGCGACATCACTATGGCTATGGAAAGGAGGGCCACCACGATTCCAGAGGTCTGAAGGATGACGATGGTCGTGGTTATGGCGCCCGGGCCCACGAGCAGCGGGAACGCGATGGGGACCACGCCCACATCCTCGATGGACGACCGCGAGTCTGCGAGCCCGCCGCGGAAGATCATCTGCATGGACAGGATTATGAGAAGTATCCCTCCGGCGATCATGAAGCTGTAGATTGTGATGCCGAACAGCGCCAGGAGTTCCCGGCCCACCAGCGCGAAGATGACTAGCAGGAAGAAGGCCGCGAGCAGTGCGACCCGGAAGGTCGCTCTCCTATCCTCGTGCTTCATCCCCTTGGTCAGGGATATGGCCACCGGCACCAGTCCTGCCGGGTCGACCACCACGAGCAGAGCTATCGTGGCCCTGGCCAGTTCGTCCACGAATGTTTCGAGCAAGGTCGAACTGACAGCGCCGAATTGGGGCCCTCCTAAAAAGCGATTGATGGCCGCGTCCCGTCACCCTGAAGGCGCACCCGCAGGGGCCGCGTGTCTCTGCTGAACCTAAGCTTATCTTCATGCCACAAGGTCATTTCGATGTTGGTCCAGCATCCCCAGAGAGAGCTCCGGTCCCTCCTGACCGGGTCGGCCACCTTCGTGGAAGACCTGAGCTTCAGCGGCCAGCTCCACGTCGGGTTCCTGAGGTCCCCCCTGGCCCATGCCAGAATCAGGGCGATTGACACGAACCGGGCCAGCAGGATGGATGGCGTCGTCGAGGTGTTCACCCGGTCGGACCTGCAGGACCTCCTCCGGCCGGATGTCTGGCGAGAGTACCCCCTGGCGCAAACCGAGGTCGTCTACCAGGGCCAGCCCGTGGCGGCCGTCGCGGCGACCAGGAGGGAATGCCTGGAAGACTGCTTGGAAAGCATCGGCGTCGACTACGAACCGCTCCCCGTGGTCTCGGACCCCGCCAAGGCCTTCAGCGGGAAGGACCTTTGGTTGTCCACGGCCGCGTCCAACGTCATCCTCAGGCAGGAATCCAGAGCCGGTCGGCCCGAGGAAGTATTGGGGAAATCTCCCCACAGACTCGACCTTCGCTTCGCCATTCCCCGCATATCGCCCTATCCTCTGGAGGGGAGGGGGTTGGTCATCGAGCGCAGGCCGAGGGAGACCGTGGCCTACTCGTCCACTCAGTCCCCCAACCAGCTCCAGCAGTTCCTGATCAGCTCAACGGCAGAGCAGGGATCTGTCCGCGTCATCCAGACGGCCGTGGGCGGGGCCTTCGGTGGCAAGATATTCGCCTATGCCGAGGACCTGGCCTGCTACCTGGTATCTGTCAAGCTCCGCAGGGACGTCAAGTGGGTCCCGCTCCCAGAGGAGAAGCTGGTGACGCTGACCCACCGCCCCAACCAGACGCACAGGGTGCGGGTGGGCTACGACGACTCCGGCAGGGTCCTGGCGCTCAAGGACGAGGTGACCGTGGACGCCGGCGCGCACTTCGAGGGTTCGGCCGGAGGCTCGATGCACCATCCCGGGACGGAGTTGGGACACGGCTCCACGCCGGGCCACCAGATGGTCTCCATGTTCACCGGTCCCTACGACATCAGGGACGTCGAGATTAGCGTCGCCACCGTCGCCACGAACAAGGTGATGATGGGGCCGATCAGGGGTTCTGGAGGGATGATCGCCACATTCATCCTCGAGCGGGTCATGAACCAGATTGCGCTCAGACTCGGCCTCGACCAGTTCTCGGTCAGGAAGGTCAACCTGATCGGCGCCGACTCCTCGGTCTACCACACTCCCTTCGGAGGAGCCATCCCACAGTTGCGCCTGCCCGACCTCCTGGAGAGGGCCAGGACCTCCCCTCTGACTCGAGAGACGGTCCGCCGCTCGAGCTCAAGAGGAGGCTCGAAGCTCATGGGGGCGGGATTGTCGTTTTACCTGTCCGAGTCCGCCCCTCCGTCCGAGGAACCTGTGCGGCTGGAGCTGACCAAGCACGGGAACCTGCGCCTGTTCACCTCGGTCGCGCCCTCGGGGCAGGGGAGCGAGCGGACCCTGGCGGCCATGGTCTCCGGGAAACTGAAAGCGGGGAGGAGCTCCGTCGAGGTGCGCTTCGGCGACACGACGACGAGCCGCCCTGGAGTCGGGACCTACTCAAGCAGGAGCATCACCTACGCCGGCTCGGCTGCCCTGATCGCCTGCCGCCTTCTTGTCGAGCGGGTCAAGGAGCTGCTCTTGGTCTCGCGCCGGGAGGCCCCGGCGGCGGTGGGCTTCAGGGCGGGGGTCTTCCACCTCAGGTACAGGGACGGCCACCGCCGAGACCTTGATTTCATCGATGTGGCCCAGGAGCTGGGGGATGGGGTGACGGTGGACGCCACGTACAAGTCGGAGACGTCGACCTTCTCCTCGGGCTGCCACATATCGCTGGTCGAGGTCGACGGAGAGACTGGTTCAGTCAGGGTCCGCAAACACCTGACCTTCGACGACTTTGGGAAAGTGCTGGACCTCGCTGCCCTGACAGCCCAGACCGAGGGCGGCGCCATGCAATCGATAGGAGAAACGACCGAGGAGAGCGTGGAGTACGACGGGCAAGGTCGGCTGAACGGCCTCTACGCCATCCCGTCGCCTCGGGCCGCGCCCTCGTTCTCGCACACCCCTGTCCGGTTGACCACCTCCCAACACGTCCACGGGGCGAGAGGGGCTGGAGAGGCAGGGAGGATAGGCTCGCTTCCCGCCATCGTCAACGCCGTGGAGAACGCGCTGTCCGGGTCGGGGAAAGCTGTCTTCCTGGCGTCGCTGCCAGCGACCGATGAGTCGAACTACTCTCTCGCGCAGCGCAGCTGAGGTCGCTCAGCTTGGTCCCGTCGTCTTCATCAGTCTGCTGAGCCATTCCGGCAGCCTGTACTCCTCGACGCGGTAGTTCGACTGGTAGGGCTTGATGTCGAGGACGGGCGTCCCGTCGAAGAAGTCTAGCTCGGATACATGGAGCCTGCTTCCCTCCCTTCGAAGAAGTGGAACCAGGGACAGGCCTATGGGATTGGGGCGCGTGGGAGAGTCGAGGGCGAACACACCCGCGGTCGGAAGGTCTTCGAGCCTGAGTCCCATCCGGACGAGCGCCTTGGGCTTGACCTTCAGCGGCCCGACCTGCTCCGGCCTGAGTTGGTTGAAGTATCCTAGTACGAAGATGTGGGAGAAACCGTCCACCCCCTCGAGCGCGGGCTCGAACTCCGGATATATCTCGACAACGGATTCGATGCCTGTAGCGTGGCTCCTTATCACGTCAATCGTTGCGGTCGTGTGCACTACTCCGATGGGTCTGAAGAGGATCTCGCTCATGCCCCTTGCCGAGCCTCGCTCGCTATAAATCGGTAACACTCAGTACAGCCGTCTAGCTTGTCGGGTGAATGTGGAGAAGAGGAAATACTTCCCAAATCCAACCGCCGCCACTGCGGGGGAGGAGGTCGCACTGTGGCTCGAGTTCTCTATGCATATGAAGAGGACAGGGATCCTGCGCTTCTCTTGCCCGGTCGAGATGGTCTTGAGACCGTGACCCTCGCATTGTTATTGACTAACCACCCACTCCGAGATTCATCTGCATCCAGATGGGCGTGGCCCGTCGGCCACTAGTCAATAAGTACCCCCTGACCCTCGGAGGCCGTTTGAGGGACATCGTTCAGGCCTTGCAATCACCGCCACATCCGGGTTACGGGAGGAGATGTCTCTCCGAGATGCTGGGGACCTACCTGCTCGTGTTCCTGGGTCCAGGGTCGGTGGTCGCCGCCTCTTCGCTCGGCTTCACAGGCATCGAGCGGCTTGTCCTCGTGGCCGCGGTCTTCGGAGGCACGGTCGCCGGCGTGATTCTCCTCCTCGGCAGGCAGTCCGGTGCCAACATCAATCCCGCCGTTACCGTTGGAAGCACGCTGGCAGGAGTCTCCGAGCGCGGCCTGTTCCTCCCGTACCTGGTCTCTCAGATCGCGGGAGGGTTGCTCGCGGGTCTCACCCTCAAGCTCGCCTTCGGGACCCTCGGTTCAGCGACCAGCCTCGGTTCGACGAAACTGGCCACTGGCGTCTCGCCAATCGACGGGGTCGCCCTCGAGATGATTGGGACGTTCGTCCTTGTGGTCTCAGCGCTTACAGCGCCCACGTTCGTGAAGAGCCCCCCGAAACAGGCTGTGCTGGTTGGGGTTACGCTGTTCATTCTCGTCCTGCTGATTGGACCTCTGACGGGGGCGTCGTTCAACCCCGCGAGGAGTCTCGGCCCGTCCCTGTTCTCGGGCTACCTGGACAACCAGGCAATCTACTACATCGGCCCGCTCATCGGCGGAGCATGCGCTGGCTTAATATTCAGGAGAGTGAGGCGAATCGTTGGCAATGAAGGCTAAGGGCTCGATTCTGTTCGTCTGTGTTCACAACGCTGGCCGGAGCCAGATGGCAGAAGCGTTCGCGAGGAGGATCGGACTGGAGGCCTCGAGTGCTGGAACTGCCCCCTCCTCGAAGGTGAACCCCGTCGTTGTCCAGGCCATGAAGGAGAAGGGCATCGGCGTCGGGTCGAAGACGCCCAGGATGTTAACTGGCGAGATGATAGACCGAGCCAGTCTGGTTGTCACGATGGGGTGCTCCGTCGAGGAGGCCTGCCCGAGACCCATGCTGGCTCAGATGCAAAAGAAGCTCGTGGACTGGGACCTCCCCGACCCCAAGGGGAAGCCGATTGAGGATGTTCGGAGGATAAGGGACGAGATAGAGAGGCGGATCACCGAGCTTTCGGAGGCCCGAGGCCTGGCTTCCTCGCCTTGATGTGAGAGCTGTAGTACTTGAAGGAGTACTCCCTGATGTTGGAGTCGTATCGTGCTCAATCTCGACGTCGGTGAACCCGTCGCTGACCAGATGAGAGAGCCCCATGGTGTCTCTCCAGACAAGTTGCCACTTGCTGGCTTGGTGTCCATTCCATCCATTAATTAGGGACCCCTAGCCGTCACGTTCACTGGAATTGAGGAATTCGACGGCGGTGATCCTGACGATGGTGGGGGGAGTGTTCTATGTGATAGGGGGCGCCCTCGTCGCCTCACTCGCAAGTGCACTTTCGGGCTTGGGCAACCTCGGGGATATCTTCGGCAATTACGGGGGACTACTCACGCCGACCACCACTACCTCGGTCAGCACATCGGGGCTAAACGACATTGTGTACGCAGTCGGGGGTTTCGGTATAGTGGCCGGAGTCCTGATAATCGCCGGGGGCTTCCTGATGGGGTCGGAGCAGCCGAACAGGAGGAAGGCTGGCGGCATAATGGCGGTGGTGATGATGGTCCTCGGGGCCCTCCCCGCGCTCGGCGGGCTCCTCATCGGCTTCATCCTCACTGCGATAGGGGGGTACATGGGACTGACTTACAAGGCGGCGAGGTCCAACTTCACCGTCGGACTCGGGCCGGTGGGCTCCGTCACGCTCGGTCCTCAGTCGACGTCCCATCCCTCGGCGGGCGCTCCCGCGGAGGCCGGCGCCGGTCCTCTGAACTACTGTATCAAGTGCGGCTCCAGACTGCGCGACGGTGCAGTCTTCTGCGGGGCATGCGGCGCAAGAGTCCCCGAGTAACCTAGGCCTCATGTCCCAGCTCAATGGTCGCGCATTCTGAGTCCTAGGGGTGCCGGACGACCGGGGGCACAGGACGCTGCTATCCTGCGGCGGGTCGTCCCCAGGTCCGCCTAGCTACCAGAGCGCTCGATGCGGGGCTGATGCGAGGGACGGCGACCGCTGCCGCAGCCGTCGCCATGGGTCGCCTGCTGTTCAATGTGGGTCAACGCTCGGAATACGGACGAAGCATGCGCCAGCTGGCTGTTCAAAAATGCTGGTTCAAGACACCCTCTCCTCCATACTCTGGCCATGGAAACCAAGAAGTCTACAGCGCTCGCCGCCACGGTGGCTGCGGTCGCTGCTTTCGCGCTAATAATTGCGGCAACCTTCTCCGGAGCAATCTTCACGACTACCTCGACGTCCTTCACCACTGGGCCGACCCAAACTTCATCGGCGCAGAGCCAGACGTCGTCCCAAACCTCATCCCAGCAGTCGTCGACCCAGCAGTCCTCCGGCCAGCAGGGGACGCTCTCGATTCTGCTGACCGACCCGCCCTGCGTCCCCAGCGGGATGACCAAGGTCTACGTGACCTACGCCGACCTCGCGGTCCACGCCTCGGGAGCGCCCAACGCCAGCGGCTGGACCGTCATGAGGGCATCGGGGTCGATTGAGCTCCTGGGCACCGTCAACATCAGCCAGACCATCTCCTCGGTCAAGGTCAGTACGGGCACATACAACATGATCCGCTTCAACGTCACCGGAGCGGAGGTCACCTACTATGGCAAGAACTACACGGCCTTCGTCCAGACCAGCGAACTGACGATACCAATAGTGAGCGGCATATCAGTCGTCGCTTCGACACCCTCTGCGACGATAATCGACATCTCGCCCACCGTGATAAACACCGGCACTCAGGCCATTCCCCAGTTCATCATAACCTCCGCCGCCGATGCCTACCCGGTCCCGTCCGCAGCGGTGACGGTCCAACAGCAGCAGGAAGGTTCCCAGATGAGCCTTACGGGTCTCAGCTGGTGGCAGACAATCGCGCAGGCGTCGACCGCTCACCTCTCGGTGGTTTCTGCATCCCTGAACCAGACCTACCTCAACCTCAAGGTGACCAACACCGGGGGGAGCTCGATACATTTATATGGGGTCTCCAATATTGGACGCACGATATATATGAGCACGTTGACCCAAGATTCTGACAAGGAAGGACGGACGGAGTTCGGGCTACCGATAGACGACGGCTTCTCCAAGGCGGCCTCCGAAGAGAGAATCCAGAAGGCGGCCGCGGCCCTGCGCAAGAACGGCTTCGAGGTCGAGGTCGTCTCCACGGCCGCCGAGGCCCGGTCCCACGTGAAGTCGATACTCCCCAAGGACAAGGCCATCTTCACTGCAAGGAGCGAGACAATCCGGCTCTCGGGTCTGGATGATGACATCAACGGCTCAGGCGACTATGTCTCCATCCGGCAGCAGATGACCAAGTTGGACCGCGCCACCCAGATGGATGAGATCAAGCGGCTCAGCGCCACCCCCGACGTGGTCGTGGGGAGCGTCCATGCCGTCACAGAGGACGGACGGTTGGTTGCGGGATCGGCGAGCGGCAGTCAGTTAGGTCCGTACTCATCAGGCGCCGGGAAGGCCATATTCGTGGTGGGGTCCCAGAAGATCGTCCCTGACCTCGAGACCGGGCTGAGACGGATAACGAACTACAGCTACCCAAAGGAGGACGCCAGGATGCGTGAACAGTACAAAATGCCCAGCGCTCTCCTGAAGATCCTGATACTGAACGGCGATTGGCCGGCGGCACGCTCGACGGTCGTCCTGATTCGGGAACCCATAGGCTTCTGAGGCTCCCTCGACCCGGTCCAGGGGGCACCCGGGTCCTCTCGCCTAGGTCAGGATTCCGCTCGTCAGGATGATGGCCGACCCGATGATCAAGAACACGACCACGGAGAGCTTCCTGACGTTCTTGGCAGAGAGCAGCCTCCCCAGCCGGCTTCCAAGGGCGGTCTCCACGGCGCTGGCAGCGACGAGCGCGACCACGGCCCCCGAGAACACCAGCAGGATATTCCCGAACTGCGCGACGAACACGACTGTCAGGAGTTCGGTGGCGTCTCCCGCCAGGTCGAGCACCATGAGTGAACCGAGAATCCCCAGGAAGGCGTACAGCTCCTTCCTGCCGAAGTGCTTGAAAAGCCTCTCCTTTCTCTCCTCGACCACCTCCTCGATTCGCAGGCCGCGCAGGTACTCGAGCAGCGCGTAGCAGAGCATTATCACCCCTCCCGCCAGCTTCACCAACGTTATCGGCACGTAGTCCACAAGCACCGATCCGAGCAAGACGATGACCGCCGAAGTGATGGTGAATGCTATGGAACCGGCCGCAAAAACGAGCAGGGGCCTCATCCTCGTTGCGAGGGAAAGGAGAAGGAGCGCATCCTTGTCGGTGAGCTCGGCCACGAATATCGTGCCCACAATGGTGAGAAAGCCTCCTGCCAGGCTCAGAAACTCCAGGTTGCGCTCACCCCGGTTCGAGCCGGCCGGGTCTGACAAAGATTTAATTATTCTTGCTCAACCGATACATCTCAGGTGAGATTCTATGATATCAGATGACAGGACTGCCGGCCGCGCAGGCGCGTCAACCAGGGCAGACGCCTTGGACCTCAGAATGATGGAGCTGCTGGCGCAGGACGGTAGCCTGACCTACAAGCAGTTGGCCGGGAAGCTCCACGTTGACAAGAGGACCGTAGCGAAGCACTTCGACGACCTGAAGAGGAACGGCGTGCTCAGAATCACGGCCGAAATCGACTGGCCGCTGATCGGGGTCAACGCCTTCGCCTTCGTCGGGACGATGACCGCGCTGGGCGACAAGGACGTCGCGCGGCTCTACGAGTACATCCGGAACGAGCCCCGAGTAATCGAGGCGTACTCGACGCTCGGATCTGACGAGTACTTTCTGGTGGTCCTGGACACCGATTTCCAGACCCTCAGAGAGGAGGTCCTGCGAAAGCTCGAACCACTCACGGCAGACCTCTCCACCGCCATCGTCTCCAGCAGAATCAAGTCGAAGAACCACGCCGCGTTCCTCTCCTTCCTGCGACAGAGGACCCGCCCCGAAGGGAAGGGCCCCCCGGAGCGCGCTCAGGGCCGGTCCCAGAATCCACCCAGGTGAGGCTGCTCTCCGGGTTGCTAGGCCCCGCGAACTGAATGCGGGAGGTCCTGGTAGATCGAGAGGTCGTGCGCTATCGTCTCGCTGTAGTCCTGCTTATTCTCATCGGAGTAGGTGATCACGGCAGTGAACCTGGTGGGCTGCTTCGTCGAGAAGTAGGTCGCCGCAGAGCCCACGAGAATCCGGAACTCCTTCCCCGGAGCGAAGAACTCGATGGCGCGAAAGACGTTCAGGTCGTTGATGATCATCTTGCCATCGGGTCCGAGGATTCGTCCGCCAATCTTCGTGATGACTTTCACTGCGGGTTCGCTCCCGATGTTCTTCAGGACCATGAAGAAGAATCCGTCCTCCAACTCCACGTCAAGGATGACCCGAGGTCTCCCCTGACCGGAGACCGCGGCTCCCGAAGGTTCCTGTTCCGTGGGCGGTCCCTTCGGTTCTAGGTTCCTTGGCCGAGGGCCGAGAACTTCATTCCTTCCACGGTGACCTCGAGGGTCTCTATCGCCAGAGCGCTCGTCTTGCCGTTGAGGGCAGGTGACTCATACTTCAGGGGCCAAGCGTTGGTGAAGCTCCACCGAAATATGGGGTCCTTCTGGCCGTCGAGCAGGGTCACGGTGAGCTGCTCAGGCGTTCCGGTGCCCAGGACCCAGTTGGAGAACCAGTTCCAGAGCGCCATGGAGGTTCCCGAGTTCGCAATCCCTCGTTTGAGGATGAGATTGCCATACCTCACCAGTCCAGGGAGCTTATGGACGTTGTTCTCGAGGTCTGAGCCCTGTCTGTACTCGACCACATCGATCGAGACTGCGGGCAGGACGCACTCCGTGAACTCTGCGGCGGGGACGTTACCAATCGTGACCAGGAACCGGAAGGCGCCAAGCGGGTTACTCACTGTCGACACTGCGATTACACCAAAGCTTGGTCGCGGTGCACCGTCTTAAACTCTCGCACGGGTCCAAGAACTCCTCCGGGGTGGTCGGGCTGAGGGTCTTCCGGGGGGCCCGCCCCACAACGCGGATCGCGGTTGGCGAGAACGCGAGTTCTGCCGATGGTTTATTAGCCGATGTCCCGCCGCCAAATTCGAGACGTTGAGTCTGTCGCAGGCAAGGACCCTCGGCAGGGCAGGGTCGATATTGGTGTTCATCCCAGTGCTGAATATCATCGGTTACATACTGCTCTTGATCTCAATAGGTGGAGTGGCCCGGTCCGTCCAGGACAGGTCAATCTTCTCGAACGCAGTCATCGCCATTGTTCTTCAGGTCGTCGGCGTGCTCGTCGGCTTCTTCATGATATTCGGCGGGGTCGCGGCATCTGTGATGACCGCGGGCCTCTCGGCCGTGGTGGGGGTGCTGAGCGGCCTCGCTGTGATATGGGTCTGCTTCGTCATCGCGGCGTTCTTCCTCAGGAGAAGCTACCGCAGCATGGCCTCGCGCCTCGGAGTCCCGGACTTCGGGACTGCGGGGATGCTTTTCCTGGTCGGGTCAGCGCTCCTCATCCTGCTGGGCCTTGGGCTGTTTGTCATATTCGTGGCCTACATCTTCCAAGCAATGGCGTTCTTCTCAATCCGCGGCGAGCCCGGGACATAGCCCGCACCATCGAGCGCGAAGGCGCGCAAATCAGGGGGCATGTTGCACCGATTCGCTAGCAATCTTGGAACGATTTCGGAATTCTCCTAAATACGGGGCGATGGGCTCTCTCTCTGAAAATGACTACCAGATTCGCGAAAACAGCCACAGTCATGGCAGCGACCATCGGCATCATAGCAGTCCTCCTGGCATACCCAGCGCTGACGGCGGCGAGCGCCCAGACCGCGACCTCCGCTTCCTCCACGACAGCCTCCCAGACGTTTGTCGGTCCCGGCCCCAACGGAGTGGGTCAGGGTTCTTGGCAGGGGGGAGGCTGGATGATGGGCGGCCCCGGATTCGGCCAGCCACAGACCAGAGCTGACGTCTCCGTCGGCCAGACAATCAGTTTCACCAGCACATCGGGCCAGTACGTCGTCGTCGGTCACAAAGGCGAAAACGGTACCGCCTCCGGCTCCATCACCTTCACGGTCACCGGCAACCTAACCCAGGGCTACACGCTCTCCATCTCTGGGAAGGTCGTCGTCGGCTCGACCACCTACACCATCTCGTCCGGCTCCGGCCAGATGAGCCCATCAGCCGCAACCATATCCGGCCAGGGCGCCACGAGCCCGACTGGCGCGTTCATCCTACAGGGAACGTCCAGAGGAAGCTTCGTTGGCACTACCGCGTCCGTGTCGCTGGATCTGCAATCAGGATCGACCGAGTACGTAGTCGTCCTTAACGGCTCTGTCTAAGGACGGACTACCCTCGGCCCCTATTTTTTTCCGTCCAGCTAGGTCCATCGCGTCGCGCTATCACGGCACAAAGACCGCTGCAGCGACCGTCGAGGTCCAGAGGCCGTTCTTGTCTCCCGCTGCGGACTGGGTTATGTGGGTCGTCTTGATTATCATGCCGCTCGACTTGAACAACTGCTCCCGCTCGCGCCATGCAGTCTCGGGATTGAACTCTATGCCCATGGTCGTCGCCAGCATGGTCGCGGCGAGGTCCTCGACATAGTCGCCTGCCGACTCGTCTGTCTGCCCGAACGTGTGGTGTTCAGAGATGTAGCCGTATTGGCCCTTCTTGGAGGGAATCGCCAAGCCGACCGAGGAGACGATGAGCCTGTGGGGTTCGTTCGTCTCGTTCCGTGCCAGGACCACGAAGGTGATCTCTCCAGGGGTGAGCAGCTTCCTGCCCTTCTCCCTCGAGAGGAGCTTGCATCCTGCCGGGATTATGCTGGACACTCCGACCAGGTTGCAGTGCTGGATTCCCGCATCCCTGAGCGCCAGTTCGAAGGACTGCAGGCGCTCCTTGTGCCTTCCGACTCCGTTCGTGAGGAAGAAGTGTCTTGGAATCACGCTGACTCAGGGGGTCGTATTCCTTCCATATAATTCCGTTCCGTAGCGGGCACCGAACCACGCGCCGACGGGTTCCAGATGGAATTGGCTGGCCCTCAACCAGGGCTGCCGCAATGAATCATCGCGAAACAGAACAGCCCTGGCTCGTGCCACAACTGGGAGATGGATTCGAAAGTGCTGCGGGGTCCTCGCGCCTTTGGAGGAGTGAGTGTGTATATAGGGGACCAAGGCGGCGAAAAAACCATTGAGAAAACATAGCGCCTCCGGTGCATTGCTGATCGCATTCCTCATCATCGCATCACCCATGACAGTGGCCTCGCACACCGCCTCCTCTGCTCCTCTTCCCTACCAGATGGTCCTTCCCAATGGCTACTATCAGCCCTTCCAGGTGGATGCACCCGCCATCCCCACCACCATCTCCGTCTCGATGGACAGCAACACCAGCATTGGCACGGCCATCATGACGACTTCGCAGTTCAACGACTTCAACAATGGCGCTTCCGACATCTCTAACGCAATCTACTACAGCGACTCGGCCAGCGTCCAGAAATCCATCAGCGTCGCCGAGGGCATGTACTACCTCGTCTTCTACGCCAATGCATACACCGCAAACGTGAGCTACAACATCCAGACATTCCCGATCAGTCCCTATCTCAGCTACCCAATGACGTCGCCGGAGCCCACGGGAATCTCGTCCTTCGGTCTGTACAACCAGTCCGGGTCGGTGAGCTTCTACACCGTGGCCAGCAGCGACGTGGTGGGAGCTGCGGAGATAGGTTCCCTCCAGGCGTACAACGCGACGGCGCCGGCTCTGAACGACACGGTGTCGGGCGCGACCCTCCAGCTGAATTCGCTTCTGGTAATCAACGAGAACGGCGGCGCCCAGCAGGTCTACTGGGTCCAGAACACGCCCGACTTTGTGACCAGCACGTCAGTTGTTTCCTGGGCCGACAACATCTGGAACGCCAGCGTCTCGGGCTTACTGACCAATAGCACGATTACCTCCACGGACGGAGGGTACGCATACTCCTTCAACAACTTCGGGACCACCGGCTACTACTACTCGTTCCAGTCCTCGAACTCCACCTACCGGCTGCCGCTGCTCCTGGCGCTGGTGGTGAGCGAGACAACCCTCCCCGGCGTGGGCGTCACCGTTCAGGTGGGGGTCCAGGTGATGGGGAACGGGTCTGCCTCGGCCGCGACCATCGACTGGTTCGACCAGGCCACAATACACGACCCCAGCGTCCAGAGCGCCTACTTCTACGTCTCAGGCAACGCCACGGCCCCCAACGGCCTGTTCTACGCCACGGAGCTGGTCTTCGGTGGCCAGGGAAACGGCGAGGCGACCTCCTTCACTCAACTTAGCGCCTCCCTGGGACTCTTCTACGGGAACTCGACCAGCGGCCCGCAGACCGCCTTCCCTTCCTACTATACATTCGGCGGGAACACGGGAGAGACGGCCGACAACCTTCAGGTGTCCTACCTGCAGGACGGCTTCGCCAGCGTCTTTGCGGGCACTCCCAACTATGTCTATCTCGGGACCGCGTCCGGGACGTTCTCCCTGCCTTCCGCGGGAACCAAGGTCAGCGTCCCCTACGTGTCACAGACAGGGGCGACTACGCAGTCCAGCTCCTCCGGTTCCGCTTCTCCGATCCCAAGCTACGAGGTGGCGGGAGCCTTGATTGCCGGGTTCGTTCTGGTCGCCTTCATCGTGGTGATGAGCAGAAGAGGCAAGGGAGGAACTCTGCCGGAGGCCCAGGTCCCAATGCAGCCGGTAACGCGGTTCTGCCACAACTGCGGGAACCCGATAGACCCAGCCATGAGTTTCTGTCCCCGCTGCGGGGCTCAGCAACTGCCTGACGAGCCAGGCCACAGCGGGGAGGGGGTGAACCCCTGGTCCGCTCAAACCGACGCAAACGTCTGACCTGGACCACGACTTCATGATCATCCCTGCTTCCGCCTGTCCTTGCCGTATGCACTTGGCTCGTATGATGAGAAGCGAAGAAGGGTCAAGCTCGAGGCATCTTGATGAAACTGGGGGAGTCGGGCCATCCTTGGGCGACCTTGAACGGGGCCGGTAGCCAGCGCGTCGCTAGGGAACCTCAAGTCCCAGACTGGTCGCCCTCTTCGACCTTCATCCTCTCTCCCCTCGCCCGGGGACCTTTGAGTCTCCGGACTCCGACTGCAAGGATGCCCTGGACGACCATAGTTCTTATGCCTCAGCCATATGGTTTACCTAGAACACGGGAAGAATAGGGACGCGGTCCAGGTCCATCATGCAGTGCGCCTAGGCGATGGTGGAGATCTTCTCGAGTGGACTGGTGGAACCGAGCACCCATATCTCCCATTGTTGCCTCAATCTCATGTCTACGGCATGAAGCCTGCCTTGTGGGATGGCGAGGATTCTCCTTATGGAACCCTCGTGCAGGATGGATGGTTCGAACCAGAGGCTTGAGTAGTTCTTGGATGCGAACCTCGCCATGTTTGGGTGGGTCTCGCACTCGACCACTGCCACCTCCTCTCTCGTGGCGCCGGAGCGAAAGGCTAGCAGGTCGGGCCTGTAGGCTGACCAGTACACCCTGCTGCTCGGGGGGAATAGCGGTTCCTCGACCACCCTGTAGTGATTGAGCTCCAGCTCGCGGCGGACCATCCTCTTCATCGAACGGTGAAGTTCCGACTCCACGCTCCAGATTCGGGAGCAAGCCATTTCAGCCCCGCGCTCAAGAAAGCTCCAGCCTCTGTCAAGATTCCTCGCTTCCACCGCCGGAGGGCGGCCAACACCGCGCCGCTCACCGTCAGTGGAACACCCGTTCCACGTTCCAGGGGTCGTTCCTTTTACATCATGCCCGACAATACTCCCGCCATGAAGTCAAAGAATACGACTATCATTGCGGGAATGGCGGTCCTCGCCCTACTGCTCATGGGGTCGGTGCCAGTTCTCGCCCAGACTACCACGACCAGCACGACGACTTCGACGACCAGTACTACCAGCACGACTACCACCGCCCAAGCCACCCAGCAGTCGCAGACGGACAAAGCGACCGTCCTGATTCAACTAGCCCAGGCGGCTCAGACCTATGCACAGCAGGTCCTGGCAATCGCCCAGAAGCAGGGCGCCAACGTGACCAAGGGGCAGTCCTTGATCACTCAGGGCGACCAACTGCTAGTTCAAGCGCAATCCGAAATCGCGACCAACGCCACCAAGGCGTCCCTCGACGCCCTCGGGGCCATGAAGGCATTCAAGTCAGCGGCGGAGTCGCTGCAGTCCGCCGTCGTGATCTCCGTCACAATCCAGAACCAAGTCAAGAACCTGCAGACCGAGCTCCTGAAGGTCCAGAACAGGACCACTCAGCTACAGACAACGATCACAGGCCTGTGCAGCTCCAAGAACGCCTCGGCGACCGTGTGCAGCGACGCCAACTCGAACCTCGCGAAGGCGAAGGCGGACACCACCAGCGCAGCCTCGCTCCTTGCGGCCATCACGTCCAGTTCCACCGAGACGCAAATCCAGAGCATCGTCAGCCTGCTGAACGACGCCAAGACCAATCTGGTGCAGGTCGCAACCGACGTCAACACCCTCACAACAGCCTTGAAAGACGAGAAGGGCATCCAGTTCGTCCAGACGGTCGTCAGCCCGAATCTCTCCAAGCTTCAGCAGCAGGTGCAGAGCGCCAAGCTCAACTCATCCCAGCTACAGAAGCTTCAGGGACAGCTCACGCAGGCCAGCGGTCTGCTGACCTCGGCCGTCAAGTCGTTCCAGGCTGGGAACTTCGACACGGGTTCGCAACAGGTCAACCAGGCCCAGCAACTCATGGCACTCGTGCGCCTCGAACTGCTACAGGATGCCGCCCACTGATAGTCCAATGCAAGAATGAAGGTCGGGAATCGGGGGCCGCAAGACCCCCGAGCACTCATTTTCTCGGGACCATTGCTTCCTCGCAAGGTTATTGACCGTCCACCACCACGACCAGGCGCTGGTCGTTTGGAATCGAAGACGTCGCTGGCCAAAGCCTTTCTGCTCGTGGCGCTCCTGTTCGCCGGGACGAGCCTGAACATCTCCTCAGCCTCGGCCCTGCCGGTGAAGTTCGTCCAGTCCACCTACATCACCGTGTCCAGCGACGGCGATGCGTCGGTGAACCAGACACTGGCCATGCCTCAGAACTCCACTTCGGTGACCATACCTTTGCTCTCGTCCCAGGTCGGAGACATCCTCGCGATCAATCAGGCCGGCGCACCCGAGTCCTACCAGATCGAGGGCGGAAACATCACCATCTACACTCTCGGTGATTCCATGGTCTCTCTCACATACTACACGAGCGCGTTGACGACGAAGCTGGGCCCGGTCTGGACGTTGAGCTTCTCCTGGGACTCAAATTCGACGGTGGAACTCCCCTACGGGTCGACGATTCTTTCGCTCTCCGACGTGCCGCTCTCCGTCTCCGAGCAGGGCGGAATCCCGGTAATCGTCCTGGGCCCTGGGTCCTGGCAAGTGAGCTACGGCCTACCCATTGCCGTCTCCACATCACAATCCTCGACTTCGTCGGAATCCGCTGCCACGACCAGTACTTCCAGCAGCACCCTCGTTGGTTCCACTCAGTCGACGGCAGCCTCGTCATCGGGTTCCTCCTCGCCTGCCGACGTGCTGGTTCCCGCAACGGCGGTCATTCTGGCCGCAACGGCGTTCCTCCTCTGGAGGAGGAAGGGGTCCGGGCCCTCTGGTGCGGGGGTCCTGAGGCCCGATGACTTGGAGATGCTCCGTTTCATCAGGGATAGGGGAGGGAAGGTCGTCGAGGCTGAGATCAGGGAGCGCTTCGACGTCCCCCGGACGACGGCCTGGAGGCAGACGAAGAGGCTCGAGCAACTAGGCTACATCCGGATCAAGAAGCTGGGATCGCAGAACCAGCTCGAACTGGCAAGAAGCGATTTCGAGTAGCCAGCGCCCTCAGACGGCTAGGTTGGCCACTATGAACTTCAGCTCGGTAAGTTCTCCGATGGCGTAGCTTACGCCCTCGCGGCCCATGCCGCTCCCCTTTATCCCGCCGAACGGAGCGTTGTCCCAGCGGAGATTCGTCCGGTCGTTGATCATGACTCCTCCGGCCTTCACCCTCTTGGCGAGCCGGATGCCGCGTGCGAGGTCGGAGGTGTAGATCGATGCCTGCAGCCCATAGGTCGTGCCGTTGGCCATCTCCACGGCCTCGTCGTCGCTGGATGCCATCATGAAGGCAGAGACGGGTCCGAACACCTCCTTCTGGGCGATCTCCATTCCGCCGGCGACTCCGTCAAGGATCGTAGGTGCGTAGTAGTAGCCGTTTGCGAGCTCACCCCGCGTCAACCGGGAGCCGCCCATCCTGACCTTCGCGCCCTTCTCAGAAGCGTCCCTGACCATACTGTCTATCTTCTCAAGGCTCCTGGCGTTGATGACAGGCCCGATACTGGTGGCCCTGTCCAGAGGGTCACCGACGCTAAGAGTCTCGACGGCTTCCTCGAACTGGGTCAGAAACCTCTCCTTGATCCTCTCGCTAAGGATTATCCTCCTCGTCGCCGTGCAGACCTGCCCGGCGTAGGAGAACGTCCCCAAGAGTGCGGAGTTGACCGCGTTCACCACCTTGGCGTCGTCAAGGACTATGAGCGGATTGTGTCCTCCCATCTCCAGGATCACCTTCTTGTTCGTCCGGGCGGCCTTCTCGGCTATGCCTCTGCCCGTCTCCGTGTCGCCCGTGAAGCTGACGGCGTCGACCTTCCCGCTGTTGATCATCTCGTCTCCCACCTCGGACCCCGGTCCCAGCACGACGTTGAGAATGCCCTTGGGCAGGCCCGCCTCCTCGAAGAACCCGGCCAGCGCCAGCGCAGGCAGGGGCCCGTCACTCGGAGGCTTCACGACCACGGTGTTCCCAGCGGCGAGGGCCGGGGCCACCTTATGCAGGAGCAGGTTGAGGGGAAAATTGAACGGCGATATGGCGCCCACCACGCCCACGGGCTCGCGGATGGTGAAACCGAGCCTGTTCTGGTTTCCCAGAGGGAACGGGTGCGAGTCCAGGGGTATCGTCTGTCCGTAGATCCTCTTCGCCTCTTCGGCGGCGAATGTGAGGGTGAGGACTCCCCGAGCGGTCTCCGCCTCCGAGTCGGCTATGGGCTTGCCCACGTTCCTGGCTATGAGCTTGGCCATCTCCTCGGCGTTCTGTTCGAGGAGGTTTGCCACCTTCAGCAGGATTCTGGACCTCTCATAGGCGGTCATCGATTCTGCCTTGCCCCTGGCCTGTACCGCGGCATCGATGGCCCTGCGCGCGTCCTGCCTCCCGCCCTTCGGGACCGTCACCAGGACCTGCTGGTTCGCAGGGTTGATCACCGCCATGGTCGCTGAATCCTCGGCGTCCACCCACATTCCGTCTATGTACATCTGGGATGGGAACTGCATGGGCCCTTCGCCTGCGAAACGCTATTTATCTCTAGGAGCCGTCGGCTAGTCCGTCTAGTCTTAAATTCATCCCTTTCGCCTTTGCCGCCATGGTTGGACTAGTCGGCCTGATTGTCGTCCTAGTCGCGCTGGTCATACTCTGGGCGATAGTCTCCCTCCCCGTCTACGTGGCAGCAAAGGCAGTCACCTCTGGGAAGGCGACATTCGGGAAGTCCATGTGGGCTACCCTGGGAGGGGCGATTGTCTACGTGGTTGTCCTTGTCGGGGTCTCCTTCTTCCTCGGCGCGCTGATCGGCCGAGCCGCAGGGGCGTTCGCGGTCCTGCTCGCATTCGTCGCGTGGCTCGGCTTCTACCGCTCCATCTTCAACGTCGGCTGGCTGGGAGCGATAGGAATCGCCATCGCGGCAGCGATCGTGGCCTTCGTCATGAGCGTGATCCTTGTGGCCCTATTCGGGGTCTCGCTCCCGGTCGCTTTCCATCCGCTCTGATGCAACGCCAGTCGTTGCCCGGCCCCATCAGCCAGGCCGACAGGTTTCTCCTATCCGACCACTTTCTTCAGGACCCTCAGGAAGTTCTCTCTCGCAACCATCCGTATCTCGTCCTCCGAGAGGCCCCTCTTCAAGAGCTCCTCTGTGACTGCCCCGAGCTTGGTGGTGTCCTCCAGCCCCTCCATCGCCGGGTGATCTCCGCCGCCCACCTTCAACTCGTCTCGAAGGTAGTCGCAGAAATCGGGTCCAAGGGCAACGTGCTCGATCCCCGCGACCCTGACGGCGTGCATGACGTGATCCACATAGGCCCTGAGGTCGTGGGTGTCGCCGGCGTTCACGGCGAAGATGCCGAAGACCCCTCCGCTCTGGGCCACCGCCCTCAGCTGGTCGTCGGTCGAGTTCCGCAACGCCTTGTGCGCCGATGTTGCGCCGTGGGAGACCATGACGGGCCTCTTGGCCACCTCAATGACGTCCCAGAAGCTCCTGGGGGCGATGTGCGCGAGGTCGATGAGAATCCTGAGGTTGTCGAGTTCCTCCACGACCTGCCTTCCGAGCTTGGTGAGCCCCCTGTCATCGTCCCTGTGGTACATCCCGTCCGCCAGCGCGTTCCTCTCGTTCCAGGTGAACCCGAAGACGCGAAGGCCGAGCCTCCAGTAGTCGCGGAGTATCCCGACGTCGCCGCCGATGAACTCGCCACCCTCGCAGCCCAGCACAATTGCAACCTTGCCCTTGGACTCGGCGGCCACCAGGCCGGCGGCGTCCTTCACATGGGCGAAGCTGTCCGATTCCCCGATGTCCTCGAACAGCGCGTCGACGATTCTCAGCCCACGTTTCACTGCGCCCCTCGGTTTGAACCTGCTCTCGACCCAGATGGGCGCCACCAGAGCCGTCACGCCTCCCTTCCTGAGCTTCGGCAGGTGTCTCCGTTCTATCACCGAATGCTCTCCGAGATCCCGGAACTTGATCACGTCAGCGGGAAGGTCAGCGTGGATATCGATGATGCCGGGGCCTCCTGGCGCAACCATGAGCGAAAGTCCCCCCTGGAGGCCTTAAAAGGATGGCCCGCGCCTCAAACGGTTAAGTATCAACAGGCAGCCCAATTCTCCGTTGAACGCGAAGTCTCCCGCTGATGACCTGCTCAGAAGGGTCGCACGGAAAGTCCTGGTTGAGTCTCTCTCCCTGCAGAAGGGTGAATCGCTGACCGTGGAGTCATGGAACAACGGTCTGCCATTCGCCCGCCAGGTCGTCCTCGAGGCGAGGAGAATCGGTGCAATCCCGCTCACCATCTTCGAGGACGAAGACGCATACGTGGAGGGTGCCCGCACGACCCCCAAGGATGTCCTCGGGAAGATGGGGAAGCACGAATACAAGCTTCTGTCCGGCTCCGATGCCTATGTCTTCATCCCGGGACCGGTCATCGGAATGCTGTCTCGGAGACTCACTCGCGAGGAAGTGGCCGACTCCACCGCCTATGTCGACTCCTGGTACAGGGCAGCCGCCAAGGCGAAGCTGCGTGGCGTGCGCATGGCGTTCGGCTACGTCGGTCAGGACGTCTCCGCAATCCTGGGCAAGTCCGTGGACAGCATAGTCACACACCAGCTCAACGCGGCGCTGGTGGATTTCAGGAGCATCCGGAAGAAGGCGAGCGAGCTTTCCGCGGTGTTTTCCGAGGGAGTCGAGGTGGAGGTCAAGACACCCGGCTCGGCGCTCGGCTTCAGGCTCACCGGAGTCAAAGAGGTGGACGACGGGGTGGTCGACGCCAAGGATGTGGAGGAAGGGAACAACGTCTGCTACATGCCGCCAGGATACGTCTATGCCGAGCTGGACCCCAAGACCGTGACCGGCAGATTCGCCTTCTCCCCGACCGCCACCCGTTTCGGGGTCATCAAGGACGGCACCATAGAGTTCAGAGATGGCAAGGTCTCCGGCTGGACGAGCAAGGCCTCGTCGGCCGCGCTCAGCAGACTGGCGGGAGCGGCCCCGGAGAAGGCCCGGCAGGCCTCGGCGATAACGGTTGGGCTGAACCCGCTGCTCAAGTACGGCTACGGCCAGAACGCGCACTCAGCAGGCGTGGTCGGGATCAGGGTTCTCGGCGTGAGCTTCACCACCAACAGAGGGTCCCTAGACGCGGGTGGCAAGGCACAGCTCGTGCGCGGTCACTTCTAGGTCCAACAACTCTTGCCGGCACCGGGAGACCGCGACTTCACGGCCTCATGGAGACTGCTTCCTGGGGCCTGCCTCGGTCCCCTCCGACCCGGTAGCTGGGGAGGGGGGTAACCTTTAGGGCGGCCGAGCAAGCAAGGATTGCCGGCAATGCCGCTGGACTACGAAAGCCTGCCGCGGGAGTATCATCGGACGTTCTTGGCCGAGGGGGTCGATTCGGCCGACTGGAGCTCCCTCGAGCGGTTCTTCGATGAGCTGCAGGAGCGGCGGATTCGATCGGTCGCCGACCTTCAGGCGTGGCTCGAAGACTACTCTGAGGTTTTCGTGGCCGTCTCCGAGGCGGCGTCGATCCGTTTCATCCACACGACAGAAATGACAGACAAGAAGGAGTACCAGGATGCCTACGCCGCATTCCTCGAGAACGTCGAACCGAGGGTGAAGTTGGCGCAATTCAACCTGAACCGGAAGTTCGTCGAGTCGGAGTTTCGTGCGCTGCTCCCCCGCGAGCGCTACGGCCTCTTGGAGAGGAAGATTGAGAACAGCGTCAGGCTCTTCAGGGCGTCGAACGTCGAGCTGGAGAAGGAGGAGAAGAGGCTGGCGCTGATGCACCAGAACGTCACGGGGGCGATGACGGTGTCCTATGGTGGCCAGGAGAGGACGGTCCCCGAGATGAGCAAGTACCTAGAGTCGAACGACCCTGCTCAGAGGGAGCAGGCCTGGAGGCTCATCCAGGCCCGCTACTCCCGGGACAGGGACCAGCTGGAGGGCATCTTCGACAGGATGATCTCGCTCCGCGACCGGATAGCCCGGAATGCGGGCTTCGCCAGCTACAGAGACTACAGCTTCCTCAGCCGTGAGAGGTTCGACTACGGCCCCGATGACTGCGCCCGCTTCCACGAAGCGATAGAGAAGCACATCGTCCCCCTGGTGAGGGACGCATGCCGCAAGAGGCAGACGGAACTGGGCCTCGAAAGCCTGAGGCCCTGGGACATCGTCGCGAACCCCGTCGGGAGAGTTCCCCTGCTCCCGTTCAGGACGACCGACCAGCTTGTCCAAGGATGCGAACAGATCTTCGGAGAGGTTGACCCTGCCTTCTCCGACTACTTCAGGAGGATGATGCAACTCCGCCTTCTTGACCTCGAAAGCCGGCCCGGGAAGGCCCACGGTGGATATGAGACCGAGCTTCTCGAGCTCAGGCTTCCCTTCATATTCATGAACTCCGTTGGGAGGGACCAGGACATGCGGACCCTGCTGCACGAGTCCGGCCACGCCTTCCACTCCTTCGAAACGAGGAATGCGAACCTGCACTACCTCTACAGGGGCGAGAACATCCCGGCGGAGATAGCCGAGGTCGCCTCCATGAGCATGGAACTCCTGGGAGGCGAGCACATCAAGGGAATCTTCTACGACGAGACAGACGCGGCCAGGTCGCGTTACGATCACATGCTCTCGATAGCGAGACTGCTCCCCTGGATCTCCACGATAGATGCCTTCCAGCACTGGCTGTACACGAACCCGGGGCACACCAGGGAGGAACGCGGGGACGCCTGGGAGAGGACCTATGACCGGTTCTCACCTGAGATTGAATGGGGCGGTCTGGAGGAGGCGAAGCGCTACCAGTGGCACCGGCAGACCCATCTCTTCCAGACTCCCTTCTACTACTTCGAGTACGGCATAGCACAGCTCGGCGCTCTTGGAGTGTGGATGAGGTACGAGCGAAACCCGAGGGAAGCGGTCGCCTCATTCAGGGCCGCGCTGGCGCTCGGGGGGTCCAGACCTCTGCCCGAGCTCTTCAAGAGGGCCGGACTGCCCTGGGGCTTTGGGGCGGATGTCGTGGGAGAATACGCCACGAAGCTCCGGAGAGTCCTGCTTCCCTGATTGCCTCCGGACCGCAATCGAAGAACGCGGTTTATTACCTGCGAGGCCCTATTGCTGTGCCATGGAGATTCTGGACGGCGCCTCGGTCTCGGAGACGATCTTCAGGAGGTACTCCCAGAACCCCAACGGATGGAGCTACACCATCTATCCCTCGAAGTCGAACGACTTCTACGACGCCATAGTCGCGAGCCCCGATGAGTCCTGGCAGCTGAAGCTCGACACAGTCTTCAAACCGAACCCTCTGGTGCTAGGTTCGAAGAGCGAGCTCGACCTCCGGCGGTACGCGGTCTCGCTTCCCCTCTCGTTCGGCTACAGGGAGATGAGCCCTGCCGCCGTCAGAGACCTCGGAGGGCAAGGAATGGAAGCCCCCGGTCTCGCCGCCTTGTTGGCTAGTCTTGCGCCGGTCGTGCCAGAGGCCGGCAGAGCCTACGCGCACGGCCCGTTCGTGCTGACCGGAGGCGAGCGTCCGATACACGACCAGGCGCAGGCCAGGCTGGACGAGAGGCTCACTTCCGACATGCTGAAGCTGATGAGGACCAGATACTCGAGCTACGGCTAGGCTTCTCCCCGTATCGCTACGAGAATCGTTCCCCCGACGACGAAGACCAGGACGAGGATGAGCATCCCTGCCCAGATTCCAGTGAGGAGAAGGCTGGCGATGACGTCCCTGAAGAAAGAAACGGCGAGCAGCCCGATGAGCAGAAGCAGGACCCCGAAAGCTCTGGACCCCTTCATGACCTCGGCCCGGCCTCCAGGGCTATCTAAACTGTGACCCTCAGTAGTGCTAGGAGTGCGCCGAACTCACAGACCGTTATCGCCACAAGGACCGGGTGGAGCTGGTTGCTGTAGAGCCCTCCCATCTCTGCGTAGCCGAACAGGGTGACCACGTTGTGGAGAAGCAGGAGCACGGCGAAGACCAGCAACCCCGCGGAGTAGCCGGCGCGGGTCTTCATCGCGATTCGTGCGTAGAGGTAGATGAGCCCAACGAGCAGGATCACGTTGAAGGTCGAGAAGAGCGTCGCGACGAGGATCAGCAGATCCATGCCTTCTCTCGGTGGAGCGCCGGATTGTTTAACTCTTTGTACCAATTGCAGGTTCTCAACCGATAAATACCGACCGATGGAATTCAGGGCGAATGTCCGACGATCCGGATTTTCGTAGGCTGCTGCTCTTCCTGCTCGGGGGGAGCCGCGGTGGCGAGAACCGGGCGCGGATAATCCGCAGACTGCGGTCAAGGCCGAGCAACATGAATCAGCTTGCCGGCGACCTCGGACTGCAGTACAAAGCCATCCAGCACCACGTCAGAATACTCGTGAGCAACTCGCTCCTGGTGTCTTCGGGAGAGAAGTACGGGAACGTCTACTCCCTCAACCCGTGGTTCGAGGCGCACATAGACGTCTTCGAGCAGATCTGCGAGAAGCTGGGGTTCAGGGAATGAGCAAAGTTTACAATCTTGCGCTCTTGCGTCTTCGGGTCGTAGCACTTGAGCCGCACCTACGGTAAGAGTCCGACGAAGAAAGGGTTTGTCTCAGGAGGGTTCGATTCTGTGCCGCCGGGAGCGCAGCTGCTGCCAACTGCGGCGAGGTACGACTACGAAATCATCCCCTTCCTGGTCTACTATCCCGGTCCGCACGACACGATAACAATACTGCGCAGCAAGAGCCGCCCCCATGACTGGCTCGTCTGCGGGTGGTATCTGGGCACCTACCGGGAGGGAGCAGATGTGAAAGGTCTGCTATACAAGCGGGTGCTACTTGAGGCAGACAGGGAAGTGGTCCTCGTCGAGCTCAAGAAGCACGACAAGGAAGCCTCTCCTCGCTTCGGTCTCTAGTGGAGAGTTGCCCCGGGCCCAGCATGTGCGCGGAGGGGTCGTGGCGGTGGATGCCCGGTCCGGAGAACGGGAAGATTGCCCGCAGGCTGCGGGTGATCTGGGATGAAGACCACTTATCTGGAATCTCGGCACTGCATCACAGGTGAGGATGGACGCAGCGCCGGGCTGGCCTCGCCGACCACGGAA
>Ga0326727_10007145_pt1 | contig 29835 bp, 23 predicted proteins | sample MB2enrmetagenome_FD_207643 | JGI IMG/M metagenome (GOLD analysis project Ga0326727, IMG submission 207643) | Lab enriched peat soil microbial communities from McLean, Ithaca, NY, United States - MB29MY | ecosystem: Environmental > Terrestrial > Soil > Wetlands > Peat | place: USA: New York... | reverse complement strand
GCACGTTGCAGGAGCTGGAGAGAATCGGGAAGCCGCGCGTCTCGCCGGCGCTCAACGACGGCGGCCCCAGCAGCGCGCCGAAGCTGGCATAGCGGGTGTCGGCCACCCGGCACGGCGGCAGCGGATAGAAGGCCAGCGCAGCAGAATCGCTGGCGGGCACGAAATAGCCGTCGATGTCCAGTATCACATTGGTGGCGTCGGTGACGTACACGCTCACCGCCCCGCCGGCGCCCGCGGGAACGATGGCTGCGTTGGCCTTGATGCGGCCATCCGCCGAGTTCAGCGTGGAGACGTGAGGCTGCGTCTGTCCGCTGGGCCAGACGGTCAGCCATCCCAGCGCGCCATTCGGCACCACGGTCACGTTCAGCGAGTAGGCTGCGGCGGTGGCAGGAATGTTGCAACTGCCGCTGGGGATGACGAAATCGCGGGTGCTCCCTGCGGCCAGCTCGGGCGAGCCAAAGGCGCCATTGGCGTAACGCGTGTCCACCACCCGGCAGGGAGTGACCGGGACAAAGCGCAGTGCGGTAGCAGTTACATAGTTCGCGGTCACCGTCGTGTTCGCCGTAATCGTCAGGCAATTCGAGGAGTTTACCGTGGCGCCGCTCCACGAACTAAACTCCCAACCCGCATTCGGTGTTTCGATCAGACACACCTGCGTGCCACTGACGTACGTCCCGCCTGATGGGTTTGCTGTTAAGGTGCCCGCCTCGGACGGCGATACATCCAGTATAAGAGTGTAAGAGGGCGCTGATTGGAAATTGGCTGTCACTGTCGTGTTGGCGGTCAGGATCAGACAATTGGAACCGTCCAGAGTAGCGCCGCTCCAGGAACTGAATACCCAACCGGTGTTCGGAGTCGCAGTGAGGCACACCTCGGTACCTTCGGCATAAACGCCGCCTGCGGCTGAAGGATTCGCCGTCACGGTTCCCGCGCCGGAGGGCGAAGCGTTCAGCGCCAGGCTGGCTGTAAGCGAGTGATTCACTACCACCGGCCACTTGGCATAGCTCTCATTCATCACGGTACTGCCATTCAGCAGACGTGCGTAGACGTAGTAGTTCCCGTTCGCGAGCCCCGACGTGTTCCAGACGTACGACCCCGTCGTCGGATCAAGTCCGGAGGCGATCAGCGTTCCGCTGTATCCACTACCTGTGTTGTCCCAATCCAGCTCCAGCGTTGGGACCGTCCCTCCCTGATTGGCGTAGTTCCACTGGATCGCGTACGACGCGTTGGCCTGCTCGAATGCAGTCAACCGGACCGACTCAATGTAGAAACTGATGGCGTTGGGCCACTCATCCGTTTTCAGGCGAAATCCGTCCAGCAGACTGGTCCAGCCGCTGGTGGAAGGGCTGCCGCCATTCGGCGCCAGCGTCACCGTTGTCATGTCGGCGATTACGTCCTGCATCACGTTCACGTTGGGCAGAGTGTTTGTGGCGATGCAGTTGGAGACATTCTCGACACCTTCGCTGGTGAGCTTCCAAACCAGGCGCCCGCACGAGCCATTATTGAGGCTACGGGTGACGGGACTTCCCCACTTCAGGCTCAGGATCCGATAGCGGCTGGTATCGATGTTGTAGGTCTGGCCAAGCCCGCCAGTCCCCCAGTAAAGTGTGTAGAGTTCCGGATCAACGTAGTTGCTGGTAGTCGTCCCCGCGAGCACACGGGTATTGGGCAGGGGATTCCCCGGCTCATCCTGGGCGTTGATGGTGGCAATGTTCAGCCCGGTGACGTTGACGCTGTACTCGATCTCGTTCACCGAACTCGAATTCCACGGGGCATTCATTTGCGTGGTGGCAAAATCGTCATTGCTGCCCTGCGGGGACGGAGCCGTAAAAACGAGCGTCGGAATGTCGTTCACCGTCCAGGACCCGGGCGAATACGTCGGCGTGGCTGAGCTGCCAAACGGGCGAATCGCCACGTAGTAGGTGCCTGCGGGCAGCCCGCCGACGTAGAACTGGTAACTGTTGCCGCTCACGTCGGTAGCAATCTGCCCGACGTACCCATTGGAGAAGTTTGTGTCGTTGTCAAGGTAAATGTCGACCGGACCGCTGCCCGTCCACGTGATGGTGGCGTACAGTGAGGGATCGTCCTCGACGAGCCGTGCCCAGCCAACGTTGATGTTAATCGGGGCTGGCAGGTTCACGGGATCGAAACGCAGCGAATCCACCGGCTGAGCCGGCCACGCCGTGGGGCCTGCGGCGAGCCCCAGAGATGGAACGTTCACCGAATACACCCACCACCCGGGGTAAACCCACATGGAACCGGCGGTGCTCATGCCCCCGCTCTGGAAGATCGTGTTGTTGCTCCAGAGTATCTGCGCTGTCTGCTGTCCCGATGTCGGAGGATTACTGAATCCCGAACCGCTCAGATTCATACGAATCAGGAGCCGTTGGTATTTGGTTGAATTGATCGGGTACAACGAGCCGATCTTGCCGAGTGCGACCGTGCCCGGCGTGAAGGTGTCCAACAGCCAGAAATTAGGGTTGTTCGAGGTGCTGGTGGCCGAGAACATGCCGCCTGCGAAGCTGAACCCAGTCAGATTCGAGGCAGGCGCGTCTGAGCCATAGGTGTACCAGCCCAGATCGGTCCACTTCTGCATGTTCCAGGGGTCCTGGAATGCCTGCGTGGCATAGTCGTCGGCGGCGGCGAAGACGGTGTTGCCCGATGGCTGCGTTACGGTAATCTGGGCATCAGCAAAGCTGGCAAGAATCACTGCGAAGGGCAGCAACGGTGTGAGAATTCTGTTAGACATGACGTACTCCGTCCCATCATCGGCGTTTTCGCACTGCTTCGACACGGTGCGTACTCGCTCTCAGTATCAATCCTTCCCCTCTCGGGGGGTCCGCCCGATGCGATTCTGTAGGATGCTTCGCAATTGTTCTGCCGTTGCGATCCAATGGAGGGCTCGGCGAGAACCGGCTCCGAGGTCTGCCGGCGGGGTAGGATTCGGGATGCGGACGGGCCATGAGGAATACACTAGTTGTTGCAGGAACATGGCGTCTATTCTCCATCTGGCCATGCCGCTAGCCCGAGTCGGGCTGGAGAGTGCGGCGTTCCCGTTGTCATGGTTACCGCTGCTTCCATTGTTGCCAGCGCCAGCCGCGGCCGCGCATCCTTTTCTGCACGGAAACGGTAGAAACAACTGCCCTGGTTATGCCGCAGCGGCCGCGAAGGGCACCCTGTGAGACGGCCTCAGTCCGCCGTCCCGGCTGACGGAATCATGCCCGGCGAACCGGCCGGCCTGCGGCGATCGGCGCCCGACGTGGCAGTCCTGGCTGGCCTCTGCCTGGTTCTGTTGGTGCCCCTTCTGATCGCGGGTCGAACCATCCTGCCCGTGGATTGGTGGGGCCTCACGCCGCTCGGCGATCACCCCCGGCAGCCGCACCATTATACGCTGGACCCGGACGGCTCGGTCGGAAACGACCTCGGCTGGACCGCCTACACCGCGGAGTCGCTGCGGCACGGAGTCATTCCCTTCTGGGACCCTTTTCAGAGTCTTGGAGAGCCGTTTCTGGCCGATGGCGGAACTCAGGTCCTTTACCCGCCCAACTGGCTTCATGCTCTCGTTCCGGTCAGGTATTGGGACATTCTGAGGTTCCTCCACTTTTTCCTCGCATCGTGGTTCGTTTATCTCTTTGCCCGGGAGTGCGGGCTCTCGCGCTGGCCGGCGATACTGGCCGGAGCATGTGTGTATGCCCAGGGCTTCTTCCAGGGATTCCTGGCGATGAACATGGATCTGGTGGCCTGCACCTGGCTTCCTCTGATCCTGTTCGGCGTCGAGCGCTACTACAACAGAAACCGCTCGACGGCGGGTTTTGTGGCCATCGGCGCGGGTACGTTCCTGCTGGGCACGGGAAGTCATCCCGGCTTGGCCATCGCCTGCACGGTCACCGTGATCGCCTGGGTCGCGGTGCGCTGCGTGTCCGAGCACGACCTTCGCCCCCCCATCGCGATGATGATTCCGTTTGCCGCCGGCCTCCTGTGCTCGTCCCCGAACTGGGTGCCGTTCCTGCAAAACGCAGTCGCCGACCGGGCCGGACTGGGTTTGGTGCAGGAACATCTTGGGTTGCGTCTTCTGCCATCGCTGTTATTTCCGTTCGTCTACGGAGCGTGGCACTCGTCCATTTTCGGCAGTGGCGCCGTCGACCTGGGAGACCGTCCCTACGCCTGGCTGCCCGACGCCGTCTGGTTTCTGGCGATGGCCGGAACCATGGCGAGCGCTCTCCGGAGAAACCGCAGGATGCTGACGCTTGCCGTGATCGCCGCCTGGTTGCTGCTTTGGATGATGGACGTGTCCCCGTTCAACGTATTCAGACTGCTGCCGATGACCGAGCGGCTGACGCCCGCGTACCTGCTCTCCGCGATGCAGATGTGCGTTTGTGTTCTGGCCGGATATGGCCTCTCCGTGCTGCCGTCTCTGAGCAGGCGCGAACTCAGCGTGGCGGCGGGCGCGTGGATCGCCCTGACCGGCGCGCTCTTCGGTCTGGTCGCCTCCGTGCTTCGCGATTCCGGGCCGGGTGTTGACCAGGACTGCGTGCTGGCCGGCATTGTCCCCAACGTGGCCTGGGCCATTGCGGTCCCCGTACTGGTTCTTGGGGCGCTGTTCCTGGCCCGGCGGGGCGCCGCCGCAAGCGCCCCCTTCGCGGTTGCGTTGGCTGCCGTCGCAGGCTCGGCCGTGGCCTTCTTCCCCTCCGGAGCGGATTATCATACCGTTCTGATCACCCGTCTCGCCGTGCTGCTGGCCGTGGTTGTGTGCGCGTTCCTGATGCTCCTCCAGCGCAACCTGCAACGATCCATCTGGGTCATGATTGGGGTGCTGCTGCTCGCCAATGTGGGACTGGTGATGAGATACCCCGGGTTGCCCAAGCGCGCCGACCCGTTCGCCGAGCCCCCTTTCGTCCGCTACCTGAGAGGCCTGCCGCAATCCGGCCGCGAATACGGTGTTGGAGGCATCCTCTTTCCCGACTTGTCCTCCAGGTTCTCACTCCCGACGATCAACGCTCTGATGCCGCTTTTTCCTCTAAGCTCGGTGGATTTCATGAAACGCTATGCCGACACCTGCCAGGACCCAGCCGTGTTCTATGGGATCACGCCGCAAGGTTGCCCGGATCCTCCCGCGCTGGTTCAGGTTTTGCGCCGGCGCCCGGTGTGGGATTATCTCGGAGTCCGCCACCTGCTCGGCCCCAGTCCCGATGAAATCCGGACCGCCATCGCGGCTGCCGACCCTCCGCTCTCGGATTTCATCGCGGTGCCCGTCACCGGCTCCATCCGCTTCCCCGTGGTTGTCCGCAGCGATGCATCCTCGGTCGACGTGTTCCTCGGCACGGCGGGCCGCATCAACTATGGCGCGGTGAAGTTCGATCTCAGAAACGCGAACGGCAACACAGTGATACACGCGCAGCTCGACGGTTCGAAACTCCCCGTCCAGGACTGGGCCATCTTCGCCCGCGACGCCGGGGCCAGTATCCCGCGGGGTATCTACACAGCAGACGTGACGTTCGAGGCGGCCAGGCCGGAATCGGCCGTCGTGCTCTGGAAAGACCAGATCCGGCCGGGCAGCTACCGGCACAGGGTGCGTATCGAGAACGGTGGACTGAAGCTGGCCTTCCTGAGCCCGGACGACCACGTGGCCGTCTGGGAGAACCAATCGGTCCAACCACTGGTCTATGTCGCTCCGCAAAGCGGAATCGCTGCCAGCGGTCCGGAGGCACAAGCGAAGCTTGTAGCTCAATTGGATCTGCACCGCGTAGCGTACGTCGAGCCGGGAACCAGGGCGTGCGATAACAACGCATCCTTCCCGGCTGATCGGACCGGGTCGGAGTTGAGATCCATCGCCATCGCACCGAACCGCGTGGACGCGGACGTCGCAGCTCACTCGGCGGGCACAGTGGTCTATGTTGGCAGCTACGACCCGGGATGGATGGCCAGAATCGACGGGAAACCCGCCCGCACTTTTCGCGTGAATGGTACTTTCCTGGGCGCCTGCGTCGCCGAAGCGGGATCTCACCGGGTCACGTTCGAGTATCGACCATCACTTTGGTATCCAAGCCTGGCTGCGTCGGTCCTGGGCCTGCTGGTGGCCGTGATCGGTCTGCGGTGGCGCGAAGCGAGGGCCCGCTGATCGCTTGTCCTGGTCGAAGCCTCTCTCCCGGATGTGAATGAGCTGGCGGGGGCCTTCAGTTCTGACCCTGAACCACGTGCTCGGAGGTCCACAGTTGCCGCAACCCGAACGGAATGGGAATTGGCTGTGAGGTATCGTACTTTTCCGGCTGTCGAGCCGCCACCATTTGAATCACTTTGTTGACGAAGAACGCCGGCAGCCAGATGTTTTGATAGTAGGCTTTCTCGACCGAGAAGCTGATCTTGAAGTCATGTGCCTGAATTCGAAAGTCTACCCAGATCGATTTCCTGCCATTGAGCACCGGCCGGAGAAGCGCCGGAATAGTCCCCGGATGCCAGCGTTCCACGGCATCAAAGTCAACCACCGTGAAAGTGGAAATGTAGTTTGTCGGGAAGATCTTAACTGTCACCGAGTCAAGACCGGGCCGTGGTCTCGCATGCAACGAGTACCGCATGTACTCATTGATCTCCCCGTCGGCAATCTGAAATGAGACGTGTTGACGATTCCCACGGGCTTTTTGCTCTTCGGCAGCCCGCAACTGATCGAAGATTCCGAGGAACTTGGTGACTACCGCTGGAGACGCACTGGTGGGGGTTGGAGTCGCCGCTCGAGCCTGAATAGCCAAACCAGCCGTAACGATGATCAGGAGTGCAGTCGCGGAACTTTTCATGGACGTCCGGAGGGAACCTCATTCAATAATACTCCAGGAGGTCGGGCGCTCGAGTCTCTCCCGGCAATTCCCGAATTGCCTCGAACCGTGACGTCGAAGCGATGGAGCAGATTCACGGCGGCGATTGCGCCCGCAACGTGAAGGTGGCCGCGCCCGCAGGCCGCGCGCCTACCGTTCGAGCCGCTGTGTCGCGCTGAAGACCGGGTTCCTCGATCCAACAGGACTCGCCCCGGGAAGGGACCCGCAATGAATGCAGATGAAGGCCACGCAGCCACTGCCGATCGACTCCATCGACGTGGATAACGACTCGGAGCTGGACGCGCGGATGGCGAAGGCTCGCGCCGAAGGCGATAAGATCTACCGGCACAACACGAGGAAGCCGTCCGCCACGGCATCATCGATCTCGAGGACGTGCCTATTGTACATCGGAAATGGGATCTTGGGTGATCTGCCCCATTTGCTAACACACCTTCAGGCCGAATCCGTTTAAGATGGACATATGAATCGCCGTCAATTCCTGCAATCGGCCACAATGGGCGCAGCCGCGCTCCACTCATTCCCCTACCACCTTCTCGCCGGCACGACGAAGAAAAGCGTCAGCGACAGGGTCAAACTCGGACCTCGCCAGGTGGAGGTCAGCCGTCTCGCCATGGGTACCGGCACGAATGGCGGTGGCGGCAGTTCAAACCAGACGCGCCAGCTCGGCTTCGATGGCATAACCGACATGCTCAAGGCGGCGTATGACCAGGGCATCACGTTCTGGGATTCCGCCGACAGCTACGGTTCGCAGCCGTATCTGGGGCGCGCGCTGAAATCGGGCATTCCGCGCGAGAAGGTGACCATCCTCACCAAGACCGAGTCCATGACGGCGAAGGACATGCGCGCCGACCTCGACCGTTTCCGCCGCGAGCTGGGTACCGACTACATCGACATCCTGCTGTTGCACTACCTGCACGATGACGAGTGGCCCGAGCGCAGGAAGGGGGCCATGGAGGTGATCTCCGAAGCGCAGGAGAAAGGGATTGTGCGGACGAAGGGCGTGTCCTGTCACACGCTGGGGGCGCTGAAGCTGGCTGCGGCTTCGCCCTGGGTGGAGGTGGACCTGGCCCGCTTCAATCCGGCCGAGGTGCTGATGGACGCGGACGTGGCCACCGTGCGCGGCGTGCTGCGCCAGATGAAGGCGAAAGGCAAAGGCGTGATCGGGATGAAGATCCTCGGCGCCGGCGCCCTGCGCAACAAGCCGGACGAGTGCCTGCAGTTCGCGCTGGCGCAGGACTTCATTGACTGCTTCACCATTGGCCAGGAGAACCGCGCGGAGATGCAGGACCTGGTCCGGCGCATCCCCGCTGCCAGCGTACGCGGGTAATTGGGAAATGAGGTGTACGTCACCTATTTACTGCCCGACTACCACCCAGTAGCCCGGCCGCGTGCGGATGGTCAGACCACCGCGGTCCACCTCAACCCGGATGCTGTGGAAGCCGGGCTCGGTCAGATCGTCCGGGTGGTAACTCAGGAAGTACTGGCTGTGCAGCTCTTCGCCAAGCTGCGTCAGCGCATGTTCCAGAGCGTTCTGGGTGATGAAGGAGTACTCCCGGCCGCCGGTGAGCTTCGTCAACGAATCCACCGGGTTGTGCACGAAGATTCTCTTGGTCTCGTCGAAGATCTCCTCCATGGCGGGTACAGCGTTTCCGATGTTGTAGGTCTGGTCAATCTCGTTGGGCGTTGCGGTGCTGCCGGTGCCAATATGCTGGCCTCCTGGCGGGATAGGATATGGAGCCGGCGGTATGGCATGGCCGGTGAGGTTGGTCATCAGGTGGGAAATGTCCACCGAATAGATGGTGACGTTGGAAAGCTGCGCGTAGTTCAGGGCCTCTTTCAGGCGGCCGGAACTCGCGATATCCTTCCTCTCGCTGATCAGCAGCAGGATGCGCCGCCGCTCCTCGGGACGGCGGCGGAGCATGCGGACTCCCTCCATGGTGGCGTCGATCATGCGGCTGCTGGAGCTGCCGGCGGTGATTTTCTTGAGCGTGTCGGAGATTCTGCCGGAATCGGTGGTGAAATCGAGCATGGTGCGGATGCGATGGTCGAAGGCGATCACCGCCACCTCCCCGGCCTGGCCCACCACCAGCGCGTCCAGCACGTTCCCCATCCTCTGGATCTTCGGCAGGATTTCCTCCACCATGTTGTTGGCCTGCACCGCCACCACCATGGAAATGGGCCGGTAGCTCACGTCCACGACGATCTTTTCTTGGTGCTGGTTGTCGTAAAGGGCAAAGTCGCCCGGCAGCAGGCCGGTGACGAAATCGCCCACTTTGTCGGTCACGGTGGTGGGCGCGATAACCACGTTCACCGGGACGCGGATGGGCTCCTCGCTGCCCGGCTCCGGAGCCGGAGCCTGTGCCAGCACGAAAGAACTCCACAACAAAAGCATGGAAATGCGGGAAATGGTCTGCATGGTCTAGTTATGCTCCGTTCTGCCTTCCAGAAGGTCGATAATGTGCGGGGCCAGCTCGGCCACGGCTTCGAGCGATTCGACGGCGCCTTTCGGGGATCCGGGCAGGTTCACGATCAGTGTCCGGCCGCGCGTTCCGGCGATGCCTCTCGACAACACGGCGCGCGGCGTGAACCTGCGGCCCTCGGCTCGTATTAGCTCGGCCAGACCGGGAATCTCCCGGTCCAGTACGCTGCGGGTGGCTTCGGGGGTCACGTCGCGTTGCGCGATTCCGGTGCCGCCGGTGGTCAGAATCAGCGTGACGCCACGCCGGTCGCTGAGGTCGGCGAGCAGGCGCGCGATGGTCTCGCGGTCGTCCTCCACCACCTCGGCCGCCGCCACCGGCCATCCGAGCTGTTCCGCGCGCTGGCGCAGGGCGGGCCCGGAACGGTCTTCCCGCGCGCCGCGCGCAACCGAATCGCTGATGGTGACCACGGCGGTGCGGATCATGTTTCCGCCCTGCTGTAGTCGCCGCTCTTCCCGCCCGTCTTCATGAGCAGGTACACCTCGCGGATCTCGATGGCCTTGTCCAACGCCTTGGTCATGTCGTAGATGGTGAGCGCGGCCACGGCGGCGGCAGTGAGCGCTTCCATCTCCACGCCGGTTTGCGCGGTGGTCGCGGCCGAAGTCACAATGCGCACGCCATGTGCTTCGAGAGACGTCTCCACATCCACGTGGGTTAGCATCAGCGGATGACAAAGCGGGATCAGGTCGGCCGTCTTCTTGGCCGCGGCGATGCCGGCAATGCGCGCGATCTCGAGGGGGTTGCCTTTCGGATTCTTCGCAAGCTGCGCCATCACCTCGGCGCTCATGGCCACGAAAGCGTGCGCCCGCGCGATGCGCCTGGTCTCCGGCTTGGCGCTGACATCCACCATGCGCGGGCTTCCTGCGGAGTCAAAGTGAGACAGTTCGCTCATGTCTGTTCACTCATGTCCGAAGTGGGGCAGGATCTCAGCCTGGGTGCCCTTCGGGCCGGGCCTCTCAGGCCGCCTTCCTTTTTGCACTGCGGGGCAGGCGGGGCTGAGAGCCTCGCGCAGGCCACGGGCCTGCCCCACATAGCCCAGGACATCAGCCGTTCCTCCGCATCACTCGAACCAGTTCGCTGGCATCATAATGCTCGCGTTCGGGCTCCGTGACAATCCACGCGTTGGCGCGAACCGCGGCCGGGATATCGCCGGAGCCGTGCGCCCCGGCCGGAACCACGGTTGCGCCGTCCGCGCTCAGGCACGACGGAATGAAGCGCGTCAGCCCCGTACGCTGCCGCAGCTCCCGCGCCAGACGCGACCACAGCAACGGCAGCGTGGTGGCAGCGCGCCCGGAGATCAATTCCAGGGCAGCCCGCGCCAGCACCTCGAACGTCACCATCCCGGAGAGCGGATTGCCAGGCAGGCCGAAGAAGAACTTCTCGCCAACGCGGCCGAAGACAACGGGCTGTCCGGGTTGCATGCGCACCCGATCAAAACAGAAGTCCGCGCCCAGGTCCGTCAGAACGCTCTTCACAACGTCGTACTTGCCAGCCGACACGCCTCCGGATACGACCAGCAAGTCGTGTTCCAATCCCCGTTCCAACAGTTCGCGAGTCGCTTTGTAATTGTCGCGCGCAACGGGAAGCAGGTGGGGAACTGCTCCACAGGAGGAGACCTGCGCGGCCAGAGACCAGGAATTAGAGTTCCGCACCTGCCATGGCGACGGAGCGTCAGTGATGTCCACCAGTTCGTCACCTGTGGCGAGAATCGCTACATGTGGCCGTGCGTATACGCACAGGGTGGCGCGGCCGACAGTGGCGGCCATCGCGATCTCCGCATAGCCCACGAGAGCCCCGCGCGATACCACGGTGTCGCCGGCCCTCGCCTCCACGCCGGCGGGGTTGAAGTTCTCGCCGGATGACAAAGCGCGATCCGTGCTGATGCGGTCTCCGTCGCGCCTGGTGTGTTCCACCATAACCACCGCATCGGCGCCGCCGGGCATGGGTGCGCCGGTCATGATCTCCACCGCCTGACCCGGCTGAACCGCGCCCGCGAACGCCTCCCCGGCCCGCACTTCGCCGATTGCCCGCAACTGGCCTGGAACGTCGGAGGCGCGCACGGCAAAGCCATCACGAACGGATCTCGACACGGCGGGACAATCGCGGTCCGCCACGATGCCTTCGGCGAGGACCCGCCCGGCGGCATCCAGCAGACCGGCTTCCTCCACCGGAAGCGGCCGGCGCGCACCGGAAACGGCGCCGATCACACACGCTCGCGCTTCCTCAAAGCCGAAGGTGGCCACTTTCCACATTGTAGCGGCCATGAACTGATGTAATGAAGACGATGCCACATCGTTTGACGTTGTCGGAGATGGCCGCCAGGGTCCGGGACCGCGAGCTGTCGCCCGTGGAGCTTGTCGAGGCCCACCTCGGACAGATCGAAAAGCTCAACCCGGCGCTGAATGCGTTCGTGGTGTTGCTGGCCGACCGGGCGTGCGCGAAGGCCCGGGAAGCCGAGCGGCGCCTGAGTTCGGGCGAAGCGCTGGGGCCGCTGCACGGCGTGCCCGTGACCATCAAGGATAGTTTCGACATGGAGGGCCTGCCCACCACCTGCGGCAGCCTTTTTTTTCGCGACCGGCGCGCCGCGCGCGACTCGACGGCGGTGCGCCGGCTTCGCGCGGCCGGCGCCATCCCGCTGGGCAAGACGAATTGCCCGGAGTTCCTGGGCAATTACGAAACGGACAACTACATCATCGGCCGGACGAACAGCCCGTGGGACGCGGAGCGCACACCGGGCGGTTCGAGCGGCGGCGAAGCGGCGGCCATCGCCAGCTTCTGCTCGCCGGGCGGTATTGGCAGCGACGGTGGCGGATCCATCCGCGTTCCGGCGCACTTTTCGGGGATCGCGGGCCTGAAGCCGACGCCGGGCCGCGTCTCCGCCGCCGGACACGTGCCCGAGATTGCGCACCCGGGCGGGCTGCTGGGCGTGGGCGGTCCCATAGCCCGCAATGCCCGCGATGTGAAACTGCTGTTTGAAGTGCTGGCCGGATACGATACCGAGGACCCGTTCTCGGCGCCGGTGCCGCTGCGGCCTCCCGAGCTGAGCGGGCTGCGGATCGGCCTGATGGAGCAGTTCTACCAGGTACCCGTGCAGCCGGCCATCGCCGAGACGGTGCGGCGTGCGGCAAGCGCAGCTGAGTCCCTCGGCTTCCCCGTGGAGCCATTCCAGCCGCGGGGTCTCGAGCGCGCGCCGAATCTCTGGTGGTTCTTCTTCGGCCAGTTGCCGGCGCGCATGACCCAGGCGCTGATCGCCGGGCGGGAAGACGACGCGCACTGGACCGGCACCGAGTTCATGAAGAAGGCCCTCGAGGAACCGGAACCCACTGCAACGAAGGTGGTGGAGAACCTGGCGATCCGCGATAAGATGCGGGCCTCGTTGCTGCGCCAGATGGAGCGGTTCCCGGTGCTGCTCACGCCGGTGTGCGGCACTACGGCGTGGAAACACCGCGAGCGGCGCTACCGCACGGCGACGAAGGAGATCGGCCTGTTCGAGGCCATGATGCCGGCCACCTGGCTCAACCTGCTGGGGCTGCCGGGCCTGGTGATTCCATACGGGCTGGACGAGACCGGCCTGCCCATCGGCATCCAGCTTGCCGGCCGGCCATACGACGAGGAGTTGCTGCTGGAGGTGGCCATCCGCCTGGAGGAAGCCCGCGGGCCCTTCCCCGCGCCTGATTCGGTGACGTTCACCTCATTCTCCAATTAGTTAGCGTGTTGGAGCACCAGCCACGTGGCCGGGAGCGAGCGGGACGTCAAGCAGCGCGACGTCGCCTTGCTGGCGCAAGCCGCCATTCTGTCGCGGCCGGAACCGGCGGCTCACCCGCAAAAAACGGAAAAGCCGGGGCTTTTGACCCCGGCCTCCCTGTAAGCAGGTCTCGCCCCGGTTAAGGGAACTTCGGTTGATTGGTCTGTCCGATGTAGTAGATGGTGAACGTGAGTGTAGAGGACACGCCCTTGGAGTCGGTCGCGGTGATCAGCACCAGGTTCGGTCCAGCGACCGGAGGAATAACCACGGTCGGCGTAGCCGAGGTGCCGTTCAACACCACCTCGGCGCCCAAAGCCGTAGTAACGTACGTAATGGGATACGCGCCGGACGGGCTGGTGGTGCCGGTCAGATTGATCGTGTATGACGTCTGTACGGTCTCCACAGTGATGCTAGGGAGATTGAACACAGGGCCGTTGCCGGACGGCGGCGGAGTGGAGCCCACGGGTACGGTGAGGCTCTTGGTGACCTGAACATTCGCGCTATTCTCCGCGAGGCAGACATAAGTGGTGGTCTGCTGCGGGTACACCGTCAGGTTGCCATTCTGGTCAACCGGACTGTAACCCTCGATAATGATGCCTCCCGGAGTCGTGCCAGTGGCAAGACAAGTCAGCACCACCGCAGTTCCCGGGTTCGGCGACGAGGTTGGGTTCGCCGTGAAAGAAGTGATCACCGGCGGCTGCACCGGTGGCGGACCGGTATTCACAACCACCGTGGCGGCGGCTGACACCGTCCCATACTGATTCGAAGCGGTCAGCGTATACGTTGTAGTCTGGGCCGGTGTGACGCCCGAGCTGCCGTTGGCCGCGACGTTGCCGATGGCCGGAGCGATGGAGATATTGGTGGCGTTGTTCACCTGCCAGGTCAGCGTGGAAGACTGGCCCGCGTTGATGGTACCGGGATTAGCCGAGAACTGCACGATCTGCGGCCCCTGATTTTGCGGGGGCGGCGCCGCCGTCACCGTCACCGTGACGTTGGCTGACACCGTCCCGTACTGATTCGAAGCGGTCAGCGTATACGTCGTGGTCTGGGCCGGCGTGACGCCCGAGCTGCCGTTGGCCGCGACGTTGCCGATGGCCGGCGCGATAGAGATACTGGTGGCATTGTTCACCTGCCAGGTCAGCGTGGAAGACTGGCCCGCGTTGATCGTACCGGGATTCGCCGAGAACTGCACGATCTGCGGCCCTTGATTCTGACCGGGTTGCGTAACCGTGACCCCGATCGAGCAGGTGCTCGAACCGGTCGCGTTCGTCGCCGTGACCACATAGTTGGTGTTCTGAGTCGGAGTGACCGAGATGCTGCCGCTGTTCGGCACGGTTCCAACGCCCGGCGTAATGGTCACCGTGGTTGCACCCGTGGTGCTCCAGATGAGGCTGGTGGACTGGCCCAGCGGCACGGTGAGCGGCTGCGCCGTGCAGAACACGACGCGCGCGCCCGTCGGCGGCTGTAGCGTGGTCACAATGGCGTTCGCGGATGCGCTCAACCCGTCGGTGTTCGTCACCGTGAGTGTAAATGAATAGCTCGAAGCGGCCTGCGCGCTGAACGTGGTAACCGCCGCCGTTGGAGCGGACAGCGAAACGCCGCCGCCGCCGTTCACGGTCCACTGGTAGGTGAGCGCTTCGCCGTTCGGATCGTAGGACTTGGAGCCGTTCAACGTGATGGTCCCGGCAGGAACGCCAATCTGGTTGCCACCGGCATTGGCGATCGGCGGCGACGAGCCCCGATGCACGATGCGGTTGGCCTGCTCCCAGTGAATCTGCGGAACGTCCACGGCGATCGGTTTGTTGCTCTGGCCGTAGTCTCTCGGGCGCTGGATGTCGCCGAACTGAATCCCGCCGAGAATCTGGCCCCACGACGAAGAGCCCATCATCGTGGAATTGGCATCGCCTTCGACGGTCAACGCCAGCATGTGGCCGATGGGGAAAACCAGGCGGCCGGAACCGCCGATATGAGAACCCGGTTCGAGGCGGCGCAGATAGCCGATGTTACCTTCGAAATAGTTCTTACCCCACAGCGCCACGGTGGCGCTCACGCCGGCCTGATCGACGACGTGGAGATACTCCTCGACAAACACGTTCGGCGCGGTTCGATTGATGGTGTTTCCGAAGGAATCGGTAGTGGTAAACACATAGTTCGAGCTGTTGACGAGCGGGTTATCCAGGAACGATTTCGTGGCAAACAGCCCGACCTTGCCGGCGCTGAAGACATAGTCCGCGGTGAGCGCCGCCTGGCCGAGAGTGCCGCTGTTCTGCGCGCCGGCCAAATCCACGTTCTTGAAGCTGGCGAACGCGCCCATCTGGAAGGCATCGAGGCGATTCACCAGTCCGAAGTCAAGCTCGCCTTCGCGCCAGGCGCTGTAGTAGTCGTATTCGCCCTGCGCCTCGAAGGCGTAGTGCTGGTCGAACGGCGCAAAATACCGGCCCCTGATGTTAAACGCGAAATCCTTGTCGTACGTGTCGCCGCCGACGTTCACGCCCAGTAGCGAGAAGCGCTTGTCTTTGTGCTCCTCGATGGTCTTCGCCACGGCGCCGGCGGTCTGATCCGCAGTGGGCGGTTTAGGCGCGCCCTTGACCTGATTCTCCAGATCGGACTGCTTCTGCTGCAGATCGGCGACCTGCTGCTTGAGATTGGCGTTCTGCGCCGCCAGATCCTTCAGCATCTGGGCGATCTCGTCCAGCTTGTCGAGGCGCTTCAGAATGTCGGCGCAACAGGTGTTGGGCGGCTGCTCGGTGGTCATCGCTTTGATGGCCTCCGGAGCGCCTCCCGCGCTCACGGTGCGGCCCTGCTCGTCGGTCACCGTCAGAACGACGCGCCGGTTCATCCAGCGGGCGACGTCCGTCTTGCTGTAATGCTGCTTGAAACCGTGCACCTCCGGCGTCGAACTGCCGCGGCTGGCGACTTCCACTTGTTCGGCCTTCGCGCCGTACTTCACCAGAAAGTCCCGGACGGTGTTGGCGCGCTCCAAACCGAGCTTGTCGTTGAAGCTGGAATTGCCGAGGTTATCGGTGTGACCCTCGACCCGAACGTGAAATCCGGGGTGCTTGCTAAGCAGATCCGCCAGCCGCAACAGACTCGGAAAACCGTCGGACAGCACGGCCGAGTTAAACTCAAAGTTGATTTCTTCCCAGTCATCCTTTGACGCCTGCGTGTTCAGGCCCTGCGCCGACGCGCACAGGCGCAAGAAACACATCAGCATCACGCACGTCGCAAACCTCCGGATCATTCTCTCCCTCCTCTGGTCGGGCGACTAACCCGCTATCTCTTCGTTAGTAAGTGTCCGATACGTTACAGAAACACGTCTCGAACGTTCCTGATCATTCTACACTAACTTCCACATAAGACGCGCTTTCGCTCTTTCGATTTCATTTGTGCGGGCCGCGGCGGGATTCTTACCAGCCCGCTGCCGCCAGTCACGGTGGGCCAGCTTACTAACCGCGCCTAAACCGCCGCATCTGCGATAATCGTCACGGAGCCGCGGGCGGGCAGCCGCTGGTGCGCCTTCGGGGCGCGCGAGAGGAAAGTCCGGTCTCCACAGGGCAGCATGCCGGCTAACGGCCGGGGGGATCCGTTCAACGCGGGTCCTACGGAAAGTGCCACAGAAAATATACCGCCCGGCGGTGAAATGCCGCCGGGTAAGGGTGAAAAGGTGCGGTAAGAGCGCACCGCGGCCGGAGCAATCCGGTCCGGCAGGGTAAACCCCATGCGGAGCAAGACCAAATAGGAGGGGAGGAGCGGCCCGCTCCGTTCGACTCTCGGGTAGGTCGCTGGAGCCAGTCAGCAATGGCTGGCCTGGAGGAATGGCTGTCGCCCCGGCAACGGGGTACAGAAACCGGCTTACAGCCCGCGGCTCCATCAGACAGTTGTAGACGGCGCCATGCGCTGCCACGCTGCCGCCCCCCGCCCCCAGGCTACAATGCTTGTCATATGCGACTTGCTCCTCTTTTCCTGATGCTGTGTTCGCTCGGCCTGGCGGCCGAGCCGGCGGCGAAGTCCGCCTTCGACAAGACGACGTTCGAGGACTACGTCCGTCATGTGATGGTGTTCAACCCGGTGGTGAAAGTGCACGTGGACGATCCGAAGCCTTCCCAAATCGACGGGCTGAAGGAAGTGGACCTCCATGTCAGCTACAAAGAGAACGAGGAAGTCCTGCCATTCTACGTGAGCAACGACGGGCGCCATTTCATCAACATCTCGCAGGGCGGCGTCTACGATATCAACCAGAATCCGTTCCAGGAGGACCTGGACAAACTGAACGCCGCCGGCGCTCCCAGTTTCGGTACGCCTGGTGCACCCCTCTCGCTAATCGTGTTCAGCGACTTCGAATGTCCGCAGTGCAAGCTGGAGGGGGAGACCCTGCGCAAAGAACTGCTGGCCGCGTTTCCCACCCAGGTTCGCCTGTACTTCAAGGATTTCCCGCTGGAGTCCCTGCATCCCTGGGCCAAAGCGGCCGCCGTTACCGGACGTTGCGTGTTGCAGCAGGGCCAGGACCATTTCTGGAGCTACCACGACTGGATCTTTGCCCACCAGACCGACATCAAGACCGAGAACTTCCGGCCGAAGGTTGACGAATTCGTGGGAAGCGAGAAGCTCGACCAGATCCAGTTCGGCCATTGCATGGATAACTTCGCCGCCGCGCGCGCGGAAGTGGACAAGGAGATCGCCGAGGGCAAGGCTCTCCACATCGAGGGGACGCCCACCATTTTCGTGAATGGACGCAGGCTCATGGGCAACCTGCCGTGGGAGAACCTCAAGGCCATCATCGCGGCCGATCTCGATTACCAGGCGACGCACGTCAGCACCGCGCCCGCCAACTCGGCGCTCACTAACTCGCCACCCGCTAACTCGGCGTCCGCTAACTCAGCGCCCGCTAACTCGCCACCCGCTGCGTCGGCGCCCGCTAACTCAGCGAATGACAAGTGCTGCGAAATAACTATCCCGTCCGCAGTAAAGAAGTAGGGCGGCGGCGCGGATCACCCGCCGCGGAAGGCTGCTGGCCGCTGGGTAAAGTACTCAAGGTATCCGGCGGTAAGCCAGCCCGGAATCGACCATGGCCTCGCCTGGGAGCCGCTCCACGCAAAGTGTACAGCATCCACCGCCGGTCACAGCGATCCGAAAATCTTCTTCCCCCTGATTCCAGCAACTTACAGACCCCGCGCGGCGGCTTCCGCCATCGCCGTGCTACGCTCCCGGCAAGAGTCCGTTGCTCACTTGTCGGAGAGGCGGATCACGCGGCGCGGAAGAATCCATGGCTCCCCTGCGCAACGTTGTGAGCGATGAGCGTCCGCCGGTGCGTCTCCGGTCCCAATCCGTTGCGGGTTACAAGCGGACTCTTCGCCGTGAGGGTAAATCAAGCGGCTCGGGAGGCCTCCTCAAGTTTCTTTCGCAGTCGAGCCACCACCAAACGGCGCGTTCCTAACACTGGAGTTCGTGCCCTTCGACACCGCCTTTGTGAAGGCTTGATGGTCAGAACTGTAACACTCCTCTCTTCTCCTTCTGTTCGCCATCTGGTATAGTGTCCTCCATGAGCCCACAATCGCAACACTACGACTTCGCCAACCAGTTGCTCGCAAGCAAGGAATTCTTCGAGCGCTCAACCAGGGTCCTCGATGAGGCTGACTCCGCGTTTTGTCCCAGCGAAGGCATGATGACCGTCGCGCAGCAGGTCGCACACACAGCTCAGACTCTTGACTGGTTCGTCGAGGGCGCATCCCGGCGCGAAGGTTTCGACCTCGATTTCGAGAAACACGCCGGGACCCTCGATGCTATGACCTCGCTCGCCGCCGCCCGCCAGATGCTCGAAACGGCATACGCGAACGCGATCCACTTTCTCCGCTCCCTCAGCCCGGAGGATCTCGTGCGGCCACTCTCGCCCGGACCGGTCATGGGCGGCCAACCCATCAGCGACATCGTATGGGCCATGGTCGAGCATACCGCGCATCATCGCGGCGCTCTGACCGTCTACTCCCGCCAACTTGGGAAAGTGCCCCCGATGCCCTACGGGGGCTGAATCGATCTCTCTCTCTCGAAAACGGCCCGCTCGCAAACAGGCGGCTGCGTTTCCGTGCCGCGCGCGTCAGGCAAACGGTGCAAGCGCCGCGGCCGTTTTCCCCGGAGAACATCCAACTCCGCGTCAGCCCGACACGCAGCCGACGCGTCGCTGGATTCTCGCTTGCTCTTCGGCCCGGGAAACTGCACTGTGTCGTGCCCGTTTCCAAATCGCATGACGTGGCCGGAATCGGCAGGTCACAGAAGTGCCGGTTCGAATCAGGACCGGCAAGCCGGCTTCGGTCCGGCGATGCGCATGGCTGCCGCCACCCGGCTGTGTCCATAACGGATCCGTTAGTGGCGCGCAGGACCTGCGCGTTACACTGGAGTGGAACTTCCGCCTGATGGGACGAATCTGCACACGCGAAGACCTGCTCCTTCTTCGCGAGGACTGGCGCCAGCAGGGCAAAACCGTGGTCTTCACCAACGGTTGTTACGACCTCCTGCACCCCGGCCATATCCGGCTTCTCGAACAGGCGCGCGCGCTCGGTGACGTGCTGGTGGTCGCGCTGAACTCGGACGCGAGCGTGCACCGCGCCAAAGGCCCTTCGCGGCCCATCGTGCCGGAACGGGATCGCGCGACGGTGGTGGCCGCGCTGGCCGCCGTGGATGCAGTGACGCTGTTCGACGAGGAGACCCCGCGCGAGCTGATCGCCGCGCTGCTGCCCGACGTTCTGGTGAAGGGCGCGGACTGGTCGCACTTCGTCGCCGGCCGAGAAGAGGTGGAGGCCGCCGGAGGCCGCGTGCTGACTCTGCCGCTGGAAACCGGCTATTCCACCACCGCCATCATCGAACGCGTCATCCAGAGTGCGCGGCAAAACCCGTGACGCACCCCGCCGTTCGCGACCTGTTCCAGAGTCTGGGCCGCCATTCTGCGTTCCAGGAGGCCATCGGCGAACTGCTGCGCGATCGCTCGGCGCAAGTTTCGCTCTCCGGCCTCACCGCCACCGCGAAGGCGCTGTACGCCGTGCTGCTCTGGCAGGCCACCGAGCGCCCGCTCATTCTCATCACCGACGGCAACGCCGCCGCCGAGGCGCTGGCCGAGCTCACCTCGACATTCTTCGACCTGCTGGTGACCGCGCGAGAGATTCCGCGTCCGCAGTTGATCCCCGCACTCGACGTTCTCCCGCACCAGCGCCTGTCGCCGCACACGGAAATCGCCGAGCAGCGCGCCATCGGATTGTGGCGTCTCTCCTCGGGGCGCAGCACCATCACAGTGACGCCCGTCGCCTCCGCGCTGCTCAAAACGGAGACGGCCGAGTTCTACCGGCAACTGGCGCTTGCCATTCGCGTCGGCGACGAGGTGCCCCTCGAAGACCTGCTCGCGCATCTGGAAAGCATCGGCTACGAAAAGCGCGAGCCGGTGGAGATGGTGGGCGAGTACTCGCTGCGCGGCGGCATTCTGGACATCTTCCCGGCCGAAGCGGACAAGCCCGTGCGCATTGAGCTGTTCGGCGACCTCATCGAATCCATTCGCCGCTTCGACGTCGAAACGCAGCGCTCCATTCTGAAGACCAACGAGGTCACGGTGCTGCCGCTGCTGGAGTACCCGAAGTCCGCGGCGCTGTTTCACGACATTGCCGAGGTGGTGGAGACGCCCAGCCCCGGCGATCCCTTCGCCGGCTGGGAGTTCACCGTTCCGTTGGTCCGCCCGCGCGACGCTTCCCTGCTCTCCCTGGTCCACCGTCCGATGGTCGCGCTGGACGAGCCCGAGCAGATCGCCGCCGCTGCGGACCGCCTGTGGTCGCGCCTCGAAGCTCCCGACCGCCCCATCTTCGTGCGGCCGGATCGCCTCTTCTTCACCTGGGACGAACTGCGCCCCCGGGTCACGCACTCCGCGCGCGTCAGCCTGAGGGAACTGGAGGTGACCGGTCCCGCCGACGCCGGTCATCACATTGCCACCCGCCCCCCCATGACCTTCCAGGGCAACATCCCGGTGGCCATCGCCGAAGCCCGCACACTGGTGGACCAGGGCAACCGCGTGGTCTTCTTCGCCCCCACCAACGGCGAACTGGAGCGCCTGGCCGACATCTTCCAGGAGTACTCGGTGCCTTTCCAACTAGCCATCGAGCCGGGCGAGGCGGGACGCGGTTACCTGGCCGAGCATTCCTACATGGCTGGATCGGTGGCCAGCACGTTCCTGGTGAAGGGTGCGGTGCGGCACGGGTCCGTGTTCGTGGACCAGCACGTGGCGGTGTTCGGCTCCGAAGATCTATTCGGCGCTTCCGATCTGGCCGCGCGCCCCGGCCCGGCGAAAGGGAATCTGGCCGCCTTCACCGCCGACATCGCCGACCTGAAGCCCGGCGACTACGTGGTCCACGCCACGCACGGCGTCGGCCGCTTCCTGGGCACGCGCGAGATCGCGCAGGGCGAGCAGAAGGGCGACTTCATGCTGCTCGAATATGCCGCCGAAGCGAAGCTCTACCTGCCGCTGACGCGCATAGACCTGGTGCACCGGTATCGCGGCGCGGGCGAAGGCGCGGCGCCCCCGCTGGACCGGCTCGGCGGCGTCACCTGGTCGCGCACCAAATCCCGGGTCAAAGCGAAAATGCGCGACATGGCCGACGAGCTGCTCAAGCTCTACGCCGAGCGCCGCGTGGCCGACGGCTTCGCCTTCTCCGCCGATTCCAACTGGCAGCGCGAGTTCGAGGACGCCTTCGAGTTCAGCGAAACCAAAGACCAGCTCTCCGCCGTGAAGCAGATCAAGCGCGACATGGAGGGCGCCACCCCCATGGACCGCCTGCTGTGCGGCGACGTCGGCTTCGGCAAAACCGAAGTGGCCATGCGCGCGGCGTTCAAAGCGCTGGGCGACGGCAAGCAAGTGGCCGTGCTGGCGCCCACCACCGTGCTCGCGTTCCAGCACTACGAGACGTTCCGCCGCCGCTTCGCACAGTTCCCCGTGCGCGTCGAGATGCTCTCGCGCTTCGTCTCGCCGAAGGACCTGAAGCAGGCCCTCGTCGATACTGCCGCGGGCAAAGTGGACGTGGTGGTGGGCACCCACCGCCTGCTCTCCAAGGACGTGGAGTTTCGCGACCTCGGCCTGCTGGTGGTGGACGAAGAGCAGCGCTTCGGCGTGCGCCACAAGGAGCGCCTGAAGCAGCTTCGCAAAAACGTGGACGTCCTCACCATGAGCGCCACGCCCATCCCGCGCACGTTGCACATGTCGCTGCTGGGTATTCGCGACATGTCCGTGATCGAGACGCCGCCCAAGGACCGCCTGGCCATCCACACCGTCGTCGCGCACTTCGATCCCGAGCTGATCAGGACCGCGATCGAGCAGGAACTGAGCCGTGGCGGACAGGTCTATTTCGTGCACAACCGCGTGGACACCATCTTCCAGCGCGCGGCGCAGATTCAGGAGCTGGTGCCCAACTGCCGCATCGGCGTGGGCCACGGGCAGATGGGCGAGGCCGATCTGGAAAAGGTGCTGCTCGCCTTCATGCGCCACGAGAACGACGTGTTCGTGTGCACCACCATCATCGAAAACGGCATCGACGTGCCGCTGGCCAACACCATCCTCATCGAGAACGCCGAGCGCTACGGGCTCTCCGAGTTGTACCAGCTCCGCGGACGCGTGGGGCGTTCCAACCGGCGAGCCTACGCCTATTTGCTGGTGCCCGCCGATACGGAGCTGACCCAGGTGGCGCGCAAGCGGCTGGCCGCGCTGAAGGAGTTCAGCGACCTCGGCGCGGGGTTCCGCATCGCCGCGCTCGACCTGGAGCTGCGTGGCGCGGGGAACATCCTGGGCGGCGAGCAGCACGGTCACATCGAGTCGGTGGGCTTCGACATGTACGTGCGGCTGCTCGAGGAGACCGTACACGAGCTCAAGGGCGAGGAGGTGCCGCTTGAGGTCCACTCTACGCTGAACCTCGGCCTCGACATTCGCATTCCGCCCGAGTACATCGCCGAGGAGCACCAGCGCCTGCGCGCCTACAAGCGCATCGCCGACGTGCGCACGCCCGAGGACGCCGAAGCGGTCCGGGCCGAGTTGGAGGACCGCTACGGCCCGCCGCCCGAGGCCGCCCTCAGCCTGCTCCGGTTTTCATTGGTGAAGAGCGTGGCCCAGCGGCTCGGCATCGAAGCGGTGGACCGCCGCCAGGGCGCCCTCAACGTGAAGTTCCACAAGGAGACGCGCATCGATCCCATGCGCCTGATGGAGATTGTCCGCTCCACGCGCGATGCGCAGTTCACCCCCGCCGGCGTTCTGCGCCTTCCGCTCGACGGCGCGGCCACGCCCGCCGCCGTGCTGGAGTTCCTGGAACAGCGTCTGGCGCAGCTCGCGCCGGGGTGAACCGTCGCCGCACCCACGGCTGGTTGCGCGCGACCGCCCGTCGCGGCGTGGATCAGTCTTTGGGCAGGCGCGTAGCGACAGGGGATCCGGTCTTCAGATGATTCTGTATTCGGCGTCTCGTCGTGCGCGTGGCAGTTCCCCGAGCGTGTTATGCTCCCTGACGGGACTTGCGGGTCCCCGGAAAGCCAGAATTCGCATGTTAGGCCTGATACCGATGGACACGATCGAGCTTTACAAGGAACTCGGAGCGTACGAGCGTCATTTTAACCAGATGCAGAGCGTGTACAGGGGCTTGGCTTCCACGTGGCTTCTGGCAACCATAGCCGGGATTGGATATGTCTTCGACAAGAGTCCGACTGGCACCTATGGTGGATTCGATGTACGGCTGGCAACCTCAATGATCGCGCTTGCAGGTGGCACGGGCATCTTCCTCCTCTGGATCGTTGATGTCGGGGTCTACCACAACCTGCTAGTCGCCGTCTTGGACGAATCCGAGGACCTTGAACGGCGCAACCCGGCCCTGCCTCAACTCCGGAAGAGGATGGCTCGCGACGTCGTATCTCGTGTGTGCGGTTTTCGCCTGTCAGCTCGACGTAAGATGTCCCTGTTCTATGGGCTTCCGGCGTTTTCCTTATGCGTGATCGCCGCGATGTTCCTTTTCACTAGCCCCGCTAGAGGGAAATACCCTCTTGCCGTGACCGCGATTGTGGTGTGGGTGGTGCTGTTGTTAGTTTTCGTTGTGGTTATTCTTCTGGCCAACCGTAGGAAGAAAGACGAGCAGGCACAGAGCCAGCTTTGAGATCATTGAGTAACAGCGCCGTTACCGCCTGACAGCTCCTTATTGTAGTCTCCATCAGATAAAAGTCTGCACGACTGGGACCATCGCGACGGACGTGATATACCGTACACGACATAATGTCGTCTATGACATAATCAGGCTTGCATAGGATGTCGAGTCTCCGACGCCCAGTGGTGAGACGGCATTTGCGCGAGTTGGAGGGAGGAGAGTGACCCATGGCACGGAATTACAAGGAGCTCCAGGCGAAGATGGACCCGGGCAGCCGAGCCGACAATGCACGGCGCGTGCGCGACGAGCTGCGGCGCATTTCTCTCGACGAACTTCGCAGCGCAAAGCAACTCACCCAAGCGGACATGGCTGAGATGCTGGATGTGCCGCAAAGTTCCATCTCACGAATCGAGCAGCGCGCGGACATGTATCTCAGCACCCTGAGAAACTACGTCCACGCCGCAGGGGGCGAACTCCGAATACAGGCCGTGTTCCCCGACGGGCGCGCCGTCGTGATAGACCGCTTCGGAGAATACGAGGAACGGCCATACGTTGTCCACGCCCTGGCAGAAGGCGGCGGTTCATTCCGGCTGCATGCGCGTCCCCTGCATCATCGGGGAGTTCCGTTCTCGGCGGGACCCTTCAAGATATCCGGACTCACAAAAACCATGCGAGCCCTGCACCTTCCGGAGCGTCAAATCGCCGGCATCAGGGAGAGCCTGGAAAACAACGCGGGCAGAATCGAGCTGATCGGCGGCAACGGCCCGGCGATCAAGCAGGTTTTCAGCCCTCAGGATCTGGTGGCGGCAGGCTTCGAGGCGACGAATACGGAATAAGCCCGCCGCGCACGCAAGCCGCTTGTCGGCGTAGTCCACAGCAGATGCCGCCTTACACACTCGTGACCATATGCCCATTGAGAACCCGCCACAAATGAAGCACGCTCAGTCGAAGCCTCATGAGCGCTCTCACCATCGCCGAACCGTTCATCGAGGAAATCCCGGCCCTCTTGTCCGAGCCGGAAGATGAAATCATGCCGCCCGTGCCGGAAACCATCGACGAAGCCGGCCTTTCCGAAGGCGCCGTCGAGCAGCTCATTCTGAAAAACCTCTTCTTTCGCAGCGAAATCCTCGGACGGGAATTGGCCTCCCTGGTCGGCTTCAAATTCAGTCTGATCGAGGCCATCATGGAGTCGCTGAAGCACCAGCACATGGTGCAGGTGAAGCGCTCGCTGGGCATGGGCAACGCCTCCTCGGTCTTCGCTCTTTCGGAAGCGGGCCGGAATCTGGCGCGCGAGCATCTCGAAACGAACCAGTACACGGGCCCGGCGCCGGTGCCGCTGTTTCAGTATTCCATTCTGGTCCGCCGACAGCGCCGCCAGGCTGGGTGGCTCACCCACGAAGCGCTGGTGCGGGCGTACCGCAGGATCGTGGTGACGCCGGAGATCCTGGCAAAGCTCGGCCCGGCGGTCAGCTCCGGCAACTCGTTCCTGATCTACGGCCAGCCTGGAAACGGCAAGACCTGCCTGGCCGAGGCGCTGGTGAATCTCGACGAAGCGCCCATCTTCATTCCCTACGCGCTGGAGTGCCAGGGCCACATCGTGCAGGTCTACGATCCGGTCTACCACCAGCGCATCGACGGCGAGGAAGCTTCCCCGTCGCTCACCAGCGAGCCTTCCTGGGACGGGCGCTTCGCCCGCTGCCGCCGGCCTTTCATCGTCACCGGCGGAGAGCTTTCCATGGAGATGCTCGATCTCACCTACAACGCCACCTCGAAGATCTACGATGCGCCGTTTCAGGTGAAGGCCAACAACGGCATCTACCTGATCGACGATTTCGGGCGGCAGAAGGCCACCCCGGCCGAGGTCCTGAATCGCTGGATCGTGCCCATGGAACGGCGGGTGGACTATCTGTCGTTCCACAGCGGCGGCAAGATGACGGTGCCCTTCGAGGCCTTCCTGATCTTCTCCACCAACCTGCGGCCGCAGCAGCTCGGCGACGAAGCGTTCCTGCGCCGCATTCAGTACAAGATGTTGCTGCGCAATCCCGGCGAGGCGGAGTTCGCCGAGATCTTCCGCCAGTTCTGCGGCTCGCGCGAGCTGGCGTTCACGGAGGCGCAACTGGAGCGGTTCGTCGACCGGCACTATCGGCGCACCGCCAAGCCGTTGCGGCGCTGCCATCCGCGCGACGTGCTCTCCCATGCCTTGGATCTGATCCACTTCGAGATGCTGCCGCACGCGCTCACCGACGAACTGCTGGACCGCGCCTTCGAGGGCTGCTTTCTGCAGGAGACCGACGAATAGCGCGGCTTCAGCTACTCGGTCGCCTGGCCCTTGGCGGCTCCGTCGCTGACGTTCTTCTGGTCTGTTGGGGCCTTTTTGACGGTCCCCGCGGATTTTGCGCGGTCAGCGGTGTCCTTGTGGTTCCCGACCATATTGTTCTTATTCTTATTCGCCTTTGCTTTCGTGGTCGCCTTGTCGGCCGGTTTCGTGGTCTCGTCGGCGAACAGGGAAAGGCCCAGGCCGAGACACGCGCCCAGCGCGATGGTCATGAGTTTCTTCACGGTGTTGGTTCTCCTCTTCGACCAATAGCGCGGCTCGGCTATTCGTTCGCCTGGCCCTTGGCGGCCCCGTCGCTAATGTTCTTCTGGTCCGTGGTCTTCGGCTTAACGTTGCCCTTGCTCGTGCTTCCTTTGGCCGCAGCCGGTTTGTGCATGCGCTTGCCGGAGGCCTGCCCGGAGGCGGCGTCGTGCTTCTGCGCGTCCTTCGTGGTCGAAGTCGGGGCCTCGTCGGCGAGGAGCGAGATGCCGAGCCCGAGAGACAGGCCCAGCGCGAGGTTCATGAGTTTCATGGTGTTGGTTCTCCTTTTCATGGTCGGCCTCCCGAGTGAGTGAGGCGACTCCCGATCGTGGCATTGCCACATGAGCCGGTTGTTAATATACCATTAAATTCCATTTAAGGCTTAGCAGGGCGCAACGCAATCGCGAGGGCGGAATTCTTACGGTCTGGCGCTGGAGCACGCGATTTGATAGTATCCGGACACTGGTCATGGCCATGAATACGACTCCGAAACGCTCCGTGGGTGTCATCCTCACCGCCGTTGTGTCCATCCTCGGCTCCGCTCTCCTGCTTTTGCTCGTGTTGCTCATGCTGTTGGGTGCGCTGTTGCAGAAGGCGCAACAGCCCGGCATGCCCCCATATCTCAAAACCGTTCTCCTGATGGAGGGCCTGGCATTGATCGCCCTGGCGGCGTGGGGCATCGCCACCGCCGTCGGACTATTCCGTCTGCGCCGCTGGGCTCGCTGGTCGACCATCGTCTTCAGCGTGCTGCTGTTGGGAATCGGTGTGTTCGCCGCTTTGGCGACGGCGATGGTCTCATTCCCGCCAAATCCGGGGGCTCCTCCTGGAATGATGGCTGGCGTCAAGGTGGGCATCGTTTGCTTCTACGCCGTTCTGGCGCTGCTCGGCGGCTTCTGGCTGTACTACTTCCATACCCCGGGCGTGCGCGCTCAGTTCGGAGCGGGAACCGAAGGACCGGGAGGCCGGCCACTGAGCCTGTGGGTCATCCCCTGGTTCCTGCTCGTCGGCGCTCTGTTTTGCCTCGTTATGGCGTTCTTCCCATTCCCGGCCGTGGTATTCGGCCTCGTGGTGCGGGGCTGGAGCGCCCGGCTCTTCTTCCTGGCGTTCGCCGCCATCGAGTGCTGGCTGGGCGTCGGGCTGCTGCGCCTCAACCCGCTGAGCCGCATTCTGGCCATTGGGCTCTGCGTGTACGGCTTCGTGAGCAGCCTGTTGTTTGCTTTTCTGCCGGGTTATCCCGAACGCGTCAGTGCCATGATGGACCTCATGCCCACCGGATGGCCAGGCGCCGCCGCCGGCCAGGCCGCCGCCATGTCGTCCATGCAGCCAGGCATGGTGATGGGCGCGCTGGCGTGCCTCATCCCCGTCTGGTTCCTGGTGGCGCGCCGCGGCGCGTTCGGCAAACCGCCCGGCTCAGAACAGATAGCCGGCCAGCAGCCGCTTTAGCTCGGCGATCACCTGCGCGCGCTCCGCTTCACCAGGCTGCTCGTACGCGTAGGCGATGAGCCGGTCGCCGGTCTCGCTCACGATGCGCAGCTTGAGATCGAGGTCGGGTGGCGCCTCTATGCCCAGCCGCTCGAGGACGAAGCGCCGCACAATCGCCGCAGGCCCGACGTCCGCCCTCACCTGGCGCGCGCGCGTGGAGGCGCTGATGTGCCGGCCGAGCGCGATGGCGCGGAAGTCGGGGTGCGCGTCGAGGAAGGCCACGTACGCGTCGATCACCATGCCCAGAAACGCGGGCGCTTCCATGCCGTCGGAAGCCGCGAGGCACTCCTCCAGCGAACTGCGAAACTCCTCCACCCGCTGCACGGCGATGCCGTCGATGATGGCCTGCTTGTCGGGGAAGAAGCGGTAGAGTGCGCCCACCGAGACGCCCGCCTCCACGGCGATCCGGCTGGTGGTGATGTCTTCCAGCGGCACGCGGCCCAGCAGTGCCGAGGCGGCGCGAAAGATCTGTTGCACGGTGCCGCTGCTGCGCCCCTGCACTGGCGTGCGGCGCACCGAGGCGGCTGGGGTCATCGCCGTACCCATCTGCTTGACGATACCATCGCGTGGATGGTGGATGCGAAAAGGACTCGCTTTCGCGTTGGGCGGCAGCGCCGCCGACAAGCGGCGAAACGCCAGGCCCACCAAACGTTGAAGTGCCGCCCCTCAAGTGCTACAAACGAAGCATGGACAAGACCATCCGCAAGTACGCGAACTTCGACGAGATGAAGGCGGACGAGTATCGGTATTGGCAGAGCCGCCCCGTGCATGAGCGTGTGGCCGCTGTGTCGGAACTCACCGAGGAAGGTTACAGACTGAAGGGGTTCGAGCCGGATGCTTTCAGACTACGCAGAACTCTTGTCCATTTTGAACGCGCACCGCGTTGAGTACCTTGTCGTTGGCGCTTATGCCGTAGCGATGCGCGGACAGCCCCGCGCCACCAAAGACCTCGACATTCTGGTGAAAGCCGATCCTGAAAACGCAGGGGCGGTTTTCGCGGCGCTGGCTGAATTCGGTGCGCCGCTCGAAGGTCTGACTTCCGCCGACTTTGAGGAACCCGGCCCGGTTCTTCGGCATGGGCCGCGAGCCGGCTGGCGTCGACATCCTCACAGCACTTCCGGGCGTTGAGTTTGACGCCGCATAGTCGCGTCGGATTGAGGACGTTTTCCACGAGGAAACCAGGTTGCGGACGAACTTCATTTCCCGTGAAGACCTGCTTGCTGCAAAACGCGCCGCCGGCAGATGCGAGGCAATAGAGAAAGCGGCGGCGAGCCAACAGCCGAAGCCCCCACAAAGAAAGACCCCCGAACCGGCATCGAGCCGTCCTCAGCAATAGAGCGCGCCGCGACGAAACGACGCGCCCGGTTGTCGGCATGGCGAACCGGCGGCCTGCTGGCAAGGTTGGCGCAAGTCGTGGTTGAAGAAGTTTCACTCGTTCTTCCGATAGCTGAGCGTTGCACAAAGGCTAGCCAAACACATTTGAAATTCCCAGATCAGTCCAATCGAGCAAGACGGCGGGTAGGGTAGCCGAAGATCGTGACGATTCGGGCAGAATCCCTGTCGATGTAGCTGAACGCGTCGCCTTCGA
>Ga0326727_10007143_pt1 | contig 29841 bp, 13 predicted proteins | sample MB2enrmetagenome_FD_207643 | JGI IMG/M metagenome (GOLD analysis project Ga0326727, IMG submission 207643) | Lab enriched peat soil microbial communities from McLean, Ithaca, NY, United States - MB29MY | ecosystem: Environmental > Terrestrial > Soil > Wetlands > Peat | place: USA: New York... | reverse complement strand
TCGGTAAGCCAAAGCCGGCTGTGCAATCGTTGCAGATCCCGGCCGTCTTCGACTTCTCTAAGCAGGACACCTTCGTCCTGCAATGAGTGCAGGCCTTCCTGACCGGTGCCCGGCTTTGAGTGGAAGCGGGGGTGACAACAGTAGGAGTACGGCTGTGAGAATAAGGTCCCATATTCGGCCCGGTTGTAGATGCCGCGCACATCGCGCCCGCCGCCTTCCAATAACACCTGTTTTTGGAAGGGCTGAACCGGTCGATTTCTACACCATGGATTGAGGCGCGTGCAATGGGCATTCCGGGAGGTTTTTGGAACGCGTCTGGAATGCCCAACTGGCAGTTCCAATACCGACGCCCAGTTCCTGGGAGATGACCCGTCACGTGGAGCCGGAGGTTCGAAGCTGGCTAACTAGGCTGGGCAGGCGTAATCCGACAGCATTTCTCCTTGTCTGAAAAGCTATACCTTCAGAAACAAGACAACACAGAGAAACCGATTGGCGGTATTGGCCGCGAGGATTCATCGATCCTGCGGCGTTCTCGAAGACTGATGCTCTAGATCGCGCGAAACCGACACTCATTGAGTGCTTGGCCCTGAACTCGTCAATTCACAACGCATACTGTCCTTATGCCGCAGGTGAGCCTTACATGATGTCGATGTACTTCAATGGTCCTATTAAGCTTGAGTAGAGGAGAGATAGCGTAATACATTGGCAAGCCAGCGAGCCTGGAGAGGCGGGTTCAAATCCGGTGAGCGATGGACGATGACGCGCGTGCCGGCTACATGGCAAACAAAGCTCGCGGCGCCTATGTTGCGGTCGTGATCGCGGCTGTAGCCCATTATGACTTCAAGGTCCGGACTGCCTTCTGCCCGCTCAACGAGCAGGCCGTTGGAGAGCTTTCCCTGCGCTTGGTAGTGCACCCCAAGCGTCTGGTTGACGGGCAATCCGACAAAGGTTTCGTGCTCGCGAACAAACATCCAGTTTCCCATCCATGGTGCGCGCGTGTCACCGACCTGCCCGTGATAGACGAATGCGTTGAGCTTTGCAAGCTGTTTCGCAACTCCATCGGCGAGTGCGTCGTCAGGCACTGCGGCCAACAAGGGAGTCCCACTGCGAACGGCCGCAAGTATTTCTTCCGGGAGTTCTCCAAGAATCAACGGAGCGCTTTGTGATCCCTTAACCGGCGGCGCCTCCAACCCTGTTTCATCGCCGATGTTTCGGCTCGATCGAGATTGGGAAACCACGCCGGAAGCCACAATCACGTCATACTTCATCGCCGGCTCGAAAGCCGCAACTTGGACGCCCGGCAGGTTCGCCATTTGCTTCTCCAGCGAAGGAATCACGCCGCTGATGGCAATGCGAAGTGGTTGGGGAAATTTAACCTGCGTCTCAGCAACCCAGATTTCTCGCAAGCATACTGCGCCGGGAATCCCCTCGCAGCGCAGAAGGAATCGGTAAACGCCTTCTTTCTTAAGAGCGGGGCTTTTGAAGTTCGTCTGGATCGTGTACGCAAACTGATCTGCCACAGCAACCGGCAAACTCCATGATTCCAGTTCGAGTTGCTTTCGATCAGGTTCAATCATTTCCAATCGCAGCTTGCCATCCGGCATTCCACCAGTTTCATTTAGGAGATACACGTCGAACACAGCGCACTCGCTCGTTCCATAGCACAGGGCATGCTGTTTCAGAACAGGGCGTATCGGCAGCAGGCTTTTGGCTATCAGATCTGGATCGCCTTTGAAATTGCGCAGGTTATCTACAATGCCAGAGTGGTTTTCAATCGCAGTTGACTCCCAGCCGCTGATTGCTGCAAAGTCGACGTCGTCACAGATGCGCACATTCTCGAGATACTGCTGCCAGCTTTCGTAGCACTTGCTTCCGAAAGATCGAAACAACGCTTCCGCGGATGGAAATGCGTTCCTAAAGCCCCAACGATCAATGAAACGCTCGTAGGCGGCGGCGATTTCACGATGATCTTCAAGGTCGTAACTGTGGCCCGTACCTCCAAACTGCTTCGACTCAATCTGGCGCACCATCAACGAGTGGTTATCGGCGACGGCGCATCCTTCCATCTCGCCGAACTCGACCAAGGCTTCGCGCAACGGCTCTCGATATGTATAGTGCTCAGTGTCTTCATAGAAACGGTCGTACCATTGATCCCCTGCACCCTGGTGATTGATCCACCACCCTCCCCAAGCCTCGCGATCGCTTCGGTGTATTTCGTCCTTGTACGGTTCGTACCAAGCCTGGGCAGCATTTCGGGGCGGGGCGACGAATCCATCGTTTAATACCACGCAACGTGAGGGATCCTCAGCGTGCATGAGGTTGATGGCCTCCAAGGATTCGGGATTGTTCAAATCTGCACCGAGCTCGTTTTGAAGCGTGTACTGGATCAGTGAAGGATGAGACCGGAAAGCACGCACCATATAACGGCACTTTGCCAGCATGAATTTTCGCGAAAACTGATCGGCTGAATTTGGAGCCGATCGCATCATAACCGTCGGTGCATTTGTGGCGATTCCTGCGGGCAATTTGCCGATCGCAAGTTTACCGCCACCCGGCTCCATGTAGCGCAAAAGCCCCAGCCGGTCATGCGCGCGAAGCACTTCCTCTTTGCCTACGTTTCGGTGGAAGTTCAGGCAGTTCAGGTTGAGCCGCTTGGCTTGCGTTACCTCGCGCTCGGCCAACTCCCTTGTAGGAAAAAGCCCGTTGTGTCCCCAGAAACCCCAAGAAATCGCGGTATAGATCTTGATGCGCCGTCCATTCAAACGGAAGATCGCGTTCTTACCGAGGCCTGATGGCGCGAACCAGCGGAATCCAAAGGTCACAACTCGGATGTCCTTTTGTCCGCCAGATAACGTGCTGGTGACGCGCAAGAGATATAGCTCAGGCGCATTCAAATCCCAAACCTTTGCACCCTCCATATTGATCGTCGCATGTACGTGGGCCCCATCCGGAGCCTCGGACGTGACGGCCAATCCATGTGCGCTAGCCATTCGCTGTCCACTGGGTTTCAGTACTTCAAAGAGAACCGATTCGGGAGCCGTTCCCGCGAACTTTGCACGCGCTTCAATAGTCCGCGGTTCCGGCTTGTTGAAGACCCATGCGTCCTCGATGTGCCCTGCCATGGGAACCGCCTGGAGCGTAAGCTCTCTATCCATCCCTCCAAATCCGTGTGATCGATAAACGTCGACACGGCCCCAACGGATTGTGCCACCGTCCACCCAGTCGTAACGCCCGCCGGGATTCGTGATGCGTATCGCCAGCCGGTTTGGTGCTCCGGGCATCGCTGCTGTGGTCAAGTCACACTCGAACGCCAGTTCTTCCATAATGGAGTACCCAACGAGTTCTTCATTCAGATAGACTTCGGCCCGCAGGCGCGCGCTTCGCACCTGCAAGAGGATCCTCTTCCCAGCCATCGACGCTGGAACATCGATCGACCGCCAAAACCATGAGACACCACGATAGGCTCCGTTTTGCGGCACAGGATCGTCCGCCGCGTAACGGTATTCTTCGGGCGAATAGGGCCGCTTGCCTGTGTGGCCCCAGAAAAGTTGTTCCACGGTCACTGGAAGATCAACCGATGCAAATCCGTCTCCACTCTCGCGCTCATACAGAGATTGCCATCCACCTGTAGGCGGATTCACATTGAGCTGACACAACTCGAACTCCCCTGGGAGAAAGATTTCATCCTCTTCCCAATGCGCTGCGCGATCGAGCCAAAGTGACCAGCCGCGGTCCTCGATCAGAAATCGATCTTCGACCAGAGCCGCAGGTTCGCGCACTGGTTCATCAGCAATCGCTTGCAGATGAAGTGTGGACGAAGCGCCAAACGCTGCGATTCCTTGCACAAAGCAGCGTCTTGTCATGTCATCAGCCATTTTCTCTCCTAAGCTTGCAGGCATTTGCACTCGTCGCTCACTGTAGCGCCATCTTGATCGCTCACGGTATGCAAAACACTCTGGGCGAATATTGGCGTTGCTGCCAGTCACCTGGCAGATTTAACGATGCGAAGTTTTCCGCTTCGGTATCGGAGATATTCACTCGACATCTCCATCCTCAGCTATGGGACAACATCATTTCGTCCGATTTCACCGAAGACCGGCCCCTACACGAGTGTTCTGGAACTACCTGTTTGAAGAAGTTGATTCCAAATAGTCCAATTCCGTCACCGCCGTAGGCTCTGCCATCGCCCTCAGCATGTCGAAGTCGAACTCCTTATAAAAGTCGCGGCAAAACATGTCCGGGACTTGGCTGGAGTGCACGGACCCATCCAACAGATAACTCAGACTACGCATTCCGCGGTGAATGGTGATCGTCTCAAATAAATGCGGCTCCAGGGCCCCCGCCACAAGAGAGACCACATGCATTCGAATACCTGAACTCTCGAGGACGATCTTTGATGTGTGCCAGTGTTGTCGGGCCCAATGTGTAATTCCGACTAGTTGTGCCACCTCAAGGCCGAGCGGTGGCATACCCACGGCCTGCATCATAAAGCCAAATCGGCCCACATCGTCGCTGGGTGGATTGTCGTCGCCTGTGAAGAGAATTGAGAGTACTAGTACCTGATCGCCTCGCTCAACGGCATAAGCAACTTCAGGATAGTGGTCCCATGCCTCTCCGTCCGCACCTTCCCGACCGGCATCATTGATAACAATCGTCATTGGAGCATTGTCGGGCGTCCCCGCCGATCTGATCCATACACCAGTTGCACTCAAGCCGTTGCTGAAGCCGAAACGGAACGAAATGGACTGAATGCTGTCGTGGTCTGTGTTGGCCACGTACCACGAATGGTCCACCATTACAGGCTGATAATTAATGTCCTTGATGAGCACAGCTCGCTCAGTTTGGGCCCATGTCGCCCGGACCGCGAGATCTGCCGGAACCGGCGGGTGCTGCAGTCTCGCTGCAAACTGCCTGGCTAACCCAAGAATCGTCAGATTGTTCGCCGGTACACCCGCAGCAAGTTGGCTGTAGGTGTTTAGGTCTTCACCGACAGGAATCTCGTCGGGTGTCGCCGGGAGATTGAACCATTTGTCGAGAAAGCCGTATGTCTGTTGGCGGTCGTCTTGCCCATAATTGTGCGCGAGAATCTCCGTGTCGGCATGAAAGGCAAGTGCATCTTCCTTGTCGTACAGGGCAAAGAAAGGCTTGATCGCATCAAAGTTATCCGGTTTGACCAGCGGCGCTCGAAAGCAGCAAGAGTCCTCAGCGTTATTGATCTCCAGTGTGGGCCTAGGTGCAAGCATCGCAATGAATGTCTGGTAGTCCTGACCTCTCAGCAAGTCCGGAACAAGTTGCTCGTAATCACCCGGCTCGCCGGGAATTCGATCAAGCCTCCCCTCAAGGGACGTGAAGCCAGCCACCGGAATCACCACTCCTACTCGAGTGTCGAGCGATCCGAGGAGAAGAGTTTGCCAACCACCTCCGGACTGGCCGGTCATGGCAATCCTTGTCCTGTCGACATGTGGGTTTTCATATAGATAATCGAGGCCGCGGCGCGCGGCGAGGTAGAATAGCCCGACACCGCTCACTCCCACCAGATCCAGATCCGACGCGTAAAAATGTTCGTTCTCGACGGCCTTCAGTTCACCCTGATCAATAAAGGCCAAGCTCAAAGCGATCATCCCGCGAAGCGCCTCGTTGATGCAGAGCTTCTGCTGGAACGGCATTGATTTTCCGGTCGCATAGTGGCCAAGCACATTGAGAACAGCCGGAACCTTTCCATCGAGGTCTGCAGGCTCGTACAGGACTGCAGTGGAGTAGAAACCGGGAACAATTTCATAGCGCAGCTTTTCTGCACGATACCCCGCGCCCGCGGGAACCGGAACTGCCCCCATTTCTTCGAACTTCGGCGGAGAATCAATCCATCCTCTCGGCCAACCACGATAGATGACGTCGTTCAAAACATGTTCGCGGATTCGCTGCGCCTCAGCCGTCCACTCCTCTGCACTTGTTGGGTTCGGAAGCTTGGTTGCACGCTCCATGAGATACTGCTGCATTTGGTACGTAACCACATCAGCGAACTGCAGCCGGCTCGGTAGAAACTGATGCAAAGTTCCAGGCTCGGTTTGGGCCGCAACACATGCACTTCCTAGGAATATCAAAGCAGGCAATAACACTTTGGCCTTCAAAGAGTCTCTCGCATTCATACGTTAGACAGTGCCCCTCGGAGACTAAGATCTCCTATTAAACAGTCGGCGCGGTGATATTGCGCCGAGTTAATTGGCTTGTTTCCGGTCGGTTACATTACTGCTTCAGCCTGTGTAAAGCGAAAAGTGCGGATTTCGGATCCCAATGATCCTCCCCTGCCAACAATCGAGACGGATTCAGACGTCGTTCGTCAGCGGCACTAAGGGGTGGAGTCTGAACAATACGATGCGTTCCATTAACTCCTGGCCCGTATGATTTGTACTCGCGATAGTCAGATGTTTTCAGTCGGCCTCCCCACTCTGACCATCCCTCCGCATCGAGCGTTTGGTCGATCTCCGTTTTGTAGAACAGTACCGTACTGTAGTCACGCCAAGGCCTGCCAAATACTATCTTGTTCCCCTCATCAGGCCCCGTAATTCGGCAATTCAACATGTAGTAGCCAGAATCCTCCAAAAGCGAATGACGGCTTTGCGCAGTGATCATGACTTCAGAACCAGGACGAGAATGGAACTCGCAGTGGTCGAACACTGCGTTTGCATCTCCGAAGATGTAATCCACGTTGCCTTCGACATAGCAGTCGTTGAAGAACTGACGGTCCGCACGACAAGGAGCGTCCAGAGTTCCCCGGCACCTGGAACTGTTGGCGTAGAGCGTGTCTTGCCCGCTGATGATACGTACATGATCGAGGACTGCGCGATCCGACTCCAGCAGGAGAGCAACGGCCTGGGAAGGGTCTTTTGCGCCTGTATGGTCCCGCCACCACGTATTCACAATCGACAGATTCTCAGCTTCGAAACCATCTCCGACGACCGACACCGTACCGGACTTGAAAGTGCTTCCCGTATTCAGCGCCGAATCGCCCCAGGTGATCACAGTGTCTTGAGGTCGCTTTCCTGTACCCACGAGCACAATGCCAGGTTTATTGACGTGAATCTTCTCGTGATACACACCCGGAGCGACAAAAATGATTGCTCCTCCTGAGGCTGGCGCGTGATCGATGGCTTCCTGCAGCCATTGGAAGTCTGCATGACCTTCCTGCGACACAGTGATGCGAACGACCTCCGCTGGCAGAAGTCCGGCGCTAACTACCGAGAACATCGTCCAAAAACCCGCTTGCATTGCTGCACTGATAAGAATCGATCGCATTGTTTTCAAGTTCCTCCTACACGATCACGCCAGCTGTCTCAAACTGTGTAACCACCCTCCCTGCTGCGGCGACTGCGGTTTCCTCCTATGCTCACTGTTTTGCAGGACTACTGCCCCCGCGACAACGATGCCGGTGCGGTTGGAGGCGGCGCGGCAACGACCCGTTCTCCCAGATAAGACAAATACTTGTTCACCGGTGCATCGGTTAATCCTTTAAGTCCGGCGACGATGATGCTCGAGTCCATAAATGCGCCGGCGGTATCGACATGCACAGGTTCATCGTCGTGAAAGAGACCGAGGGTCTTTGCTTGTCCCAGCTTTTCGTATTGCTGGGCAACGAGCGCGCTGACGTCGACAAAATCGGTGTGGTGCTCTTCTAAAGTCACTGTGTAACACCACTCGCGATAGTTATCGACTCCGACCTCCACATGACCATCGTGCCAGACATTCCGAGGCGTTAGAGAGAGCACAACCGGAATCGCACCTTTGGCGCGCGCATCTTCGATATACTGCCTCAGGTACCAGCCGAATGTATGGACTGTTTCATGCTTTCCGGTAACCATGTTGTCGATCTCTTGGGTCTCGGGGCCGGTTCCGCGGAGGGTACCGCGGGCCCGAGCGCTGTCGTTGACAGGAAAAACGTCGTTTTGTCCCAACTGAATCAGAACGATGTCGTTGGGCTTCAGTATAGTGCGTACTCTATCCCAAAGACCTTCCGTGATATAGGTGCGTGAGGATCGCCCGCCGTACGCGGCGTTGACTACATTCACCTTGTCAGGATCGAAAAAGGCAGAGAAGAAGACTCCCCAGCCCTGCCCGGCCGCGTAGCCCTCGTGGTCGGGATCGGGGTGATAACTTGCCGTTGAATCGCCGACGATGTAAATCGTAGGCAACTGTGGATTGAACGGAGCCTGCGGCAAATCGCTATAGGCGGTGACTGCGAGTTGCTGATTCTGTTCCCGGTTGACGCTGGATGAACCAGGATTTTCTTTTCCCGGCTGCGCAGATTGCATTTGTGAAACCGGGACGCCGATTACGTCGGGGCCGAGCTCCACGAGCCAGCGCGACACGTTGTCGGCAACCATTCGCCCAAAGACCTTCTGTCCCTCGGGATTCAGGTGCGTCCTGTCGAGTTGCGATTTGTCATTCTCCGCGTCCAGATCCGAATGCCCGATGGCGTCGAACTCGTCCGCCTGAGCTTGTGTCATCTTGCTCAACAGCGCATTCGACATGCTCAGTAAATCGACAAATGTAACGTCTTCCTGCTCGGCGACTCTCCGGGCTGCATCGGCATAACGCTGCAGATCCTCGTTCCAAGGTTTGCCGTCGTGAAATGTCCGGCGCGCCAGCGGGGAGACAATCACTGCTTCAGCGCCGATAGCTTGCACATCGTGAATGTAGCGATGCAGATTGTCGGCAAAGGTCGTGTCTGGGTCTGTGTGACGTGCGGCATCCGGCTTTTCGTCGTTATGGCCAAACTGGATCAGGTAGTAGTCGCCGCGCTCGGCCAGGGCGCGCTTCCACGCTCCCTCGTCAATGAAGCTTTTGGAGCTGCGTCCGTTCAGCGCATCGTCGATACAGGTCACATTCGGCGTCATGACCGCGCAAAGACCTGGTCCCCACCCACCTTGCGGCGCCACCGTCGAGTCTCCAACCAGGACAATCTTGATGGGCGCGCCGTTGATGACTTGCATCGCTTTGACGCCTCTTGGCGGCAGGTCGGCCGGTGTCGGACGCACATACTTCGCGAGATTGGGAACAGCTCTACCCAAACCTTCCGTGACCATGCGGCCAAAGACGTAACTCCCTTTCCAGTCAAGGTGGGTTTCGTCGAAGACCGTCTTGCCCGACGCGTCCTTCTTGGTAATGGCGAGCGTGTTTCCCTCTGCCTCCCCAACCTTGTCAAGATAGGCAATGCTCTCATCGTGCAGATCGATCAGTGGAACGTTCATCTCGTGCGCAACGTCTGTCATGGCGTTGCTGTAGGCGGTGAGGTTGGAGTGTACTTTCGCATCCGGACCCCAGAATCTCCGCACCAGCGGCGTGACCAGCACAGGCGTAATTCCAGCTGCCCGGGCTTCTCTGACGAATCGTTTCAAATTCTCGCTGTAGTCCGGCAGTGGCACCTGCCGCGGAAGATGCTCCTCCGTGACCATATCGTTATGGCCGAACTGAATCACCATATAATCGGGCTTGGTCGCAAGCGCGCGCTGCCAATACCCTTGTTCTCGAAATGTCTTGGTGCTTGCTCCGCCTTTGGCCATGTCGAGGCAATCTGCCTCGACAGTTAGATTCGCGCAAAAGCCGCGTCCATATCCGGCATTCTCGGTCTGCGTCGAGTCGCCGATCAGATCGATGCGCACCGTTGTGCCCGGCTTGCGATCCGCCGCCGTTTGCGGATTGAACCAATGCCCGGGGTTGCCTTGCCCATGGGCAAGGCAAGAAATGCCGACGAGCCAGGCAGTTGCTGTTAGAAGAACTACTCTTGAGGCATTCATCCTGGTCCTTTGAGGAACGTAAGAAATCAATTGGAAGATTACAGATTGTTGGAAAGCGAAAAACACCCCTGTTAGTAGCCGGTTCGGCCGCATTCCCGGATTTGGTGATCAGGCCAGTAGCCGCCCCAGGAAGCGCTGCGGAGCTTAACGCGCAGCATGGCCTGAACTGCGGTTGAGGAGGGATTTCCAGCCTCAACCGCAGTGTTCTAAGTGTGGAGTGACATCTACTAAAAGTTGATATGTCCCGAAAATTGGAACTGACGTGGATTGTTTGCCTGTTTGGTGACCGTGCCAAAGCTGGAGGACCCAACCGAAGTGCCTATCGAGCTACCACCTGCTGCATCATCCGTGCCAGGGCTGCCGAACCACACATGGTTGACGGCGTTGAAGGCGCCCACTTCAAAGACGAATTTCACCCTGCCCTCCTTCCAAACATCGAATGTGCGTTTTAGAGTGCCGTCGATGTTGTAGTTGGAGGGACCACGCAGACCGAGAGGTGCGGTGCGGCGCGCATTACCAATCAGATAACCTCCATTTTGGCTTGCAAATGCATTGGAAGTTGTGCCCGGAATCACGGCCGTCGATGTCGTGACGATGAACGCGTTAGGGTTGACGTAGGGCGTCGACGACAAGGTTTTATAGGTTGCACCTTTGCCCCATTTCCCGTTCGGCATAAGGTTGCCGGTGAAATTCGGGTTGTAGCTGGGCATGCAAGTTCCAGCAGATGCTGTGCAGGAGGAGCCTGTCAGCGCCAGAGGAAGGCCACTCATGTAGGTGTAGACGGTAGAAAGCGACCATCCACCGACGATGTTACTCAAGATGAGGTTATCGCCACCGAGATGCCCCTTGCCAAAGGGCAGTTCGTAAGTCGCGTAGGCGGTTGCATTCTGCGGTAGATCAAGGACGCTCCGAGAGTAGTCGGCGCCGCCAACAGGCCAGCTCTTGGCCGGTTGGCCAGCAATGACACCAGCGGGGATTGCATAACCGCTGCGGCGGGTACCGTCATTGTCCATCGTCTTGCTGTAGGTGTAGTTCACCATGAAAGTCAGACCGTGGCTCTTGCGCCCCTGAATTGAAATCTGCAAACCCTCGTAGTTGGAGTTGGCAACCAGGGCCATCAAATCGCTCACGCCGCTAAATTGCGGAAACGGCTTGAGCATCTGGCCGACCGTAGCTGGAGACGTAGTGGGAAAAGTTGCATAGGGCAGCCCTATACCCGGGAAAAGACACTGTGCCTGTGCCAAGGCTGTCGTCTGGGTGCAAGCGCTTGATACGGCGCCCGGGGTCACAGTAGCAGAGGGGACAGAGCCTGCAAGGGATTGCAGAGCAAGATACTTCGGATCCAGTTGGTTTTGGTAGATACCGCGCGCAGCACTGTCGTAAAGGAAATGCGCCTCGTTTCCTACATAGTTGACTGTCGCAGTAATGTCTTTTGTGAGCAGGCGCTGGAATCCAAAGGACCATTCCTCGTACTGTGGCGACCGGTCGCCATACTTAGGATCGATGTAGCCCAGTGTTTGTGCGGAGGCATAAGGGGCCACGGCTGCGGTCGAATAATACGTTCCAAAGGCATCGTTGATAAGCGGCGGCGCGGTAGCGACAAATGGGGTGCCTCCGTAGGTTTGTCCTACATTCGAGTTGGTGAACGTACCATTGGTGCCGGCTGTGAAATACGGACTGGTGTTGAGGTAGTATGCAGGCAGTGAAAGTGGCGGAGCTACCGAAACAGCCGGGTACGATGTGCCGTCCTGCAGCGCGCCGGTCCCAACTCCTGAGTTGCCCGTGCCGCCGAATCCCGTGTTGTAGAAGATACCGAAGGAGGTCCGAATGACAGTCTTGCTGTCAAGTTGATATGCCAGGCCAAGTCTGGGGCCTAAATTCTTGTAATAGTTATGCGCGAACGTCGAGCAATTACAATAGGTCGGCGACGTTCCGCTGCCGGCAAACTGCAGGATTCCCGGCGTGCCGGTGACCGGATTCGTCACATTGGGGTTCAGGAACGAGAAGTGATTGCGCTTTTCCTCGTAAGGCGTCACAAGGTCCCAGCGGAGTCCGAGGTTCGCGGTCAACTTCGGAGTGATGCGGTAATCGTCGTTCACATAGATTCCAAACTGATGGGCGAAGGAGAGAGTCTCCATATAGCCGTTTGCGTACTGGGTGTACATAGTTCCCGCGTTCACAGCGCCCAGAAGGTAGCTGGCAAGTGGCAGGCCAGTACCGGTGTTGATCGTCGTTCCACTGGAAAACTGGGCCGTTGAAGTGCCGCTAAAGGCCGCAGCGTATTGGGTGCTGTTTCCAAAGGCCGGCATGTTGTGCATGCCAAACAACTGCCCCATTGTGCCGAAGATCATGGAGTGCTTGCCGTGGGTCCATTCCAAATTATCCTTGTACGACGTGGTGTTGTCGGCGCCGCCCGAGTAGGTTACGGCCCCGTCCCATTGGGCCGGCGCATTGTTTCCCGACCAGGTGATCTTGGGGAATGCGGCAGAGGCCTGGCCAGCAGGCAGGTTGGTTATGCCTGCGCTGGCTGCGGAAAATGCGGGAGTATACAGATCTAAGTCAAAGCTGTCGTAATGATACTCTGCAAGCCCAATGCTGCCCTGATTGACGAGGTTTGGCTTGATGAGAAATGTGTGCGAAAAGATGAAAACTGCTGTTCGGGGATTGTAGGCGAAGTTATCCCGGTACGGGTATGGTCCGTCATCCGCCGTCTGGCTCGACCCATTAACAGTGGCTTGGCGTCCAACAGCAGCCATCAAGCTCAAAGTCTGCTTGGCGGAGATGTTCCAGTCCAGACGATTGGTTGTGGACCAGTTGGCAAGGCCATTGGAGTAGCTGCCAATGAAGTTGTTGTAACTCTGGCTGTTGGCATAGTTAACGCCGCTCCACCATTTCGCCAGATACATCGCTTGTGGTGAAATCTCTGATTGAGGAATCACGTTCGCCACAGCGGTAGACCCGTTTTGCACGCAGGTTCCGTTCTTCATGATGTAAGGAATTCCGCTGAACTGCGTACGCGTAGGAGCAGAAGTGCTGGAGGTCTGCGTGGTCGGGTCGTAGATCGGATACTTTCCGCCGGCGTCCGATGCGGAGAAGTCTCCGCACAACTCTGAGGGCGTGGGAATCGTTTCGTAGTTGGGGAGCGTTACGGTGGTGTTGCGGTAATCCATGTAGGAGAGAAAGAGGAAGAGCTTGTCCTTCCAGATCGGTCCACCAATGTTCATGCCGTTTTCCCAATTATGTTCGGGCAGTTTCACCAGGTTGCCGGTCACACTGTTCGTGGATGGAATGAAGCCTGACGCATCGAATGCAGTGTTACGCGTAATGCTGTATACGGTTCCATGGATCTGGTTGGTGCCGGACTTGATTGTGTAGTTTTCGAGTCCGAGGCCGCCGTATTCCGACGAATAGCCGCCGGTCTTGACCTGAAATTGACTGACCGACTCGGCTGGGATAGCAGTCCATATATAACGAGGATCCCCGTTGCCTGCTGCTAAGGCGAAGGGCAGGCCTTCAAGGTGCACCTGAGTCGACTGTATATTGCCATTGACGACAAACGACGCGTCACCAACGTTGGCATTGGTAAGTTGGGAGCTAACACCGACAACAAGGTACGCGACGTCGCTCGCGCGGCGCTGATCGGCTGAACCCAGGTTGGACAACTCCATCGGAATGTTCGCGTAGGCTTGGTCGTCAATCGCACTACCCAGCGTCGCATCTTCGGTCTCCAGAGGTGGGGGCGCGGTTGAGACGGTTACAGTCTCGCTTATCGCCCCAACTTTCAGGGTCAAGTCAAGCCCTATGACCTGCAAGCCATTGAGGCTGATGTTATCGCGCTCTAATGTTTCAAAGCCCGGCGCAGTCACAGTAATCCGATAGGTTGCCGGTTTGAGCGGGGCAAGCGAATATTCGCCTTGATTTGTCGTAGTGCGTATTGTTTTGGCCCCTGTTGATAGGTCGAGCGCGGTCACCGTGGCGCCGGAGATCACTTTTCCTGAGGAATCGTTGACCGTTCCTTGGATTGTTCCGGTACCTGCAAGCTGTGCGATGGCATGGCACGCGCCGAACAATGCCAGGATTGCGACGAGTAGAAGAACCCGCCCAACCGTAAAAGGCAGGTGCATGTGCGGCTGCCTCGCGGCATTCCTCGCTGACTGTAAATTCTCGGTTGTCAACTGCTTTACCTCCATTTTCATTTGTGCCTCCAAATGGCTTCTGTATGGCATCCGTTAAAGTTGAGATTGCAATTGTGGTTAGAGTGCTCAGTCAGAGCTCATCAGTAATCACAAATTTCATGTCAAGACCGAATCTCGACCCACCAGCTTGGTGTTCATGTCTCTTGTCTCCTCCTTCTTACAGAAAGGACTCGATTGAGCGTTTGAATTAAGCACCGACTTTCCTGATTCCAGGATTTGGACTGGAATTCCAAACTGCTGGCCATTTGATTTGCGCTGGAGGATTACTGTAAAGGTGGAGTATGGAGCTCCACATGCATTGCTCCCTGAAGGTCCTGATTGTCAATCACTTGACGTCAGTAATGTACCTTCGTTGAGGAGGTACTGCACCTGCCGTTTGCCGAAACATCCGACCGCGAAGCGGTAATAGGCGATAAAGCTGAATCGGCTCGACCGCACAAATCCAGGCGCCTCCTTCCCCGAACTCTGGTGTTCAGAGTCGTAGCCCGGCGAGGGAGCGATCCGCCCTGTTACGGCCGCTTCTGTCCAACGAAGACTTCGAACGGCGAGCGTGCGCGCCAGGAATCAATCCGCGCCGCTTCGGCTAGGTGCATCAATTAGTTCGGCGCGGTCAGACGTCCGCTCATGACTGGCGCGACTGCATCGATAGAGCAGGCGATAGGGGATAACCCACGTTGACCCATCGCATAATGTTGTTTTCCAACAGTTTATGGGCAAATTCCATCACGGGCGGTGAGCGCACTGACCTTGTCGCGGTGTTAACATGGGCCGGGGTGTCCATTGATGTCGAAAAATCTCCCAACCGCAGCGGGGCAGGGCGATGGGCAGCCGAGCACGGATCTCATCCGCTTGGAGCTGGAGCGGCTGCTCAAGAGCGATCCGTTTAAGAACAGCAAACGCTGCCAGATCTTGCTCAGTTACCTGGTGGAAGAAACGCTTGCCGGCCACGGCGACCTGCTGAAGGAGCGCCTGGTGGGTGTAAATGTGTTTGGAAGAAGCCCGGACTACGATACGGCACAGGATCCGGTTGTTCGTAGTGCGGTAATTGAAGTACGCAAGCGGCTCGCACAGTTTTATGTCGAATCGGGAAAGGACGCTGCAGTCCGCGTCGATTTGCATCCCGGGAGTTATATACCGGAGTTCCGTGTTCCGCCCCCAACTGAGGAGATTCCAGCGGCACTGCAACAACTTCCCTCCAAGCCTCGCCGTCGACGAACCACTTTCGCAATCGTAGCTGCTACTGCACTGCTCGTCTGCGTTCCCGTGTGGCTAGTTTTTCACTTTTGGCCTGTTCCAAAGTCGGACCTTGGGCGCACTCCGTCGGCGGAGCCCGCCGTTTCCGGAACGGCTGCTTCCCCTTCTCCACCGGCGGCTACTGGCGATGCTGTCCGCATCCTCGCCGGAGACCTACGATCCGATACGTACATTGATCGATTCGGCAATCAGTGGTCCTCTGACCGCTACTTTACGGGCGGCAATTCAAGGCAGGGCACCTCAAACCTCTATATCCCACCGACCGATCCTGAGTTGTTTCGCACGATGCGGGAAGGTGACTTCACGTACACCATCCCGCTGAAACGGGATCAGGCCTACGAGATGCGGCTGTATTTTGTAGAGCCGCAATATCGTTATGGCAACAGGATCGGCGGAGACGGTGAGGGCAGTCGCATCTTCCAAGTACGAGCCAACGGCCAGGTCATCCTGGACAACTTCGACATTGTTGAAGATTCCGGCTTCGCTCCGACAACGGTCCGTGCTTTCAAAGACATCGCGGCGGCCCAGGATGGAATGTTGCATTTGCAGTTCATCTCCCACCAAGATCATTCTCTGGTCAGTGCGATCGAACTTCTACCATCCTCTCGAGGGACAATTCCACCAATCCGGATCCACACGGGCCCCTTCTACTATTCGGATTCTGCCGGAAATCGTTGGAGTCCTGACAACTTTTTTATTGGAGGAGGGCTGCTCAGCGCGGGTGCTCCAGTCACTGAAACATCCGACCCCGAACTGTTCAACTCTGAGAGAGTCGGCAACTTTTATTACGCCATTCCGGTACCACCCGGCCATTACAGCCTTACCATCTACTTTGCGGAGACATGGTTTCACAATCCAGATGCCCGGGTGTTCGACGTAAGTTGTAACGGAGCTGTCCTGATGCATCACCTGGACTTGGTGCAACAGGTGGGCTTCTCGCATGTTCTGAAAAAGACCTTCCATGGACTGGAGCCGAACGGCCAGGGGAAACTGCTGATTTCGTTTTCTCCCATCGTCAACTATGCCAGCGTCAGGGCCTTGGAAGTGGTCGATGAGGGCCACTGAACGCTGCTGGCGTGGGTCAAGGGAACGATCTGTCTGCATACCGTCTTCAATCCAGCGATCTATCGGGACTGTGACCGGATTTGGGTTGGTGATAAGTCGCAGTGCACTAGTTGAGGCGCAGATTAGTAACGAAAATCAGCTAGTGCTCGCTGAACCCGCCAATACCGCCAATCGGTTTCTCTGTGTTGTCTTGTTTCTGAAGGTATAGGTTTTGGAACGGCTGTTTTCGTCCAAAATTACCTTTCGTTTTCAGTGAGATAGAAGGCACAATTTGCGAGGGCTTTGCGAACGGAAATGGCAGCTATTCCAGTGTCTGGGCCGTTTCAAAAGGCTGTGGCGGTCGATCGATTTTCACTACCCCTTTTGAAACATGACTTCCGAGGATGCTGCCAGAGTTCGAATTCCGGGAGTATCACCGGCTACCGCGCCACTGCTCGACCCGACCGGCCAGTGTTAACAAATTCAATCCACCTGGTCGCAGTAGGGACGACCATTGCTGGTCGCCCCCTGCGCAGATCCGTACGAGCGCGTTTACGCATACGGCTCTTATGAAGGATGGTTGGCGTAGAAGCGAGCTTGAGGATAAGGGTGCAGGACTTTCGGGCGCGGTATCCATCTTTCGAACAACGGAGTGAGAGTCTCCCACCGTTTGCGGCCACGTTGACTGCGGCGTGCGAGCACTTGGTACCACAGTCGATTGATGCGCTGCCTGAAGGTGCTCAGCTGTCGGAGATTTCCGGGCACCGCGTGGTATTGGTAATAGCCGTTAACCACCTTCCGAAGCCATGCACCGACCTCGCTCGGGCGATCATGCGTGCGGCGGCGAAGCTCGACCTTGATGGCCTTCAGCTTCGCAACCATCCGCTTTTTCGCCGTGATGCGCCAGACGGTGAAGGTATCGGTCTTGTGGCGCCGCCCACAGTAGTGAGTGAAGCCCAAGAAGGTAAACGTCTCCGGTTTTCCCACGCCACGCTGCTGCCGGTCTCTGGCAGCATAGCGTCCGAACTCGATCAGCCGGGTCTTCTCCGGATGGAGTTCCAGGCCGAACTTCGTCAGCCGTTCCTTGAAGTCTTCAAGGAACCGCATAGCATCGGCTCGTAGCTGGAAGCCCAACGCGAGATCGTCGGCGTAGCGGATGATAATGACATCGCCCTTGGCCACTTTCCTGCGCCAGACATCCGCCCACAGGTCGAAGCAGTAATGAAGGTACACGTTGGCGATCAGCGGTGAAACCACTGCCCCCTGCGGCGTACCCTTGCTTGTCTCCGACCATTGGCCGTCTTCCGATACTCCCGCCTTCAACCATTTCTGGATCAGGCGGATGATTCTTCGATCGGCCACCGTGTGCTCGATGAACTTGACCGCCCATTCGTGGCTCAGATTATCGAAAAAGCCGCGGATGTCGGCGTCGAGCACCCAGTTCACCTTCTTCCGTTCCAGTCCCACTGCAAGCGCGTCCAGCGCCTGATGCGGGCTGCGGCCCGGACGGAACCCGTAGGAGAAGCCCTTGAAGTCGACCTCATAAATCTGATTGAGGATCGCCACCACGGCCTGCTGGACGATTTTGTCCTCTACAGCCGCGATGCCCAGCGGGCGTTGCCGCCCGTCGGCCTTCGGTATATAGACCCGCCTTGAGGGTTGCGCCCGGTACGCTCCACGGTGAACCCGGCTGTGAAGATCGGCAAGCCGTTCCTCCAGCCCGGTTTCATACTCCTGCCATGTCACGCCATCGACCCCCGGCGAAGCCTGACGCTTGAGAGCGTAAAAGCTGTCGCGCAGAAGATCGATGTTGAGATGGTGGAGCAGAGAGGTGAACCGTTCCTGTCTCCTTTCCCTTGCAGCCTTGCGCACACCGTCCAGCCCCTGGGACACGCCTTTCCCGCTCTGTGTCGGGGGCATGTGTGACTGTTCGATGTTTTCCTTCATCCGCGCCCTTCCCTTCCCGGCCTCCGCAAGAAGTTGCCCTCCCTTGTTCGGTCGGTTCACAGGTAATACAGCGCAGTCCGACTTCTCCAGCACGTACGTGTCCGTCGTGCGGCTATGTGCCTTCACGGACCGGCCTTCGCAGGATGCCGAAGGCGTGTTGGAGATCTCCCGGTTCTCGTGCATGTTGTTTCTCAGCGTGCGCGGGCTCTATCGACTACGCAGGACCGGACAGCCACTCGCGTCTAACGCGGCTGCCGTGTTGCCTTCCTCCTACTCGACAGGGAGTCGGCATCCTGATCTGCGGTTTTTCGAAGCTCAATCACCCCGCCCACCGATGCCTCCGGCCTACGCTTCGCCACACACCTCGCGATGTGCCACGCAAGACTAGAGGTCTGGATGGAGTCGCTTTCTCCTTTCCTGCAGGGGACTTGCACCCCCTACAACATGCCGGTTTATCCCGGCGCACGCCGTAAAACCGCCTACCGAGAGAATTGGATTCCAAAGCTGAGCACGGGCTGGAAACCGTGTGGACGCGTAGCCGACTACATGGCCAAGTGACGGGCACGGCGTTTTTGAGGGACTATCCAGGGAATCCTCGATCAAGCTTCAACGGACCCAAAGCGCTAGGAATTCTATGTCCATTTCTTGCTGCTACCAAGGCGTCGATTCGGTTGTGATCTCCTACTCGTTGAGTCGTCGGGCAACGACCTGGGACGGCAGAGCCTGTGCGCCTAGGCTTCTAGTCCTGATCAACAGTTCAAAAGGCTTGAGGATCCCATCGGGGGACATGGTCTGTTCAATCAGAGGACGCATGGTGGCGTCATCTAAAAGCAGATTCGCAGCAGCCTCTGTTCCGGCCATGTTGAGTCCTTCGATAAGAAGGATCCATCCGTTATGGTCAAGGTTCGGGAGCAACGCAAGTATTGCGTAGGTCTCAGGTGAAGCGCCATCGAGATTGCTTCGATAGACGGGAGATTCGGCCGCTCTGGGATGGGAGTTTACGATATAACAGTTGTCAACTTGTTTTCCGCAGACAAATTGAAAGTTCAGACCGCCTTGCAGAAGACCCACCCATGGATCGGTGTGAATAGCGCCTAGAAGGATGACGTTACTGTCCTTCAGGTCGTCCATGCGCAGATCGCGGGCGAACCTGATGATCAGGTGATTGGGAACCACTTCCGGCAGACGGGTGAGGCTCGAAGCAATGTTCAGGTCCACCATGCTGGTGTAACGCTGAGTGCGCAGATCTTCCAGATTGCCCTGATCCACGCCTTGTGCTTTCACATCTGTAAGGTACCTGCCGTTGGCATAATCCGAGAGATTCGCCGGTTCTTTGGCCAGATTCTGCAGGATCCCAAGCCCAGCATCCGCGGGAACAATAAAGGTATCGCGATCCTTGGAAAAGAGGGCAGACCACAGGGGATGCGTTATGACTTGCTGCGCTGATTTTGCACCATGCGGTAACCAGCGATAAAGGATGCAGCCCAGCAGAAGCGCTCCCAATCCCATGCCAACGAAAAACATGCGCCAGGTAGTGTGGCGCAGAACTGCCGGAGCAACCGAATCTATCGACGGCTCTGGCCGCCGGGTCTCGTTTTGGACCGGAATAGGCGATGGAGCATCCTCACTCGGACCAGACGAAACGAAGACTGGAACATAACCGCCTCGCGGAATCTCGATTCTGAAGGGCTCGTGTTTTCCTTCCTGCTCAAAATAGAGATTCAGACGCTTGCGCAACTGCACGGCATAGTTTCTGACGACATTGTCATCGCTGGGATTATAAGTTGGCGTCCGGCCAAATACGCGGACACCGATATTCTGCTCTCGGATCTCTTCGGTCTGGCCCAGCAAATAAAGTTTGCAGATGTGCAGAAGAAATCTGGGCAAGAACTCCGAGCGCGAGAATGCGTCGCTTGCGGTGATCCGCTGAGCGAGTTGCCAGCGCGGATCATCGGCCAGGGGCACATTGTCCGATACCGTCCGAAGTTGCGCCGGAGTTGTACCTGCCGTCATGTAATTCTCCCGTCAAAGAGGACCCACCGAGATCAAGCGATTTCTGTGCCGAGTCACCAGTCACCAGCCTGAACGGAACAGTCTCATTATGCTCGCGCCGCTACGCAGGCGACAATGTGAATTCCCCGTGATCGAAATACATCGTCCATGTTGCGCACCAAGTGAAAACACTGTGGAAAGCGGCCGTTGCGCATCCCTTTCATATCCTGCTGATTTTGAATCGTTTAGGTAATGACCGAACCTGAAACTAGGCCAACGTTGCAAGGCTCCACAGGTGGGCTCCACGGTAATAACACCTTGCGGCACATGGGCGAACTCACCATCATGTACCAGAATGCCCCGGCCTGCTTTCCCTACTGGGAGAGTAAACGCAAACGTTTGAAGCCCCGTGAATCCGAAGTGCTGCTCCGCGCCAGCGGCGAGTCGAGCAGCCAGACTCCCATGGTACCTAGAAAAACCCAGCTTAGGAACAAAGAGGAGACAACATGTCGGCTCAGAGTGAAAAACACATTAACTGGCGCGCGTGGATTCTGTGCGTGCTGCTCCTGGCGGCAGTTCGCGCGTTCTCACAGCAAGACTCCGGCGGAATCCTCGTTGCAGTAACAGACGTCTCGGGCGCAGCGGTGAGCGGCGCGGACGTGGTGGTTACTAATAGCGGCACGCAAGCTCAGCTTCACGGCACTACCAACGACATTGGCACCTGGGCGGCCAACCCCTTGTCACCCGGCGATTATGAGGTAAAGGTATCTCGCGCCGGGTTTCGCACGGCGGTCGTCGAACACGCCATCGTCGTTATCCAGCAGAACACACGCGTGGCAATCTCTCTGGCGGTTGGAAACGTTCAGGATAACGTGGTCGTGACTGCGGAACCGCCGATGTTGGAGACAGAAGACATTACCACGGAACAGACCATCAGCGGGGTTTTGAAAGACGAATTGCCTGTGAGCGACCGGGATTTCAATCGCCTGGCAGTCCTGACAGTCGGCGTGAACTACTCCACGCCGTCAGGACCACGCGACACAGCGAGCGGAGGATTTTCGGCAAACGGAGTCTCCCAGTACCAGAACAACTACATTCTCGATGGAACCGACAACAATAGCTACGACCAGAACATCAATGAGGGCCGCACCTTCGCCATTGAGCCTTCCCTCGATGCCATCGCCGAATTCAACGTGCAGACAAACGCGTATTCAGCCGAATTCGGCCGCGATGGCGGCGCGGTGGTTAACGTCATCACCAAATCCGGCAGCAATAAGTTTCATGGTTCGGGTTACGAGTTTTTCCAGACTAGCGACTTCAATGCAAACGACTATTTCAATAATGCCCGGCATATTGCCAAGACAGACTATAAGAAGAACATTTTTGGAGCGTCCGCGGGCGGTCCTGTCTGGTTGCCCAAAGTGTATGACGGTCACGACAAGACGTTCTTCTTCGCCGATTTCGAACGCCAGCCTTACCGTGCGCCGGGCACGGTGAACACGGGCTTGATTCCCACGCAGGCTGAGGCGTCAGGTAATTTCGCCGGCGATTCGCCGATCTACAACCCGCAGACAAACCAGCAGTTCACGAACAACGCGATTCCTTCTATTCAGATCAACTCCGTTGCGCAGAAGATCGCGGCGGCAATCCCGGCGCCGAACCTGTCGAACACCGGCTCGGCCAATTATTTTCACGACAGCCCGGTGAACAACGACGACAATCGCGTGGCTGCGCGCATCGATCATCAGTTTTCGACGAACAACACAGTCTTCGGCAGGTATCAATATCAGTATCAGAGCGAGCCGCAAGTAGGGCTCTTCTCGGGAACCATTCTGACTGGAGACGTGAGCAATACGGCCAACGCCCAAGGAGTTGTTGGCGGCTGGACCCACATCTTCGGACCGCACTTGGTAAACGATGCCCGCATTGGCTGGACACGCCTCGACTGGATCACCGCCCCGGTGAATGGGAATCAGAATGTCAACCAGCAGGTAGGCATATCCGGCGTGCCGCTCCAGGGCGGACTCGCAGGCGGTTTGGCTACAATCTCCTTCGTCAACAGCGCGCTAAGCGGCTTCGGCGGCGCCTATTCCGAGCAGGACCTGAATGGCACCTACCAGGGGGCCGATACCGCGACCTGGTCAAGAGGCCACCACACCATCAAGCTGGGCGGCATGTACCGCTGGGTGTTCTTCAAGAGCTCAGCCAGTTCATTTGCACCGAACGGTGAGTTCGACTTCGACGGCCATTACACGGCACACTACACCAACGGTGTCGCCGACCCTGGAACCGGGAGTGTATTTGCCGACTTCCTTCTCAATTTGCCGGAGATGGCGCGCATCTCGGCTATCCACACGAACGACTATCAGCGGCGGGCATATTCTCTATTCGTGCAGGACTCCTGGCAGCTTTCCCAAAAACTGACCGTCGACATCGGTGTCCGTTGGGATTACGTAACGCCGGTCTGGGAAGAGCTTAACCACGGAGCGATCCTCAATCCTTCAACGCACGTGCTGAATATTCCGAATTACTCTGGAGCCTTCCCCACCGCTACGACGGCCCAGATCAACAAAGCCATTATTACCGTCAACAACAACGCCAATCGGTACTTCGGGGTTCAGCCTGATCACCATGATGTCGGCCCACGCATCGGGTTCAGCTACCTGGTTACGCCGGCAACTGTTTTCCGTGCCGGCTACGGGCTTTATTACGGCCCTGAACAACTCGGACCTTATGGGGAACCAAGTGCGGGATTCTCCACTCCCTTCCTTCTGCAAGACAGTTTTCAGGTCGCGAGTTCCAATCCCACGACAGTCAATACAGTGACGATGTCCACGGGTTTTCCGTCCTACGCACTAACCAATCCTGGGGATCCCACCCTCTTTGCAACGGCGCTTAATCTTCGCACGCCCTACTTTCAGCAGTGGAATGTCACCGCGCAAAGGCAGTTGAGCCCCAACAGCACCCTCGATGTTTCTTACATCGGATCGAAGACGACCGCGATGTATACCAATCAGGACTGGAATCTTCCCACACCCGAGGTGAACAATTCCATTCCATACGCTCTCAGGCAGCCGTTTCCAAGTGTGGATTCGAACGGGAATCTAATTACTGGCAGCGCCATTCAGGGCCCTTCAAACCAGGGCCTGGGGACATACAATGCGCTTGGCATCAAGTTCCAGGGCCACCTCAAGAATGGTCCTTCGGTGATCGGTGCTTATACCTGGAGCCACGATATTGATGACATCACCAATTCCGGTCTGAGCGTAGGCAACAACGGGCGCGCCAGCTATCCAAACCAGCAACTAACGTTGCAGCGCGGCAATTCAGACTGGGATATCTCAGACCGCTTGACGACTGGATTTCAGTACGATCTTCCATTCGGTCGCGGCAGACAATTTGCAAGCAATATGAGCCGTGTGACCGATGCGTTCCTGGGAGGGTGGCAGACCGGAGGTATCCTGACGTTGGAAAGAGGCCCATGGTATACCGTCAACCAGAGCTTCGACAGCGCGAACAACGGATTCATCTGCGGGAACTGCCGCCAGCGTCCTGATGCCGTGCCCGGCCAGAATGCAAACAACGGCCCCCGCAAGGTGGACCCCAATAACAGCGCTGTGCACTGGTTCAATGTGAACGCGTTCACGACCGCGGCGGCCGGTACGGTAGGCGATTTGCGCCGCAACACAGTACTCGGGCCGCCTTATCACAACTACGACGCTACTCTCGGCAAAGCATTCGGCCTGGGAGAGAGTAGGAGCTTCCAGATCCGGTTGGAAGCTTACAACGCCACGAATACGACCAATTTCCTGGCAACGAGCGGTGCGACAAGCCCCTCAGGCTTCGTGTTGGGCAACTCCAACTTTGGCGATCTCACGGCGGATCGCGGTGGACGGATCGTCCAGCTAGTGGGGCGCTTTACCTTCTAGTAATCCAAGCTCGATTGCATTGTCCGGAAAAACCTGTTCTTTCCGGGCAATGCAACCGGTTGCGCAAACAGCACAGATCGAAAGAAAGGGTCCGTCATGCGAATGGAGATGTGCGCCAAAGACGAAATCGTTTCTTTGCCATGGTACGTCGAGGCTCACGAGCGATAGATCGAATAAGTCCAGAACTGCCGATCCACTTTATTCGAAGCATTTGCGTGGAGCCGCGCTGATGTCGTCACCTCACGACCGATTCCGATGTCCGGGGCTTGGTCCGATCCACCTGTTCTTAAGGGAGGACAACCCACCTCATGATGCTGGCTGCGAACCGTCTAATCACCCGGACACTGTTAGCTTTTTGCTTTTTTCCGGCGATGCCATGCACGAGCCGTTCCGCTCATGCCGAGAACTCAGGACTGCAGCCAGCAAGGGCGGCACTCCGGCGGCTCATTCCATCGCTCCAATCGCAGATAAGCCTGTTGCCGCTTCACCCGAGCGACGGTCGGGATGCCTTTCGTATCTCCGGGACCACAGGTCACGTCAGAGTGGAGGCAACGTCGAATGTTGCGGCGCTCTTCGGAGTGAGCTGGTATCTCCGGTACGTGGCGCACATGCAGATATCTCCAAACGGAGATCAGGTTCACGCGCATGGCATGCTACCGGCACCTTCCGAGCCGATTGAAAGGGCGTCGCCCTACGTGTTTCGCTACGCGCTAAATGAAAATGCTGACGGCTATTCGACACCGTACTGGGATTGGCCGCGGTGGGAGCGGGAGATCGATGTGCTCGCCGCCAGCGGCATCAATGAAGTACTTGTCGAGCGGGGTACGGATGTTGTGCTCTACCGGACCTTCCGCGACTTTGGCTATTCGGACAGCGAAATTCGCCGTTGGATCACGCTGCCTGCCCATCAGAACTGGCAGCTGATGGATAATCTATGCTGCTTCGACGAACCAATCTCGCGACAACTCCTCAGCCAACGCTCACAATCTGCCCGACAGATGATCGGGCGACTGCGTGAGCTTGGTATCACTCCAGTCCTTCCTGGCTACTTTGGTATCGTTCCAGACGATTTCGCCGATCGTCACCCTGGCGCCCATGTAGTGGCTCAGGGCATGTGGAACGGCTTCAAAAGGCCCGGCTGGCTTGATCCGCGCGACCCACGTTTTGCAGCCGTGGCGGCTTCATACTATCGGCACCAGCGAGAGCTGTTCGGCGATACCTCCATCTACGACATGGAACCGTTCCAAGAGGGCGGAACTCCTGGGGATATTCCCGTGAGTGCTGCCGCAAAGTGCATTCAGCAGGCCCTCAACCGCGCCCACCCGAACGCACTCTGGATGATTCTGGCTTGGCAGAACAATCCCTCGCCCGCGCTTCTCGACGGAGTCGATCGCAGTCGGCTCCTGATCGTCGATCTCGATCAGGGACGCACTCCCAACGAGCACCGCGAGGTGGAGTTTCGCGGGGCGCGCTATCTCTTCGGAGGTCTGTGGGAGTTTGGAGGGCGCACAACTCTTGGAGCAAATCTTTACGATTATGCCGAGCGCATGCCGAAGATGGGGACGCGGGCGGTGAGCAAAATGGCTGGAACAGCATTGTTCTCAGAAGGACTTGATACGAACCCCGTTGCCTTCACGCTATTCACGGAAATGGCGTGGCGAACTGAACCCGTTGATTTGCTTCAGTGGTCGAGAGGATACGCTTTAAGCCGCTATGGATGCGACGACCCGCATGCCAGGCGCGCATGGCAGATCCTCATGCAGACTGCATATGGAGGACATGCCGATGGAATCTCCGGTCATGGAGAACGGGACGCTGCGCCTGAGTCTCTCTTTAACGCACAGCCGAGCTTGACTGCGACAGCAACATCGACGTGGGCTCCCGATCAACTCCGTTACGATCCAAAGCGGTTCGCAGATGCGCTAGCCGAATTGCTTCAAGTTGCCGCACCGGTAAGAGCGACCGCCACATACCAGTACGATCTGGTGGATGTTGCCCGGCAAGCATTGGCTAATTGGAGTAGAGAGGCGCTGCCGCAGATCAAAGATGCTTACGATCATCGCAATGAGCCACTGTTTCGGGAGCTCACGGACCGCTGGTTGAGCATGATGGATCTCGAAAATACGCTGCTGGCTAGTAACTCATCCTTTTTGCTCGGTCCATGGTTGAATTGGGTAACTCCGTGGGCGGCAAATGAAGACGAATTGCGGCGGTTGCAATACGACGCACGATCTATTCTGACAACATGGGGAGACCGAATGGCTAGCGAAGCCGGCCTGCACGACTATGGGAATAGAGACTGGGCGGGCTTGGTCTCCGGCTACTATCGCCCGCGATGGCAACTTTATTTCCAGCGACTCGATGAATCTCTGAAGACCGGGCGCGATCCCGGCGCAATCGACTGGTTTCAGATCGGGGAGCGATGGAACAGATCCATGACGCAGTATGCCGCACAGCCTCACGGTGATTCATGGCTGGAGGCCAACCGGGTAGTACTTGAACTCGGTATCGCCAAGTCAGCAGAGAAGGGTTCAGGCCAAGAGCGGTCATCGGCTGCTACGGCGCTATCCAAGAAGGAAGACGCACATGGCGACTCCCAATCCCCGCCATCAGCGCAGCGGAGGTAAACGTGAATGCTTCAATTGCGAATTCTCCCGGCAAGCGGCTGGATTCTCTGGATGTTTTCCGGGGAATCACCATCGCCTTCATGATCCTGGTCAACAACAACGGAGACGGTGAGCGAGCGTTTTGGGCACTTAAGCATACGCAGTGGAACGGCTTCACACCTACCGATCTCGTTTTTCCCACCTTTCTTCTCCTGGTCGGCGTGTCTTTGGTCTTCTCCACGGATTCGCGGCTCGCCAAAGGCGATTCGCGCCTGTCGATTGCCCTCCATGTAATTCGGCGCTCCGTGATCCTGTTTCTGTTGGGACTTGTGGTGAATGGTTATCCTCAATTTATCTGGAGCAGCTTGCGCATCTATGGCGTACTGCAGAGAATCGCTATCTGTTATCTGATTGGTAGCCTGTTGTACCTATTCTCGAAACGCGTCTCAATTCAGATTGCGCTTCTGGTAGCGGCCCTGGTCGGATATTGGATTCTTATGCGTCTCGTGCCGGTTCCCGGCTTCGGAGTGCCGGGCCGGGATATCCCACTACTCGACAAGGATGCAAATCTTGTGGCGTTCATCGATCGGCATCTTCTTCCCGGGCGCCTGTATGAAGGAACGCGCGACCCGGAGGGCTTGCTCAGTACCTTGCCGGCCATCGGAACGCTGATCTGCGGAATGCTCACTGCTCGTTGGCTGCGCTCCGCGCTCCGCCTGGGACAAAAACTCCAGGGGTTGGTCATTGCGGGAGTGATTGGATTAATTGCAGGAGGGCTCTGGAACTTCTGGTTCCCAGTCAACAAGAAACTATGGACGAGTTCTTACGTGTTGTATGCGGCAGGATGGTCGCTGCTTGCACTCGCAGTCTGCTTTTGGATTGTGGAGATTCGGCAGCAAAAAAGGGGCCTGCGCCCGTGGCTGGTCTTCGGAACCAATGCGATCACAGTCTATGTGTTCGCCGAACTCTTCCAGTCAACCCTGAATACGATTGAGGTGCACAAATCTCTCTCGCTGCAGCGCTGGATTTATCTGCAAATTCTCGCGATAGTCACGTGGCCAGCATGGGCTTCGCTCATCTACTCCATCTGCTTCGTTGCTTTATGCTTTGTTCCTGTTGCCATTCTTTACCGCAAGCAGGTTTTCATTAAGATTTGAATCGTGACTCGCATCAGTGGCTCGCGCGCAGCAGTTTCTGCGTCACACACAACATCAACATGTCTTCCAAGGTTGGCGCCATGGTCCGAAGTATTCATTCATTGCTCATCGTCGGCACAGCTGGAATCTGTTTCGCCGGTCCTCTAGCGGCTCAACAGGTGCCCGCCCGCCATCCTGACTTGGTTTTGAGCCGTACTGTCAGTTTTTCCGATTACCACCGATTAATGTCCATCCCCTTTCAGGTTCCCGCTGGCACTGTGCGCATCAGCGTTCTGCTTTCCTATAGCGGGCAGGAACAGCACACGGCTCTGGACGTTGGCCTATGGGGCCCGGAAGGCTTTCGTGGGTGGAGCGGAGGCGATAAGGACAGCTTCACGCTTTCGGTCTCCGATGCTACTCCGTCTTACCTTCCAGGCCCTCTGACTCCGGGCAAGTGGGATCTCGTCTTGGGCGTGCCGAACATACGTGCTGGAGTGGTTTCCGAGTTCGTTGCGAAGGTTTACTTCGATCACTCGGTTGCAGACGATGCGAGCGATCCCCTGCTGCAACTCGGCCTGCGTTCACAGGCTGGCTGGTATCGCGGAGATCTTCATATGCATACGGCCCAAAGCGACGGCGTCTGCAAGAGCCAGTCCGGCCAAAATGTCCCTTGTCCGCTCTTCCGCTCTGTAGAGGCTGCGGCCGAGCGCGGCCTCGATTTCATTGCCATCACCGATCACAACACCGAATCGCATTACGACGATGAGCGTGAGCTGCAGCCCTGGTTCGACAAGATACTGCTGATGCCCGGCCGCGAAATCACAACCTATGAGGGGCACGCCAACCTTTTGGGGACTCGGCGATTTGTCGACTTTAGAATTGGAACTCCCGAAGTGCCTTCGATGAACTCAGTTCTGCGCCAGGTTCAGAATCTCGGCGCCATCATCTCGATCAATCACCCTTCCGTGCGCAGCGGAGAAATCTGCATGGGTTGCGGCTGGTTGCCGGAATCCCCTGTCGATTATCACCTGGTCCAAGCTGTGGAGGTAGTCAACGGGCGAGCTGCAGACACCGAACGCAGCGGCGTAGCGTTCTGGGAGAATCTCCTGAACCAGGGCTATCGGCTCACGGCAATCGGGGGAAGCGACAACCATGATGCAGATATCCAGGGGCCAGGTTCCATCGGATACCCGACGACCGTGGTTTACGCGCGCGAACTTTCCACCCCGGCCATTCTCGAAGGAATCAAAGCAGGACACGTATTTATCGACACCGAAGGAACTCGAAATCGAATGCTTGAGTATTCCGCTGTCACGGACGGGCGCAGTGCTGCGATGGGCGATGCGCTCCAGGTGAAAAAGGGGAGTTCCATCCAATTACTGGTGCACGTGAAAGGCGCGAACGGAGCACACATTGTCGTCATAGCGGATGGAGTCAGACTCCAGTTAGAGCGGGAAACTGTCATTCACGGCAACGACGCTCAACTGGGTCTGGATTTCGATGAAAATCAGGTCCGGAAATGGGTGCGGGCAGAGGTATGCAATGCGGAAGGACATCGGCTTTTGATCGGAAATCCGGTATACCTGGAGCTTTTGCAACTAAATTGAAACCGCCGAGCTTAATAGGGAGTTCGAATTACGCAATCCCGGCTTCGACCATATCTTGCGTGTCTTTCTCAGGCGAGAGAATGACGGGAAGGCCATGGCTGCGCACCTGTCCCTGGACAAAATTAGATCCGCGCGGTTCTCGGGCGGTTCTTAACCGTTAAGACTTTCAAGGCAGAAAATGATTCGGCCAGATTCCCACTGTGTTTTGTTTTGTATAACCGATTTATGGCCCGATTGTTGAGGCTTCTCTTTATTTTGTTCGGACGGTCCCTACGCAAACGCCATCACCTTCTCTTGGAAAACCTGGCGTTGCGACAGCAGCTATCAGTTCTCGCGCGA
>Ga0326727_10007141_pt1 | contig 29850 bp, 28 predicted proteins | sample MB2enrmetagenome_FD_207643 | JGI IMG/M metagenome (GOLD analysis project Ga0326727, IMG submission 207643) | Lab enriched peat soil microbial communities from McLean, Ithaca, NY, United States - MB29MY | ecosystem: Environmental > Terrestrial > Soil > Wetlands > Peat | place: USA: New York... | reverse complement strand
GTCGTCGATCTTGAAGCCGGCAATCTGGTTGTATTGCGTGCCCGCAACCCACATAAACCCGACCGTGTAGCCGCCGCAAGCCGACATGCCCAGCACTACCGCCATCGATACGACCACGGCCCGTGAAATGCGGCCAATCCTGCTCAACCTCATGCGTTTCCTTAATCCTCGCCGGCGGCCCGACTGCGACACGCCTTCTGCTGCGAGCTACTCCCTTGGGATACAAACTCCTACCGCTCATTGTAGAAGCTGCGGCGACTTTGCGCCACTTCCCCCAAGAAACAGTTGTGAAAGGCCAGTTGTCAGTTTCAAGGTTCGAGATAAAGACTGGCAACCACTCCCTTGAACCTCGTACCTCGAACCTGCCTCTAAAAGATCTTCATATGGATCGTCAGATACTTCTTCGGGTCCTGGCGGATGGTCGTCACCAACGTCGTGCTCTCGGTCAGCAGCTTGTTCATGTTGGTATACATCGCATCGTCGGTCGCCAGCTTGCCCAGCGTCCCCTTGCCCTCGCTGATGGCCGTCACCAACGCGTCCGTCTTGGTCACGGCATCGTTCAGCGTCTTGGCAAATGTCGGGTCCTTCAACAGCATTCCAGCGCTCCCCTTGCCCGCCTCCGCGTCCGCCAGAATGGCGTTCAGGTTGGTAAGGGCCTCGTTGGCGTTCTTGTACAGTGTCTCGTCGGTCAGCATCTTGCCCGCGCTGCCCTTCCCGCTCTGCAGGTCTTTGGTAATCTCGTCCACCCGGCCGATGGCGTCGTTCAGCCGGTTGTACATCACCGCGTCGTCGTTGAAGAACTTGCCCACCGTATTGTCATTGCTGTTCATCTTCACACTCAGCTTGTGCACCTCGTCGGCGGCCGCAGTGAACTTGTTATAGAGCTCGGGGTTGGTCAGCAACTGCCCGAAAGAGCCCTTGCCCGACTGCATGTTATCCACCACCGTGTTCAGCTTCGCCAACACCACGTTCAGGCTCTCGATCGTTCCCTGGCTGGCCTTCACCACGTCCTGGATGCTCGGCGTCTCCGTCGTCTTCAGCTCGTCGCCGTCGCGCAACATCGGCCCGGTCGCCGTCTGGCTGTTGATGTCCACCACCGTGTCGCCCAGCACTCCCACTGTCGTCAGCGCAGCGGTCGAGTCCGTTCGCAGGCTGCTCTGATACTTGCTGTCCAGCTTCATCACCACCTGCACCGGCGTCAGCTTGCGCTCCGGCGCCGTGGTCACCACGATGCTCTTCACGTTCCCAATCGTGACCCCCTCCAGGTTTACCGCCGCGCCAATCTTCAGCCCGGCCGAGTTCTCAAAGTACGTCGTCACCGTCAGCTTGCGAGAGAAGAACCCCAGCCCCGACGAGCTGGTCATCAGGAACAACAGTGTCGTCAGAATCACGACCGCCACCAGCACAATCACCCCGATCTTCAATTGAGACCATCGGACCTCCTGCTGGCTGGGCATAAACCTCCTCAATCCTCGCGGCGAACCATGCGAATGCAACCTGCTTCAAGCCGCGCCGCAGGCCGCATCCGTGCTTGATCTGAGGGTACCACCCCCCGCCCACGCTACACTAGAGCCGAAACACAGAGAGGCGCAATGGTCATCGGTGTGGGTACGGATTTAATCGAAATTGCGCGCATCAATCACAGCATCCACCGCTTCGGCGACCGCTTTCTGCGCCGCGTCTTCACCCTGCCAGAGATCGCCTACTGCCGAAGCAAGAAGAACGCCGCCGAGAGCTTCGCCGCGCGCTTCGCCGCCAAGGAGGCGGCAGCCAAGGCCCTCGGCACAGGCATCAGCCACGGCGTCGGTTGGCTCGATCTGGAGGTCGTGCGCCAGCCCTCCGGCAAGCCCACGCTCTCGCTCTCCGGACGCGCCGCCCTACGCGCCCGCCAGCTTGGCATCGCAAAATCCTCGCTCAGCCTCTCCCACAGCAAAGACATCGCCCTCGCAGTCGTCGTCATGGAGGACTAGGTTCGAGGTTCAAGGTAAAAGCCACGGGTCCCGAACCCCGAACCGCGAACCTAGTACCTTGCTCTCCTGGTCACGTGACCCCCGTACCCTCCCGCCCCATCACGCGCCTGCGCTATCGCTCCGATGAACACACCAGCGGCAAGTATCTCCAAGCCGCGGCGGCACATCGGACCCATGCAATCGCTCGACATCCAGGGCTTCACCTACGAACAGCGCCACGGCCTGCTCCCCGACCTTACCGCCGCCTTCAGCAACTGCGGCGGGTGGGTCCTCGAACGCAAGACGCTTTCTCCAACCAACATGGAGTTCCGCATCGAAATCCAGTTGCTCGCGGTCCTCGACCTCTACGCCGCCATCATTGCCACCGGAGTCGAACTCACGCGCGCCGGCCACATCGCCCTCACCGAGCTCTGCACCCGCCGCAAACATCTCCGCCTCGCCGCCGAACTCGGCCAGATCGTCGCCATCCGCCTCGAAATCAGCTTCCTCGACGACATCACCATCCACTCCCTCCTCGCCTCCGGCTCCGGTCTCGCCTGACGGGCGCATCCCCTGCGCCTCGAGCCTCGAACCTTGAACCTCGACCCTCGCACCTCCTCACAGTTGACCGCATCGCCGCGAAGACCGAGAATCGAATCTGACAGCCGCTCCCGTTCCTCCCCGCTCCGGGCCTGTTCTCCAGATTCCTGCCTGAGGTCTTCCATGCTCGCCTATCTCGTCCTTCTCGCCGCCGTGCTCAGCCGCGTCCTTCCCCACGCCTTCCACGCCGTCAGTTGGAACTTCACCGCCATCGGTGGCGGCCTGCTCTTCTTCGGTTCCCGCATGACCGGCTCCAAGCGCGCCGCATGGATGCTCCCCTCCGCCCTCGCTGTCCTCATGGCCACCGACTACTATCTCACCGTCTTCGCCTACGGCTATCCCTTCCAGTTGCGCGAGTATCTAGTCACCTGGATCTGGTACGCAGCCGTCTGCCTGCTCGGCATGGGCCTCCTCAGCAAGCCCTCCCTGCTGCGTGTCGCCGCCGGTGTGCTGGCCTCCTCCACCTCGTTCTTCCTGCTCAGCAACTTCGTTGTCTGGATCGGCGGCTCCATCGTCATGTACCCCCACTCGCTCGCCGGACTCGGTGCCTGTTACGCGGCCGGCCTTCCCTTCTATCGCAACGACCTGGTCTCCACCGCGCTCACCGCCTCCGCGCTCTTTGGCCTGCCCGTGCTCGCCGCACGCATCGCCAGCTCGCTCCGCGCCGCACACCGAGCCAACCTTCCCCTGGCCTGAGTTTTTTGGTTTGCCATTCCCGCAGGGAATCTGCGGGTGCCCCAGGTCTCGCCTCTGAGACCTGGGTTCGTTGTCGTTGCAGGGTGCCCCATTCATGCGCGTCCTTTGCGCATGGGTGGGGTTTCGGCTGCCCCCCTTGGTCTGTCATTCCCATTTGGTTTGTCATTCCCGAAGGGAATCTGCTTCTGCTTTATTGTCGCTTTGGTCTGTCATCCTGAGCGCAGTTTGGCGCACTTGCGCCAAACGTAGTCGAAGGACCTGTATCTGCCTTTGCCGTTGCCTGTTCTTCACTACCCACTACCCACTACCCACTACCCACTGTTTTTCCTGTCAACCCCCTCGACCCTCCAAAATTCCCCTAACCCTCACCCCACCAACCACTTCCCCCACAAAAATACTTGGCATACTAGTTTCCCTCCAACCCGTATAATTAAAGTAGTAATCAAGACACAGAGACCCGGCCGGGTGCCCCATCCTCGACGCACAGTTTCATCGTGCGGCAGGCCGGGGTCCCCGGCGAGCTTGCTCGCTGGGGTGGAGCGTGGGGTATCGTTTGCGGTAGCAAACGACCTGCCGTTGCCTGTTTTTGCCGGGTGCCCCCACATCCGGGGTTCCCGGCGAGCTTGCTCACTGGGGTGGTTTTCGCATGGTTGGGGGGGCCGGGTCTTCGCTTTTAACTCACAACTTACAACTGTCTTTCGGGCCTTCGCATTTCGCCCGCAACCGCCGCGACGAAGTCATGACTTAGATCTGACTTAAACCCGGTCAAGTACTGACAAGTCACGACTCAACGAACCTCTTTTGAAGACTTTGGACTTTTTTCGTACACAAAGGGAGTGCACCGATGACCGCCACCCGCGGGTGCCCCATCATCGCTCCAGCCGGGTGCCCCATCCTAGCCGCAGCTTTATCGCGGCTAGGGTGGGTGGGGGGGCCGGGCCTTCACCTTTAGCCCGCACCAAAGTCCAGACCTAACACAGCTGGATCGAAGACTTTATGGCTTTAATGGGGGTATACCCCCCCAACAGAAAGTCACTGAGCCGGGGCCGTTTCCACTACTTCTTCGCTTGGCGCAGACTCGTTCCCCGCCTCACTCACCGCCGTCACCCGGTAGGCGTATCTTCGACCTGCCACGACGCTCAGATCGCGATACGCCGCCACCGGCACAAGCTCCGAGTCGAGACGTCGCCACGCACTCGCATCCTCGCCGTCCAAATCACGCCGATAGACCCGGTACCCGGCAATGCGCGGCTCCAAATCCGGCTCCCAGGAGAGATCGATGGCCGGCCTCTGGATTTGAGTTGTGGCCTGTTCGCCGCCAGTCGGCCCCGCGTTCTGGCCCGGAGTCTGTCCGGCAGACATCTGGCCCGTGAATCCGGGAACAGCAACCAGCCCCGCCGGAGCCTCCGGCGGAAAGACATTCTGCATCACTACCGTGACCTCGGCGGACGGCACGCTGCGCACCTCCAGCCGCCTCTGCCCGCCCAACTCCACGTGGCGAACGCGCTGCGCCGTGTAGCGATAGGTGTGCCCGATCTGCACGGTGCGGTCAACCGTCCCACCCTCGTCAGCCGCACCACCTGCACGGAAGCGCGACTCCAACGGCTCCTTCGCCGCGCCAGGCAAACCGCCGTTGCGCTCCGAACCCGGACCCGCCGCCGTCGCCGCCGGTGCCATTGCTACTGTCTTTGAAGGCGTCATTGAATTTGCTGTTGCCGATGGAGGCTCCAGAATAGTGCGCTCCAGTTCGATCGCATCTGCTCCCCCAGCCTCTGCTCGCCACTCCAGCACTGCTCCCGCCTTCGTCGCTCTGCCACGCAACTGTCCAATCGCCTGCGGAGCAGGTCCCGAAGCCGCGAAGACAGCCGCCGAAGCTCCAGCAGTGTGCCCTGCTGCATTGCGCAGTTGCACGCGATAGGCAAGCAGCTGCGCAGGCCCCGACGTCAACTCAGCTGGCAAGGGATCGACTTCTTCCGACACTCCCGGAGTCACCCGTTCGCGCAGCAATACTGGAGAGCATGGAGATAAAACCGCACTCTTCCGCGCGCCCAACGTAGCGCCAAAAGCAGCACTCTGCCCAGCCTTCGCCGCGGTGGTTGGAGCCGCAGCAGCAAGAGTCTCCCGGCATATCTCCGCCTCAATCGGCCCCGCGATCAGCAGCTTGTCGGTAGTGCGCGATGGCGTCGTCCACTGCAGCAGCACCGCATCGCCCACGCGGCTCGCCGCCAGTCCTGTGACGACTTCGGGCAGCTTCAGCGACGGCGGCTGCGGCGGCCCAGGGCTGGCGCAGCCACTCAGCAGAGCCAGTCCAAGCGCAGCTCCGAGCGCAACCGCCTCGAAGCTCTGCCTCGCGCACATTACTGACCGACCCGCTTCAGACCGTCTCTTGTCACAAATCATCCAACCAGAGGCTATCGCATTTCTCGAGCGGGCGGAACGGAGATCGAACCGGTGAAACAGGAAAGCCGCTTCTTCAAACCTCCCGTGCACTCCTCTCCATCTCGCGGTATCGTGGATGCTATCAACTTCCACCAACGCGAACGTGCGTGAACGAACGTGAGGACAGCAATGAAAGTCTCGTGGGCAGCTCTTCTTTTGATCTCAGTACTCGCCATTCCGTCGGCACGCACGCAAACGCCGCCGCCAGCTGCGCAGACGGCTCCTGCGGCGAAGGTTGCCCTCACTCCGCCGATGGGCTGGAATAGCTGGGATTCCTACGGCCTCACCATCACCGAGGAGCAGTTCCGCGCCAACGTCAAGGTCGAAGCCAACGAACTCAAGTCCTTCGGATGGAACTATGCTGTCATCGACGAGGGCTGGTTCTTCTTCAACCCCGAAGACCGCCCCAGGCCCGACGCGCTTCATTATGCATTGGATTACTACGGCCGCTACGTCCCTGTTCCCGCGCGCTACCCTTCTGCCCAGACCGCGCAAGGCGAACCGACGTCTCCACCATCCGCTACTCCAGCAGGTGGCACCGCGAAGCTCCTCGCCACGATCCAACCATCCTCCTTCAAGCCGCTGGCCGACTGGGTCCACTCTCAGGGTCTCAAGTTCGGCATCCACATCGTGCGCGGTATTCCGCGCGCCTCGGTTGAACGCAATCTCCCCATCGCCAATAGCATTTTCCACGCCACCGACGCAGCCGACATCACGGACGCCTGTCCGTGGGACCCCACCAACTGGGGTGTGAAGAACAACGCCGCCGGCCAAGCCTGGTACGACTCGCTGCTTAGCCAGTACGCAAGCTGGGGCGTCGACCTCATCAAGGTCGATTGCATTGCGTCACACCCCTACAAGGCCGACGAGATCCGCATGATCCGCCGCGCCATCGACAAGACGGGCCGCCCCATGGTGCTCTCGCTTTCGCCCGGCCCCACCGCGCTAAGGAACGCCGCCGAGGTCGCCAGCCTCGCCCAAATGTGGCGCATCTCCGACGACGTCTGGGACCTATGGAGCAGCAATAGCGGCAACACATTCCCGCAGAGCCTCTCCAGACAGTTCGTGCATGCCGCTGCCTGGGCGCAGTACACCAAACCGGGCAACTGGCCCGACGCCGACATGCTCCCCATCGGAGAGCTCCGTCCCGTCCCCGGCGACGGTGCGCCCCGCACTTCGCGGCTCACGCTCACCGAACAGCAGACCATGCTCACCCTCTGGGCGATGGCGCGCTCGCCCCTCATCCTGGGCGCCAACCTCACCCTGCTCGACGAGGCGACCTTCAAGCTGCTCACCAACACCGATCTCATCCGCATCGACCAGACCGCAACCCGTAGCGGCCAGGTGTTGCACGACGGGAACATTATCGTCTGGACCGCTGACCTGCCTCCAGACTCCCCCGACGGCTCCATCGCACTCGCTCTGTTCAACACCGGCGAGTCGCAGGTCGTCCTCGACAGCAGCTTCGAGGCGTACAACCTTGAAGCCACCACCTACCGCATCAAAGACGTCTGGACCGGCAAGACCATCAACAAGGTCAAATCCGTCGAAAGCCTCACCCTTGAACCACACGCCTGCGTCCTCTGGCTGCTGAAGAAATAACTGCTGCCAGTCCTACGGGAGTTCATCGAGCTCTCCGTTGAACTTTCCGCTCCTTTGTCTCACGCCATGTCTGGACCCTGTATTCCAGATCGCGGCGATCGAGTATTGAGATGTTGCGCGACAAGGTCGCAGGCTTGCTGTGTAATCTCCCGGTCGCTGCCGAAGCCGGGGAGCCAGTGGAGTGTGGGATCTTTGCGGAACCATGTGAGTTGGCGTTTGGCGTAGTTGCGGTGGCCTTGCTGGGCGGCGGCGATGGCCTGGTCTCGGGTAAGTTCGCCGCGCAGGAGAGCGGCGGCCTGGGCGTAGCCGAGCGAGGCCAGTGGACGGCAATCCGGGCCGTAGCGTGCGACGAGCTGGGCGGTCTCTTCGACGAGGCCACTTCGGTGGTCTGGCGGGTCGAACATCTGGGCGGCGCGGTGGTTGATGCGGGCATAGAGTTCGGCGCGGGGCGGGTTGAGGCCGAATCGCAGGATGTGGAAGCCGGTGAGCGGATCGCGCGGCTGCTCCCATTGGCGGGTGATGGGCCGGCGGGCGGAGAGCGTAACCTCAATGGCGCGGATGATCTTGGGCGCGTCGTTGGCATGGATCAGCTTTGCCGCGGCGGGGTCGAGATGGCTGAGGATGCGGTGCAGGTGCATTGGGCCACGGAGTTGGGCGCGCTGGCGGAGCTTATCGCGCAAGGACTCGAGTTGCGGTGGTGCGGGAAAGAGACCGTCGACGAGCGCGCGCAGGTAAAGGCCGGTTCCGCCGCAGACGATGGGCAGGCGGCCGCGCATGACGATTCCACGGATGGACTCGCGGGCGAGGCGGCTGTAATCCCCGGCGGTGCAAGGAGCATCAGGCGGAAAGACGTCGATGAGGTGATGCGGGACGCGGGCGCGTTCAGCTACCGTTGGCTTGGCGGTACCGATCTCCATGCCACGATAGACGGCGACTGAGTCGCAACTTACGATCTCGCCGGAGAAGCGCTCGGCGAGGGCGAGCGCAAGCGCGGTCTTGCCGCTGGCGGTGGGGCCGGCGACGGCGATCAACGGTGCGAGCTGCCCGGATTCAGCGAGGTCTACCAAAGCCGCCACCAGCCAACGGTGAAGACGCGATGCACGCCGGCGCGGAGAATTGCGAAGATAATTGCGGCGAGGGCGAGCAGAAGCAGGCCACGCACCTGGCGGCGGCGTTCGATCTGCTCCGGCAAGGGCTCTTCAGTGCGGGATTTGTCGGACTGTGGGACGGTCTGAGAGTCTTCTGAGAGCTTGGGCATCGGTGGCTACTCCGGGAGCGGGATGTTGTAGAAGAAGCCTACCCGCAGCTCGAGTTGCGGGCCATGGAAGGCCTTGGGCAGCGGCGGAAAATCGCCCTCACTGGTGATGGCGTTCCATGCGGCGCGGTCGAGCGCGACATCGCCGGAGCGGGTCTCGAGGATCATTGCGCCGATCTTTCCGTCAGGCAGGATGGTGAAGCGGATACCGACGATTCCTTTCTTGAGCAGCGGGGGCTGGACCTCTTCGGGAATCAGGGGGTCCCAGTTATGCTGAATGTCGTCGTGCAGGCGGCGCATGTAGGCGCTGAAGTCGACGCCCATGGTGTCGGAGAGAATCGTCGCTCCTGCCTGCAAGGGACCGCGCGATCCGGAGGACGGGCCGTAGTCGCCGCCGCGGCCACTGAGCGCGCCTCGCAGTGCGTTCTGAATGGCGTCGTGGGCGCTTGGGTTCTGCGCAAAGTTGGGACGCGGAGCGGCGGGCAGCGGCGATTCGACCGCTGGCTGCGCGGGCTTTGGAGCGATGGGCAGCGGCGGCTGCGGAACGGGCGGCGCGGTGATGTGGGCCTGCTCCTCGGGCTGCTGCGCCGGAGGCTGTGGCGTGGGCGCGTTCAGGCGGGCCTGCTGCTGAAGTTGCTCCATGGTCTTGCGGTCGATCACCGGGCGCGGCGGCGGCTTGGGTGCGGGCACATTGCGCGGCGCAAGCAGAGTCAGCTCCCGGTCGTGCTGCTTCATCAGGGCGATGGGGTCCTGATACCGCGGCTGATGCCAGAGGACGCGGGGCCCATAAAAGAGGAACCAGGCGAGAGCAAGGTAGACGATGATGGAGATGTAGATGGATTCGCGGAAGCGTGCGCGGGAGCGCTCGTCGTCGAGCGAATCGAGCAGATGGATGATCTCATGCTCCTCCAGTTCGCCGTGGCGTCTGGTGCGCAGCTTGAGGGGCTGGCCCACTCGACCGTTTGCCTGGCCGGTGGCTGCGTCTCCCATTGTCTCCTGGGTCTGGTCTGGATCGCGAGACGGATTGGGGAAGAGTTCTAGGATCGGCATCGGCTAGGATTGGTGGGACAGTTGGCGGCTCTCAGTTAGACGGTGCGAAACAGATTCGGCGGCGACCATCGTTATAGACCCTGCAAAACGCCGGGAGCTTCGCTCGTTCCCCATTTTCTCACTTTCGATCGCTCCCCTGGAACAAAGGCAGCCGAATCCTGGTTGCCGTTGCGGGGTTGAGGAGCAGATGGACCGCGTTCGGTTCAAGCTGGACGTAAACTAACAGAGGATGAAAGAAACGCAGGGATTGGCGAAGACGAAACTCGACGCGTTGACCCACACGCAGTTGCCGTCCACGCTGTGGTCGAAGAAATCGCGGGCTGTGGTGCTGACCATCAGCGACCGGTGCTGCCAGGGCGTGCAGGTGGACCGCTCCGGGCCGGCCGTGGTGGCGCTGCTGGAGTCGGCGGGAGCGGCGGAGGTGGTGAGCGAGACGCTGCCCGATGAGCTGGAGCAGATTGCCGCGGCGTTGCGGCGCCATGCTGCGGCGGGTGCGAACCTGATCGTGACCACGGGTGGGACAGGGCTGGCGGCGCGCGATGTGACTCCGGAGGCGACGCGGCTGGTCTGTGAGCGGCTGGTTGACGGCCTCGCAGAACGGATGCGCGCCGAAGGCGTGCGGCAAACGCCGCTGGCGGCGCTGGGCCGGGGCGTCTGCGGGACGATTTCGGCTGCAACCGGAGGTGCGCTGATTGTGAACCTGCCAGGTTCGCCCGCCGGGGCCGTAACATCGCTGGCGGCGATCCTGCCGTTGCTTCCCCACGCGCTCGATCTGCTGGCGGGACGGACGGCGCATGAATAGGCAAGTAGAATCGAGTTGCCCGTGAAGATTGGACCCATTGCACTGCTTCATAAAGCCGGCGCCATCATCAGCGCGGCACTGCTGCCGTTTGGCATCTGGGGCCTGGGCGGGTTGGCATTTATCGACGCCGGTATCTTTCCGATTCCGACGACGATGGACGGGGCTGTGATCGGCTATGTGGCCAGCAACCACAGGATGTTTTTGCTCTACTGCCTGATGGCGGCTGCGGCCTCGTCGCTGGGCAGCCTGGTGCCTTACTATGTGGGCCGTGCGGGCGGCGAACTGTTCCTGCTGAAGCGCATCAACCGGGCGCGCTACGAGCAGATGCGGGACCGGTTCGAGAAACAGGAGTTTCTGGCAATTATGATTCCGGCGATGATGCCGCCGCCCATGCCGATCAAGATGTTCGAGTTCGGCGCGGGCGTCTTCGAGATGAAGCCGCTGCCGTTCGCGACGGCGATCTTCACGGGCAAGATGATCCAGTTTCTGGTCTGCGCTCTGATTACGGTCTTTTACGGGCCGGAGATCGCCCACGCAGTCCGGCACGCGATCCATGATCGCCTGGGAGTCGTGCTGGTGATTGTGGGCGTAGTTGTGCTTGGGCTGTCGGTCTATGTGCTGCGCAAACTCTTCGACCGGCGGCGCGGCGCACAGTTTCCGATCGAAGAGGCGGAGGAGACTGACGAAGCGGCGAGCGATGACGACTCTACGCTGATCACCTAAGTACAAGGGAACAGGCATCAGCAGGGCAATGGCAGGAATCGTTGGATGGCCTATGTAGTTATTCGTCAATACCCCCTCCCCCCCTCCCCCCTGCGGGGATTTTTCTTGTAATGCGTTCATTCCAGTGCGGTTAGAGCTATAATATTCAAAGTAGATATTTTAGGCGTAAGTGGATTGGAATCATTGGATTACAGAGCGAACGTGCCGCTAAAATATTCATTGCAAATAACTTACAGCTAAAATATTCGATACATTCCGGTTATTGGTGGAAAATGACGGATTTGGCGGGACAACATCCCTAAGGGTAAGAATATACTTGACACACCATCACTATTGGTGTATCATAGTTTTGCCATGAATAATATTGAGTTCCCAAAGAGCTTCTTGCAGGTCGCTAGATACTTCGCCGACTCCGATGTGTGCGTGGACTTTGTTGCTTCGATGCGCTGGCCCAATGGTGTTGTGTGCCCACACTGCGCTGGTCGCAGAGTTTCGTACCTCAGCACCCGCCGTATTTGGAAGTGTATGCACCGAGAGTGCCATAAGCAGTTCTCCGTAAAGACTGGCAGCGTGTTCGAGGATTCCCCGCTTCCGCTGGACAAGTGGCTCACCGCCGTCTGGCTGATTGTGAACTGTAAGAATGGTATCAGTTCGTATGAAATAGCCCGCGATCTCGAAGTGACTCAGAAATCGGCTTGGTTCATGCTCCACCGCATCCGGCTGGCGCTTCGGAAAGGCAACTGGAACAAGATGGGCGGGGAGGACGGGGGTCCTGTAGAGGTCGATGAGACCTTCATCGGCCCCATGCCTCAGAAGATGCACCGCGAGCGCAGGCTGAGGATGCAGAACGCATTGCGGGGATCGAACAACGGCAAGACCATCGTGATGGGTATGCTCGACCGTGAATCCCGTCAGGTGCGCGCCCAGGTTGTGCCAAACGTGAAACGCGAGACTCTTCAAAATGCCATCCTCTCTGAGATAGCGAAGGGCTCAACCGTCTACACCGACGGCTACCCGGCATACGACACCCTAGCGGCGCAGGAATACATTCACGAGACTGTGAACCACGTTGAAGAGTACGTCCGAGGCAATGTCCACACCCAGGGGATTGAGAACTTCTGGAGCCTCCTCAAGCGCGGCCTGAGAGGTACCTACGTTTGCGTTGAGCCCTTCCATCTCCACCGCTACGCGGACGAGCAGGTATTCCGCTACAACAATCGCGCAACCAAAGACAATCCGTTGGATGACGCGGATCGCTTCATGCTGGCTGTATCGCAGATTTCAGGGAAGAGACTGACCTATGCAGAACTGACCGGCAAGGTGGGAGAAACGGAAGCATTCTAAGCAAGCGAAATGGATGCGGAGACAGGGGCGGGGAAAACGGTTATAGTGATTCGCTGAGAGGAGTATGCCGTGAGTCCTCGCTTTGTTCCTGAAGTCTCTTGTCTTGGGTGCAATGAGCCCATTGTGCTCCACATTTCCACGCTTGCAAGAATACCTGACAATCCAACGGGTCTACCCAGCGGTTTTCGGTTTCATCCAATACTCGTTCTATGTCCGCGATGTAAGCAGGTAGCCAAATATCAGCACGCAAACCAGCAACGACAGACCCAATCAATATTGATTGGTGCGGAGGCCGAGGAAGTAATGCTGCGCTGCGGTGAGCCAGACTGCAAAGGAGTCCTAGCCGTGAACGCATTTGGAAGCGAAGATGTCTATAAAGCCGGGATAACTGCCTGGACATTCGGCCAAGGAGTGCAGTGCTCCAATGGCCACCCCGTCCGTCATCCACCAATCCTTCTACCGAAACGACCAAGGGTCTCATAGACTCGGTAGAGTATCACGCCCCGTTGGGCCAAGAAATCGGAATAGAGGAACGAATGACCGTACACGCCCAGAAGTTCTTTGCCGCAATCATCTCGCGAAAGCGTGGCATCTGCATCTGGCTGGCCTTTGCGGTCGTGCTGGCTCTCACATTCTTTCCGCCGTGGGTGTCAACTATAAGATTTGGCGAGCGGACAGGAGAGCGAATAAGTATCGGCCACTTCCGATATTCTCATGCCCCATACGAGTCGAACCGATGGGTATCCTGCAAGGTAGATTACGCACGCATGTTGGTTGAAATCGCGGTGGGTGAGTGCTTCGTGCTGGCACTGTATCTGACATGGGGTAGACCGAAAGGAATACGTGGATAAACAGCTCGCACTTCTCCTGTTGGACCAGATCGAGAAACTTGAACTAGAGAACAAGGCACTTATCGTGCTGTTGCCAGTTCTTGCCCACACCGGGGACATAGCGCAGGCTGAAGCCTTTTTAGAGAGACTAAAGACTGCTCCGGCAGCTCTAGCCGTTGTTCACGAACAATGGCTTCCACTGCGGCAACGAATCGAATCTGACTCGTCTCTGGAAGAGGCGTTGAAGAAATTCGCTCAAATAGTTCCACCGCCGAAGGATGTGAATTAGCGTCCATGCACGGCAGGGTATCACACGGCAATCTATGATTTGCCATTCTTGGCTGAAAGAGGCTTCTGGATGGCCGTTTTCGGCACCTTCATAATCGTCTGCATCGCAGCCGTGAAGCGGGCGAATTCAGGATTGTCAGGCGGTTTCTTCATAGTCTTATTATTCTCCTAAACGCTTCCTCGCCCAGCGATCAAATGCGAAGAAGGCGATGCCAACAACGATTAGCCCTAAGCCTTGCCAGTACATCTTGAGATATAGAAGCCACACGCCGACCACGGTCGAACCGGTTGCGGTATAGAGAAACCAGAAGTCGATAACCTTATGCTTACCCATCGGCTGCAAGTGTACCTCAATCTTCAAAACAAAAGCGGAATGGGATCTCCGCGCTCCCGAAGTCCATATTTCAAAACTTCCCCAATGTAAGATTCGTCCCATCGGGCCAGGAACGCAATGTTCTCGCGCATCTCCACCAGGCCGGCTCGAACATCTGGATTTTTAGAGCCGATGTAAGCAGTGTGGTTTGCTATCAGATCAGCCGCTTGCAATTCGGCAATCAGCTTGTCGTTCAAGAACCCAAATCCGATCACGCGCTTGGCGGTCTTAGGATTCATCTTGCGGAACCCCTGATAACATGCGGACAAATTTTCTTCATCACCATCGTCGTGGGTGAAGCCCACCATGCAGTTCCGATCTCGACTCCGCACACGCTTCACAGTCTCAAACATCACACTGCATAGGGCAGCTTTATACGGGTCTTGTGGAAGTATCTCATTGGCCTCTGGGAGTTGAGCTAACCGCGCATAGGGCTCCATCTCCACCGCAACCCCCACTCCTACAATCCCGCGATGCCGCGCTACTACGGCGAGGAAATCTTCGCGTATGGCTTTTGCTTGCTCTCTCTCGTTCGGCTGCGAGTGTTCGCCCTTCCGAAACTGCCGGAATTGCCCATCTACATGATTGCACTCGCTGCTCTTGAAGTAGTCGAGGCCGTGTCGTAACAGAGTGGCGCTCCAATCCTTTCGGAAATCAGCCCACACTTCACGGTTTGCGCAGAAACCAGCCGATACCATCAGCTTTTTAGCCTTATCCCCGCTATCGTCTAAAAAAGTCTGGAACACCATGCACATATACCCATTGACTTCCAGATAGAGGGGGAAAAACAGATCAAACCAATCGTCGAGGGTGAACTCGCAAGGCTCATCCTCTTCCACGTCAACTACATTGTTACCTAAAATTCCTACGTTTTCCATCGGAAAAACCCTTTGCTTTCCGATAGAGGAGCAAGTTTTTTACCGACCACCGCTATGGTGCGTCAGGTATGTTCTTGCCTCCCTAAGGTATTTATTCTATTTTGGTTACATGTAAAAAATTGATTCGATTTGTGTTGCAAATACAGTCTTCATTCGGTTTGGGGTGTGGCGTCTGGGGCAGTGTCTTTGGGATGGAGAAGGTCGTTGAGCATCTCTGCAAAGCGAGATTCGCGGCTTTCGGCTTCAGGAGGGACGCCGTTGCGGTCGCCGCGCGCGGCGAGAGTTTGGCCGTTGCGGGTGCGGACGACGCGACGTGCCAGGGTGGAGAAGTCGTCTCCGGGCTTGGAGCCGGAAGAGAGGACGCGGAGATTGCAACTGGCGATCTGGAGGGCGTAGAGGAGGTTGCGGGCGAGGATGGGATCGATCTGGCCGGCGGCGATGGCCGCGAAGAGCAGGGAGATGGAGAGCTGGATCGCTTCGGCGTCTTCGAGCGGCGGGAGGTTGAGGGCGGTGGAGTGGGCGAACTGGGAGGGATTCTGGCCGTTCTCCAGCAGATATTGCACGGTTTCGGGGCGCAAGGGGCCGATTTTGGCCGTAGAAGCGGCATCGTGGCCGTGGCGGAGGGACCGGTGGAAGAAGCAGAAGAGGGAGCCGGTGACTGTGGGCGACTGGCAGCGGCGACCGCTGATCCGGATGTGACGGCAGATGGGAATTTTCAATTCTTTCGCGTTCATTGGCCCTGTCCTTTTCCGACTATCTTTCGGATTAAAAACCCAGGGCCGCAAGCGGCATCCATATGTGGTGGACGGCTTGCGGCCCTTCATTTTTTTAACTCTACTTCTATTATACGGGATTGGGGGGAACTGTTATGCCAACTATTATTCGTGGGGAAGTGGTTGGTGGGATGGGGGTTAGGGGGATTTTGGAGGGTTGAGGGGCTTGACAGGAAAAACAGTTGTGAGTTGTGAGTGAAGAACAGACAACAGCAAGGGCATGCCCCAGGGGCTGAAGCCCTTTACTTTTGTGCGGTTTGAGAAAGCCAAGGAGACCCAAGGCTAAAGCTTTGGGCTACCAGGCTTGGCGTACCCAGAAGCAAGGACTAGGGCAAATGCGGGGTTTCTTCGCTGCGCTCAGGATGCTAGTTTTGTTGGGGGGGCGAGGAAGACGGCCGTTCGCTGCCGCGAACGATAACCCACCCTTTCACGATAAGACCGTGAAAGGATGGGGCACCCAGTTCAGTTCGACCCACCTTAGCGACGATGAAGCCGTCGCGAAGATGGGGCACCCGGTCTACTTGTGCTTGCTGCGACAGGCGTCTTCGGCGGCGGTGGGGGAGCGCTCGGCGAAGAGCTTTTGCGCGGCGATGAGGCCGTTGCCGAAGGCGAAGCTGGGCGAGGGGAAGGACTTTGCGATGACCTGCTCCAGCGCGCCGACGATCGCGATGGCGTCCATGAAGTCGAAGAAGCCGAGGTGGGCGATGCGGAAGATTTTGCCCTTCATCTCGCCCTGGCCGTTGGCTACGATGGCGCCGAAGCGCGACTTGAGCTCCTTGACGACGACGCTGGAGTCGACGCCCTCTGGAGCGAGGACAGCGGTGGTGGCGGCGGCGGGGCAGTCAGGCGAGAAGAGCTTCATGCCCAGCGCGGCGACGGCGGCGCGGGTCATGGCGGCGATGGTCTCGGCGTTCTCGATGAGCTTCTTGCGCCCGGCGACGAGGTCACCGGCGGGGTTCTCGGGCGTGGCGGCTTGGCGGGCGATGTAGTCCAACGATGCGCCGAGGGCGGCGATGAGCGCGATTGCAGGTGTGTACGCGCTTTCGCCGAGCTTGGAGTTCTTGCGCTCCTTGCGCAGGTCGAAGTAGTAGCGGGGGTTGTAACTGGACTCCATGCGGTCCCAGGCGCGCTGGCTGACGGCAAGATAGCTGAGGCCGGGCGGGATCATGAGGGCCTTCTGCGAGCCGCCGATGAGAACGTCGATGCCGAGGCGATCCATGTCGATGTGGGTGGTGCCGAGACCGGTGATGGCGTCGACGACGAGCAGGGCCTCGGAGTTGGCCTCCTTCAGCAGCTTGGCGACGCCGTCGAGGCAATGGCGCGCGCCGGTGGAGGATTCGGTGGCCTGCATGAAGACGGCGCGGGTTTCGAGCCGCAGCGCGGCCTTGACGGCGTCGAGCGAGAAGGTCTCGCCGTAGGGCGCGGAGACGAGATCGACCTCGCAGCCGAAGGCCTTGGCGAGGCCGGCCCATCGCTCGCCGAACTTGCCGGCGCTGAGGACCAGCACGCGGTCGCCGGGCGAGGTGAGATTGGAGACGGAGGCCTCCATTGCACCGGTTCCCGAGCTGGAGAGGACGATGACGTCGTTGGCGGTGCCGACGAAGTCCTTCAGTTGCGCGAGCACGCGCGTGTAGAGAGCACGGAACTCGGGGGTGCGGTGGTGAACATCGGCCGCTGCCATGGCGAACTGGGCGGCAGGAAGCAGAGGCGTTGGGCCGGGGGTGAAGAGACGCGTCTTGAGGATCATGGGTCAATTGTAATGGAGCGCCTCACCGAACCTAGGGCTTCGCCCTAGGCTAAATATAGGACGGGCCTTTGGCCCTTGCCAGGCAACGGCAAAGTGCGTGGATGGTTGCGGTCTGAATTTTTATTTTGCCAGCTCGGCTTTGACGAGTTCGGCGACGAGCTTGCCGTCGGCGCGCAGGCCGGTGGCGAGGACCTGCTGTTGCGCGTGCTTCATGACTGCGCCCATGTCTCGGGGGCCGGGTTTGGCGCTGGAGCTTGCAGCGAGTTGGGCGACGGCTGCCTGGACGATGGCGCGGAGTTCGTCTTCGCTGGCGGCCTGGGGCATGTAGTCCTCGATCATGTCGATCTCGGCCTGCTCCCTGGCGGCGAGCTCGGGACGGTTGCCCTTGGTGAAGCTCTCGACCGAGTCGCGGCGCTGCTTGATGAGCGTGGTGAGGACCTGGATCTGCTCGGCGTCGGTGAGGGGCTGGCGCTTGTCGATCTCTTTGGAGCGCAGGGCGGACTTGACCATGCGCAGGGTAGTGAGGCGGTGTTCCTGGTGGGCCTTCATGGCGGCGATGATGTCGGCGCCGATCTTCTCGGTGATGCTCATTGCAAGTCTCCGTGCCGCGGGCAGCCGCAGGCTCTCTCATTGTACGGGTATACGCGGAGTACGGCGTAAGGAGCGCGGCCTGCGCGGCGCGGGATTGCGATAGGATGGATACGAGGATTAAAGCGCATGACTGAGATGATCCGCCTACGTTCCGTGGTTATCGCCGCTGTCGTTGCGATGACTCTGCTGTTTGCCGCCGCACCGGTGACGGCGCAGCGATACGTGCCGAAGCCAAATGACCAACCGACGTTAGAGCTGTACAAAGACACTTCAATGCTGAAGCCGCCGGCGGGTGCGAAGATCGCAATCTACGAGCTGGCGGACATGGAGTGTCCGGCGTGCGCGCACGCGTACCCAATCGTTCATGCCGCGATGGCGCACTACAACATTCCGCTGGTCTACAAGGACTTCCCCCTGCGACAACACATCTGGAGCTTCGACTGCGCGGTGTGGGCGCGCTATCTGCAGGACAAGGTGTCGGCCAAGGCGGCGGACGAGTATCGCGGCGCGGTGTTTGCGGCGCAGACCGGCATCGCCAGCACGGACGACATGGTGAACTTCACGCAGAAGTACTTCCGGTCGCATGGGTTCAACGTGCCGTTCGTGGTCGACCCGACGGGGCAGCTAAAGAAAGAAGTGGAAGCGGACAGGGCGCTGGGCGAGAAGCTGGGAGTGATGTACACGCCGTCGATTGTGGTATGCACACAGAAGGAATGGGTGCATGTGACGGACATCCAGTACCTCTATTCGACCATTGACGAGCTGGAGGCGAAGGTAAAGGCAGAGACTCCGGCGAGGAGGGCGACACCGCCTGTGACGAAGCCTGCGACTGCAAAGTAAAGCGAGACCTCAGCGGCTAAACAAGCTGCAAAAATGGGTTGCTTGCCGCTTTTTGCAGAAGGCCCAGGGCTAAAGCCCCATGATCCGATGGGGCTGATTCAGGGGGCTGAAGCCCCCTGCTCCCTCCGAAAGACAAAAACGTCAGTTTTTCAGCAGCTTCTGAAGCCCCCTGCTCCCTCCGAAAGGCAGAAGCAACGACAAGTCCTAAGAACCCAGGTCTCAGAAGCGAGACTTGGGGCACCCGCACCCGGCACCCGGCGGGACATGTGCGATCCTGTCAGTTGAAGCGAGTGATTCGACAGGTCCTAACACGGGCGGCGATGGTGGTTCTGTGCTGCGGAGTGCCAAGGTGCGAGGCGCAGGCGGGCAGGGTGTATAGCGCGGCGGACTACGCGCGGGCAGAGAGCTTCCAGGACTACAACGTGGAGCCGCTGGTGTACCACGCAGTGGAGCATGCAACGTGGCTGGGCGATGGGCGCTTCTGGTATCGCGATGCAGGGCCGGATGGCGCGACCTTCATGCTGGTCGATTCGGCGAAGCGGACGAAGGCGCCGGTGTTCGATCACGGCAAGGTTGCGGCGGCGCTGAACGCGGCGATCAAGTCTGGCAAGCTGACACTCTCTTTGATCTCTCCGGTGGACGCGGGGCATCTGCCGATCGACGAGTTCACTCTGGAGGATGAGGACCAGGCCGTGCTGCTGACGATGGGGCGGCAACGGGTGCGCTGCGAGCTTGTAGCTGCCGTGACCTGTAAGGAGGCCGGTGATTTATATGGGCACGGCGCGGACGTGGCCTACGACCTCTCGCCCGATGGCAAGAGGGCGGCGTTCATCCGCGAGAACAACCTGTGGGTGCGAGAGGTGGCGAGCGGACGGGAGACGCAGTTGACCACGGACGGCGTGGCGGAGTTCGGCTACGCGACGGACAACGCGGGATGGACGCACAGCGACAGGCCGATTCTGGCGTGGTCTGCGGACTCGAAGAAGATTGCGACGTTTCAACTGGACCAGCGCAGGGTGGGGACGATGACTCTGGTCTCGATGGCGGTGGGACATCCGGCAGTCGAGATGTGGCGCTATCCGCTGGCCGGAGACAAGGACGTGGCGGCGATGGAGCGGGTGATTGTGGATGTGGACGCGCGCACGGTGGTGCGGCTGAAGATGCCGCCAGACGCGCATCGCTCCAGCCTGTGCGACGACGTGAGCTGCGCCGGAGGGCGCGGCTGGGACGACGTACAGTGGAGCGAGGACGGGATGCACCTGGCCTTTGTCTCGACCTCGCGCGACCACAAGCAGGAGTGGCTGCGCGTGGCCGACGCTGCCACTGGAGAGGTTCGCGATGTGTTGAGCGAGAGGGTTGCGACGTACTTCGAGAGCGCAGACACCCTGGACAGCGGGAAAGGCACGGTGAACTGGCGGGTTTTGTGGGGATCGAATGTAGCGCTGTGGTTCAGTGAGCGCGACAACTGGGGACAGATGTTTCTCTACGACCTGACAACGGGCAGGCTGAAGAACCAGATCACGCACGGCGAGGGCGATGTGACCCAGGTGCTGCGCGTGGATGAGAAGGCGCGGGTGATTTTTTTCTGGCGGTGGGGAAAGAGGCGAGGCTCGATCCATACTTTGCGGCGCTCTATCGCGTGAACTTCGACGGCACGGGGATGAAGCTGCTGACGCCGATTACGGTGAAGGCGCGCGACGGCAAGACGGACCTGTATGGGTTCCTGTTTAAGCCGACCAACTTCGACGTGACGAAGAAGTATCCGGTGATTGACCACATCTATCCTGGGCCGCAGACGGGATCATGCGGCAGCCGCAGTTTCACGGCGGCGCACAAGGACATGCAGTCGCTGGCGGAGCTGGGCTTCGTGGTGGTGTGCATCGACGGCATGGGAACGCCGGGGCGGTCGAAGAGCTTCCACGACGCGCTATACGGCGACATGGCGGACAATACGATTCCCGACCAAGTGGCCGGGATTAAGCAACTGGCGGCGAAGTACGCGTGGATGGACGGCGAGCGAATGGGTATCTATGGGCATTCCGGCGGCGGCGCGGCGGCGGCGGCGATGTTCCATGCGCCGGAGTTCTTCAAAGTCGGCGTGAGCGAGAGCGGTAACCACGACAACCGCGAGTACGAGGACGACTGGGCGGAGAAGTGGATCGGACTGCTGAAGGCCAACTCGGACGGGACGACGAACTACGACAGCCAGGCGAATGAGAACTTCGCCAAGAACCTGAAGGGGCGGCTGCTGCTGGTCCACGGGACGATGGACGACAACGTTCCGCCGAACAACACGCTGCTGGTGGTGGATGCGCTGATCAAGGCCAACAAGGACTTCGACCTGCTGCTGGTGCCGAACGCGGCGCACGACTACGGCGCGGCGACGCCGTATGTGACGCGGCGGCGATGGGACTACTTTGTGCGCTATCTGGCGGGAGGCGAGCCGCCGGCGGAGTACCGGATGAAGCCGTACGCCGAGCAGCAGGCTGCGCTGAAGTGGTCCGGCGAACAGTGAAATTATATTCCGCTAGAAACTAGCGGAGCTAGCGCGCAATGAGTGGGAGGGCGGCGAGGCAGGCGGTTGCCTGCGCGACGAGAATAGCGCCGGCGAGCAGGAGGAAGAGCTTGCGGAAGCGGGTTTCCAGCGCGTCGGCGAAGACCCCGCCGATGAAGGTGAAGAAGAACGGCAGCGCCCAGAGCCACGGCGCGCTGACGGTCTGGGTGGTGATGAGCGGCGCGAGCGCGAGCACAACCAGAAGCGGCGTGGTGTTGCCAAAGTATCGGCTGCGGCGCACAGCGCAATAAAGAAGCGTGGCAACGGCGAACGCGGTGAGGATGGGGAAGTTCGCCAGGCTGCCGGCGAAGCCGCAATCTACAACAAAACTGCGAACGCCTGAGAGCGAGAAACAGAAGCGGGCCGCGCCTCCGGTGAAGACGTAGCTGAAGGCGGCCGGGCGGAATCCATAGAACGCGAAGAGAATGACAAGCGCGCCGATGGCGGAGATGAGAAGAACCTGAATGACGTAGCCGCGGCGGCGTTCGGCGAGGTAGAGCATGAAGACCAGCGCGGCGATGAAGCCGAAGATTGCGGCCAGAAGATGTGCGGCGGCGGTGAGGCCGAGCGCGATGGTGAGCAGCGCGATGCGCGGACGCCACTTGCGGCGCGGCCCCTGCATGGCGTGGGCGACGCCGATGGCGGTGTAGATGAGGCCGTAAAGTCCCCACATGGCGAGGACGTCGTTATTGGGCACGACCGCCATGCGGACGACAGCGGGACAGAAGCAGTAGAGGCCGAGCGCGAAGAAACCGCCCTCGTTGCCGTAGAGACGGCGCGTGACCCACCACAGGCCTCCGCCCAGCCAAAGGGCGAAGAGCACAAAGGGCAGATGGATGAGAACGACGACGAACTTCAGTTGATGGCGCGACTCCCAGGTGGAACCGTTGAGCGAGCCGTCGGGGTAGAGGCGATTGACCGGCGCGCGTAGGTGGTCCGTGGCGAGCAGCATGAGGCGCTGGAGGGTGAGGGGAAGGCCGGCGGCGCGATAGGCGAATGTGCCGTCGCCGTGGAGGTTTCCGCAGGTGGTGAAGTAGCCCTCGAGCGGCGAGGGACGCTCCCACATCTCGCGGCCGCAGCGGGCGAAGCGGTAGTCGGCGGTGGATATCTCCTGGTGACTAACGACCCGAAGACACTGGGCGAGTAAGGCCAGCAGAAGAAGCGCGGCAAGACGCTGCGGCCGCCCGATGTGGATGCGCGGGAGGGTCATGCGGCGAGGTTTGGCGGACCGATCTTCACGCTCGTCTGCGCTCTCCTGTGGCTGGCTGCGGTGGTTCGTGTCACGATTCGAGTGTATCGCGCGTGAAGGGGGAGACGGAGATTCTGGCCTGTGGCCAGAATGACGGTTTGGAGACGGGGTGCGCGGCGGAAATTATTTTTCGCTGAGGAAGAGGGACTCGATTTCGAGCCAGTTGTGGACGCGGGGGAAGCCGGTGACGGCGGCGTTGTGGGGCGCGTCGTAGAGGATTCCGGCGCCGGAGAAGCGGCGGAGCTGGCGGGGGTTGTCGTCGATGAGGTAGTCGGCGCGGAGGATGGATTTGTCTCCGCAGAAGACGATGTGGGTGGCGGGGATGGTGGGGAAGTGGCGCTCCAGCCAGCGGTACTTGGCGTTGAAGGAGGTTGGGACCTCCATGGCGGCGGAGGCGATGAAGACCTCGAAGTGCTGCAGGAGGCGGCGGAGGACGCGGGGCGCGTCGGGCATGACATCGAGGACGTCGAAGAAGTCGTCGGAGCGGAGGTACTCGTCGAGGCGGGGATGGCGGTCGATGGCGACGACGTCCCATATCCACTTACCGCGCAGGTCGGTCTTGGTGAGGTTGTCGCTGTAGTCGCGGTTGTAGCGGACGAGGTGCTCGGCGACGGTGTCGGCGATGACCTCGTCCATGTCAACGCAGATGCGTTTGAGAGGGATGCTCATGGTTCCATTATCGGCAATAGGTTCGAGGTGCGAGGTTCGAGGTTGAAAGACAGATACAGGGGTCCTTCGACTGCGTTTGGCGCAAGAGCGCCAAACTCCGCTCAGGATGACAACGATTGGGCGGGGATGGATTCGGCTGCGGCGGGCTGGGGCGAGTCGCGGGCGGGGTCGTAGTAGAGGAGGTGGCCGCAGTTCTCGCAGGTCATCAGGGTCTGGCTGGAGGGGGAGCCGGGGGTGTTGTCGCGCAGGTCGTTCCAGCGCTGCGGGCGGACCATCATCTGGCATGCGGAGCACCTCTGGTTGAGGGCCTGGGAGACGGCATCGCCCTTGGAGCGACTGATGCGGTCGTAGATGGAGAGGGAGTCTTCGCCTGTGGGGCTTTGGGCGATCTCTGTGCGCAGGGCCTCGCGCTTGCCATCGAGTACGGCGAGGGCGGCGCGGTGGCGGGCGAGGAGCTCGTTGGTGCGGGCGCGCTCCTGCTCGAGCGCAAGGGCGGAGTCTGCGACGGCGGCTTCGGCGAGGGCGCGCTGGGCATCGAGCGCTTCGCCGCGTTCCATGCTCTCCAGTTCGGCGTCTTCCAGGCGATTGATCTGGGCGCGGGCGAAGGCGGCCTCGTGTTCCAGTGCGGTGACCTGGACGGAGGTGGTGGAGATGTCGATCTTCTTCTGGGTGCGCGCGAGCTTCTGGCGCAGGTCGGCGATCTCGGACTCCTGGCGGCGGCGCAGCGCGTCTTCCCTGGCGATGAGGTCGAGCACGGCGGTGCGCTGGGTCACGGTGGCGGAGGCCCTGGCTTGGAGCGCGGCGAGCTGCCGGGGAAGCGCGGAGATCTGGTCGCGCAGACGCCTGGCCTCGATGTCATGCGATTGCAGGACGACGAGCTTGGCGAGATCCGGATGCATGGAGAGGCCTCCCGATGGCTTCCACTGTTTGCGCGCAGCTACGGCGGCGAAGGCGCGGACGGCGGAAGACTTCGAGTCTAGCATGGGGCGGGGCGATCTTTTCTGACGGATGGGCCGGGCGGGGCGGCTGATGCGCGCCCATGCAGGACGAAGCGACGGCAGATTTGGCGGATGCCATAAGGCTTCAAAACGATGCAAATAATCTGCGTGGGGGCGGTTGTCAATGATTCAACGCTACTTACCATTTAGATAACAATTGGTTACTATTTAGACACCCTTTGATGCCTACAAGCGGTCTAAACTACAAGATACGTCTGTATCTGTAGGGTGGGGTTCAAGCAACTCGTTTGTAATTGCAATTCTTTTTTCTCCTGTTTCACCGCCTGCTTTTGGGGCTTAAATCTGTGTGCAACCCGCACAAGGGGTTTCTCCTTGGCACCCGCAAGACTTCTGCTCGTCGACGACGACGAATCGGTCCTATCCGGACTGGGGATCGTTCTCGAGGCGCATGAATTCGAAGTCACGACCGCGTCCAGCGTGGTTGAGGCGCTGCAACACATCACAAGCGCGAGCTTCGATGTGCTGCTGAGCGACCTGCACATGCCGAATGAAGGGGACGGCCTGACGGTGGTGAGCGCGATGCGCCACGCCAACCCAGAGGCCGTGACCCTGCTGCTGAGCGCCAAACCCGACATGACGAAGGCCACGGCTGCCATCCTGCGACAGGTGGACGAGATCGTCCTGAAACCGGTGAGCGCCGGTTCCATCATTCAGATCATCCGCCAGCGGCTGGCCCATGAGGAGCCGTCGCCGCGCAGCCTGAGGGTGGAGGCGGCCGCAACCGTGCTGGAACGCGAGACCGCCTGGATCACACAGGCGTGGCTGCAAAAGATGCAGGAGACAGGCGGGCTAAAGGCGGTGCCAATCACGGAGGAGGAGCAGAGCGAGTATCTGCCCGACGCGCTGCACGAGATCATCTATCGCCTGCGCTGTCCGCAGCCTCTGGGATCGATGACGCTGTTCTCCATGGCCGCGCTGCAGCACGGCGCGCGGCGGCGGCGGCAGGGGTTCAGTTCTCCGGTGCTGGTGGAGGAGGCTCGGGCGCTGCAGGTTGCGCTCTTCCAGGCGATGCAGAACAATCTGGACCGGATCGGCATCGGCCAGTTGTGCGAGACCTTGATGGCCATTGCGGACGAGGTGAATGCACAACTGCTGCAGAGCCTCTCAGGCTACGAAAATGAGAAGCCCGTCGCCTTCACGGAGGACGACCGGCCAGCGCCGAGGCGGGAGAAGGACGAACGAGAGAAGAGCCGCGGGCCGGAGATTTCGGAATCCACGGTCAAGGTGCCTGAGGCGGCCAAAATCGTTCACAAATATCTTGGGACCCGGCCGCAATCATAGGACCAAATTACAGCATGGGCAGCGCAACCTGCTGCAGATGGAGAATATGCAGACCACAACATCCGCTATGGAGTTAGCGGTGAGGCACTCTTTCGCTCGCGAGGCGCATCTTAGTTGACAGAATCCAGTATTCTGGAAAAGATGGCCCCGCAAAGTGGGCGGGATTTAACGCGAAGGAGGATTTGTATGGCTGAGAAAGTGAAGAAGGCAAAGGCTCCAGCGAAACCCGGGACGAGCGCGGCTTCGGCCAAGCAGACGGCGGCGAAGAAGGCGACGGTTGGCAAACCTGCGGCCGCAAAGACGCCAACGCACGAAGAGATTGCGCGGCTGGCGCATCGCTACTTTGTGGAGCGCGGCGGGAAGAATGGTGCGGACCAGCAGGACTGGTTGTGGGCCGAACGAGAGCTGAAGGGCGTGTGAAACGGATTCTGGGCAGGACGGCGGCAGGACTGATGGTGGCGCTGGCGGTCCTCTATGTGGGGGACTGGGCGGTGTGGCGGGTGCGCGTGGCTCGAGGCGGCGGGATGGGGTCGGTGGTGGTGAGCAGCATCGTGGTGATGCCGCTGAAGAACAACAAGGAAGAGTACGACTGGGGTGGGACGGCGGATGTGAGTTGCAGCAGGTCGATTTTTCCCCAGGTGGGGAGCGGGGCATGCTGGTGGCTGCGACGGCATAATGTTGTGTTCGAGCGGTGAGCAGAGTGGGACGGGCGGAGTTGCTCTATCTTCAAATATTCCCTCGGGGGCGAAAGCCCCTTTGAAATTGCGGTTATTGCGGACGGGCTAAAGCCCGTCCCTTTCAACGCAGGACTTAATTGCGCGGGTTGGGATTGGGCGAGGGTCGCGGAAAGCTTGCCTGGACCAGGGCGAGGGCCTGCTCCGGGGTGGTAATGGCGCCTTCGAGCTGGGCGTCCTCGGCGAGGGCGAGCATGGGTTTGAACTGCGGGGAGGGACGATAGCCGGCGGCGATGAGGTCGCGGCCGGTGAGCAGCGGCGCGGGGCGGAGATCGGGTGCGGGTTCGGCTTCGAATTGGGCGCGGGCAAAGTCGTAGCAGGTGAGGTCGCCGTGCGCGGAGAGGGCGTCGAGGCGGTGCAGGGCGAGGTGCTCGTCGAATCGCGGAAGACGTAGGAAGCGCTTGAGGGTGGACTGCTTCATCTGGAGGACATCGCCGAATCGCATGTGGTTGGCGACGAGGGAGAGGATTTGAGCGGTGTCGTCGCCCGAGAAGCGCAGGCGGGTGAGGATGGTCTCACTGATGCGGAGGCCGGCCTCGACGTGGCCGTAGAAATGGATGCGACTGCCGGGGGTTGCAGGGTTGGGCGGCTGGTAGGTGGCGGGCTTGCCGATGTCGTGTAGCAGCGCGGCCCAGGCTAAGTTTGAGCTAGATCCAGCGGGAAGCTGCGCGAGCATGAGCATGGTATGGATCCAGACATCGCCCTCGGGGTGGAACTCGGGCGGCTGGGCTACGCCGCGTAGGCGAACGGCTTCGGGCAGGACTTCGGCGAGGAGGCCGAGATCGAAGAGTAGCTCAAAGCCGCGGCGCGCGCCGCCCTCGGTGAGGATGCGGGTGAGCTCGTCGCGTACGCGCTCGGCGCTGACTTGATGGATTTCGGCGGCGTGGCGGCGGATGGCGGCGGTGGTTGCGGGGTCGATCTGGAAGTCGAGGCGGGCGGCGAATCGGACGGCGCGCATCATGCGCAGCTTGTCCTCGGTGAAGCGCAGGGAGGGGTCGCCGATGGCGCGAATGGTGCGGGCGGCGAGGTCCTGGCGACCGTGGACGAAGTCGAGCGTGGCGCAGGCGGGGTCGCCGGTGGAGTCGAATGCGAGGGGATCGATGAGCATTCCGTTGATGGTGAAGTCGCGGCGGAGGACGTCTTCGCAGGGGTCGGTGGTGTAACGCACCGCATCAGGACGGCGGCCGTCGGAGTAGGCTCCGTCCGAGCGGAAGGTGGCGACCTCGACCACCCCAGCGAGCCGAGACCGCTCGCCGGGGGCCCCGGATTCGGTGGCGATCTCGGCGTCGTCGATCTCATTGCAGACGAGGACGACGCCGAAGTGCGCGCCGACGGTGAAGGTCTTGGGGAAGAGGGCGACGATCTGATCGGGGGTGGCGGAGGTGGCGACGTCGAAGTCCTTGGGCGCGAGGCCGAGCAGGAGATCGCGCACGCATCCGCCGGCGAAGAAGGCGGCGTGGCCGTGCGCACGCAGATGCGCGGCGATGGCAGCGGCGGCGAGATAGTGCGGGTTGGAGGGGAGATCGCCCGGCATGTCCTTATGATAGAGAGATGCAGGCGGCGAGCGCGAGAGCAATGCGGAGAAGCAGCGGGTTGATTTTGGGGATTGAGAGCTCGTGCGACGAGACGGCGGCGGCGGTGGTGCGCGCGGGCGGCGAGGTGCTGGCGAACGTGGTGGCGTCGCAGATGGCGCTGCACGCGAAGTACGGGGGGGTGGTGCCGGAGCTGGCGAGCCGCGAACACTTGCGCAATATCGTGCCGGTGGTGCGGGCGGCGATGGCTGAGGCGGGGGCGGGGTTCGCGGAGCTGGATGCGATCGCGGTGACCGAGGGGCCGGGGCTGGCTGGCGCGCTGCTGGTGGGGATTACTTACGCCAAGGCGCTGGCGCTTGGAGTGGGGAAACCGCTGATCGCGGTGAACCATTTAGAGGGGCACATCCATGCGGTGGTGATGGGGATGAACCGTGTTCCTCCCACCCTTCCCGCAGAAGGCGCTGGAAGGATGGGGCACCCGGGCGTTTTCGGAGAGATGGAGATGCCGATGCTGGCGCTGGTGGTGAGTGGGGGGCACACGCATCTTTATCTGGCGGAGGAACCCACATCTCAAAATCGAGATGTGGGGCACCCAGTGATGTGGCACTACAGGAATGTGGGGCGGACGGTGGACGATGCGGCGGGCGAGGCGTTCGACAAGGTGGCCAAGCTGCTTGGGTTGGGGTATCCCGGAGGGCCGTGGATGGATGCGCTGGCGAAGGAGGGAAATCCGCGGGCGGTGGAGTTTCGGTTTCAGCAGATTAAGGCGCGGAAACCCACATCTCAAAATCGAGATATGGGGCACCCGATCCCACCCAAGCAGAGCTTGGATGGGGCACCCGATTCGGATGTCAGCTTTGATTTTTCATTCAGCGGGATCAAGACGGCGGTGCTGCGGTATATCCAGGGGCATGGGATGGCAGCGGGCGTGGAGGCGCGGCGGCGGGCGCTGGCGGAGGCGCTGAAGGCGAATCCTGCGATGAGACCGGCGGACGCAGTGAGGGAGCTGCCGGAGGTCTTCGAGCAGCAGACGCTGGATTTGATTGCGAGCTTTCAATACGCGGTGGTGGGGAATTTGATGCGGCAGACGTTTGCGGCAGCGGAGGCGCTGGGCGCGCGGGGGATTGTGGTGTCGGGCGGGGTGTCGGCGAACAGCGAGCTAAGGCAGCGGTTCGCCGAGGAGGCGGCGCGGCTCGGGCTGCGGGTGGCGTTCCCGACGCTGGCGATGTCGACCGACAATGCGGCGATGATTGCGGCGGCGGCGTGGGGGAAGTTTTGTGCCGGGGAGTTTGCGCGCGAGGGATTGGTGGCGGAGCCGGGGTTGAGGCTGGGTTCGAGTTACTAGGTTCGAGGTTCGAGAGTGACGGAATGTAGAATCTTAGAGAAGCAATTGAGACAGAAGTGTGGACTGCACGGGGCGTTCTTATATGCGCGCCGGATGCGGCGGTGAGTGCTGTGGCGGCGTTGGAACTGTTCAATACATTGAGTGGGAGGGTGGAGCGGCTGGAGCCGGTGGGCGCGCCGGCGCTGCGGATGTATGCCTGCGGGCCGACGATCTACGACTACGGGCATATTGGGAACTTCAGGACGTTTCTGCATGTGGACGTGTTGCGGCGGTTTCTGCGCCAGCAGGGGATGGCAGTGGAGCATGTGATGAACGTGACGGACGTGGACGACAAGATCATCCGCAACGCGCTGGCTGCGGGAATGCCGATCGGCGAGTACACGGCGCGATTTGAGAGGGCGTTCTTTGAGGACATGGAGGCGCTGGGGATCGAGCGGCCGGAGCACACGCCGCGCGCGACCGAGCACATTGCGGAGATGGTGACGCTGATCGAGCAGTTGGCGGCGAAAGACATTGCGTACCAGACGGAGGATGGGAGCTGGTACTTCCGGATTGCGCGGTTCGCGGAGTATGGGAAGCTGTCGAAGAAAGATTTGGAGGGGATGGAGGACGGCGCGCGGGTGGACGCGGACGAGTACGAGAAGGACGCGGCGCGGGACTTTGCGCTGTGGAAGGCGGCGAAGACCG
>Ga0326727_10007140_pt1 | contig 29851 bp, 25 predicted proteins | sample MB2enrmetagenome_FD_207643 | JGI IMG/M metagenome (GOLD analysis project Ga0326727, IMG submission 207643) | Lab enriched peat soil microbial communities from McLean, Ithaca, NY, United States - MB29MY | ecosystem: Environmental > Terrestrial > Soil > Wetlands > Peat | place: USA: New York... | reverse complement strand
TGGCCGAAGCAGGAATACCGTTGATGGAGTTGAAAGAACTCATCATGGTAGCCGCGCCGGCCTCCACCGCGGCGCGATAGGGTTCCAGGTAAACCTGGCGCAGCGTGATCTCGCTCATATCGGTGGCGTTGTAGTCGCGGCCGGCAATGGCTGCGCCGTAGGCGGCGTAGTGTTTCACGCAGGCGGCGACGGAATCGGGCTTGGAGAGATCGTCCTGCTGGTAGCCCTTGACCCAGGCGCGGGCCATGGCCGAGCCCAGGTAGGGGTCTTCGCCGGCAGATTCCATGATGCGCCCCCAGCGTGGGTCGCGGGCGATGTCCACCATGGGCGAGAAAACCCAGGCCAGTCCGTCGGCACGGGCTTCAACTGCGCCGCTACGGGCAACGAGTTCGGTAACCGACGGATCCCAGCTTGCCGCCAACGCCAGGGGAACCGGAAATGTGGTGCGGTGGCCGTGGATTACGTCCTGCCCAAAGAGAAGTGGAATGTGCAGGCGCGATTTCTCCATGGCGATGTGCTGGTAATGATTGGTTGCCTCGGCGCCAACGACATTCAGCATAGAACCGACCTGCCCTTTGGCCGCCAACTCGTCGTACTTGAGGTTGGAGGCGTTGGGCCCGGTGGCGTATCCCGCGGAAAACTCAGCCAATTGGCCGATCTTCTCCTCCAGCGTCATCTGCTTCAGCAGCTTTTCGACACGCGCATTCAATTCTCTCGAGGCCAACTGGGGATTGGGGACCGGTCTCGTCTGCGCGAGGGCGGGCAGCGAAGCGAGGACAGAGAGCAGCAGCAGTGGAGGAATGGCCCACAATGGACGGAACGAGGATGTTTTCATGGCCACGCCATCATAAACGGTCAGAGGGGATGGGGTCAGCGCGACTGTTGGCTGGCCGACCTGCGGAGGCGCGAGTCTGGTTCATTCCAGGGCACCGCCCACCCACAGTCCATTCGCGCAAAGCCGTGGAAATGCTCTACTCTGGCCAAGGGTGCGCATGGCCCAGTTTTTTGCCCATTTCCGGAAAGCCCTGATGCAGGCCCTGGTCCACGACGTGCTCAACACGGCCAAGGCCGCTGCCTATTCCGGGATGCTGATGCTCTTTCCCGCGGTGATGGTGCTGACCACGTTAGTGGCGCAGGTACCGGAAGGAACCACGCTGGTAGGCGAGATTCGCAGTGCTTTCGAGCAGTTTTTGCCTGCCGACACAATGTATGTGCTCGAGTCCTCGCTGGAAGCCCACCGCATCCACTCGGCGCAATTGATTTTCTCCGCCCTCAGCCTGAGCATATTTGCCAGCCTTGGCCTGATGCTCTCTCTCATGGAGGGCTTTCGCCGCGCGTACCGGCTGCCGCGGGACCAGTGGCGATTCTGGCCCCGGCGGATCCGCGCCCTGCTGCTCGTGCCCATCGCGCTGGTTCCGCTGGCGCTGGCTACTTTGGTGCTGATCTTCGGCCGCCAGATCGAGTCCTGTATGATCGAATACGCAGGTCACGAGATGCGTGCCGTTGTGCTCGTCTTCTGGCGACTGGTGCGCTGGGCCGTAGCCCTGGTCACCAGCGTTGCCGTTCTCACCACGCTCTACCATTTCGGCACCAAGCGCACGGAGCACTGGTCCAAAGTGGCTCCGGGGGCCATCGCCGCAACGGTGGTCTGGTTTCCGGCCACGTTGGCCTTTGGCTGGTATGTGACGCGGATCGCTGACTATTCCATGTTTTACGGCTCATTTGGCGCGGGCATCGCCACACTGGTCTGGCTCTATCTCACCTCCTTCAGCGCGCTGCTGGGAGCGGAACTGAACGGTGTTTCTTTTCGGGAACGCCAGACGCAGGCTTCCGCAAGCGGGGTCCTGGATGAAGACCCTTTGAGTCAGTGACCGTTCTCACCGACCAACGCACGGCTGAGGATTGATCATGGGAAGGGGGATTCCGGCCCGTACGCCCATGTACAATGAAGCGGACCGCACCCGGATAAATCGCTTTCCCCAACCAACCGTCTTTGGAGTGTGCCCTCATGCCATACGCTGAACTGAGCCTGACCGACGCCGCAAGCCAACGCCGCGCGAAGATCGTTGCCACCCTCGGCCCAGCATCCAACACCGAGCCTGTGTTCCGGGATCTGGTCCGCGCCGGCGTGGATGTCGTCCGGCTGAACTTTTCCCACGGCTCCCACGAAGAAAAGCTGGCGCTGATCCAGATGATCCGCAAGGTGAGCCGCGAGGAGCGCAAGCCGCTGTGCATTCTGGGCGATCTGCAGGGGCCCAAGATCAGGACTTCGAAGCTGAAAGATCACCAGGCTGTCCTGCTGAAAGCCGGCCAGCGGCTCACGATCACGCCGCGCGAAGTTCCGGGGACCGCATCGCTAGTGGGCACCACCTTCAAGACGCTGGCGGAGAATGTAGAGCAGGGTTCGCGGATTCTGCTCTCCGACGGCCTTATCGAACTGCGCGTGCATGAGGTGCTGGGCGATGACGTAGTATGCGAGATCATCAACGGCGGCATGTTGGGCGAGCACAAGGGCATCAATCTGCCGGGCATTCCGGTGCGGGTCCCCTCGCTGACGGAAAAGGACACGGACGATCTTGAATTCGCGCTGAAGAACGGTGTGGATGCGATCGCGGTTTCGTTTGTGCGCACAGCGGAGGACGTTCGCCTGGTGCGCAACCGCGTTTCGGCCTATGGCGGCGAAACCTGGATCATCGCCAAGCTGGAAAAGCCGCAGGCGATAGAGCATCTGGACGCCATCCTGACCGTGGCGGACGCCATCATGGTGGCTCGCGGGGACCTGGGCGTCGAGGTGCCTCCGGAGCGTGTGCCTGCCATCCAGAAGCACATCATCCGCCGCGCCTCCGAGTTCCGAAAGCCCGTGATCACGGCGACGCAGATGCTGGAGTCGATGATCGAAAACCCACGCCCCACGCGCGCGGAAGTTTCCGATGTAGCCAACGCAGTCTACGACGGGACCGACGCGGTAATGCTCTCTGGCGAGTCGGCGGTGGGCAAGTACCCCGTGCAGGCGGTCGCCATGATGGCCCGCATCGTGGTAGATGCCGAGCACCACATCAAGGAGCAAAACTACTCTGAGCCGCGCGAGCGGTTGAGCCGGCTGTCCATCGCCGAGACGATCTGCGAGGCCACCGCGCATGCTGCCGACGACCTGGACCTGCGCGGGATCGCGCTCTTTACCGAGTCCGGCCAAACCGCCCGCCAACTGTCGAAGTATCACCCTTCGGCGCCGATCTATGCGCTCAGCCCGGTCGAGGTGACCATCAACCGCATTAATCTGCTGTGGGGCACGACCCCGATCCGCTGCCCCAAGGTCAACACCACCGAAGCATTGGTCGAGTGCGCCGAGAATCTGCTGGAGCAAGGCGGCTTCGTCAGGAACCGCGAGGTGATCGCCATCGTCGCCGGCACGCGCACCAAGTCCGGGTCCACAAACTTCCTGCGGTTGCACGTGCTGGGCGAGCACAACCTGGAAGGATCGCGGTTCCTGTCGGTTCACGAGGACGCGCCGGCTGAGTTGCCGACAGCCAGGACCAAGCGGCCTTCTCCCCGGCCGGCCAAGGAGCCTGCCGTCAAGCCCAAGTAGCCGGTTGCTTGCCTGTGCAAAACTCCACTCCAGGTTGGGAGTAGCGTTTGTTCTTAGGGGGAACCCAGCTGATGCGGCTATTTCGCCGATAACTGGCGCAGCACATATTGCAGGATTCCACCGTGCTCGAAGTACTCAATCTCCTGCGGCGTATCGATGCGGACTTTGGCGTCGAACTGCCTGACAGTACCATCGGCGGCAGTGGCTTTCACCGATAGTGTGCGACCGTTAGCGAATTTGGTGCTCAGCAGCGTGGTCAGGCCAGGGAAGTCGTAGACCTCTTCGCCCGTAAGCCCCAGGGATTCGACATTTTGCCCGTACTCGAACTGCAGCGGCAGAATGCCCATACCGACCAGGTTTGAGCGGTGAATGCGCTCGAAGCTCTCTGCGATCACCGCGCGCACGCCGAGCAGGTTCGGCCCCTTGGCTGCCCAGTCGCGCGAGGACCCGGAGCCATATTCCTTGCCGGCCAGGATGACCAGCGGCACGCCGCGTTCGGCGTACTTCACGCTGGCGTCGAAGATGGACATTGGCTCACCCTCGGGCAGCAGGCGCGTGACGCCGCCCTCGGTGCCGGGAGCGAGCTTGTTGCGGAGGCGCACGTTGGCGAAGGTGCCGCGCACCATGACTTCATGGTTGCCACGCCGCGACCCGTAGCTGTTGAAGTCGGCCGGCTTCACTCCATGAGCAGCGAGGTATTTTCCCGCCGGGCCATTGGCCTTGATGGAACCAGCGGGCGAAATGTGGTCGGTGGTTACCGAATCGCCCAGGACCGCCAGCACGCGGGCGCCGAGGATATCAGTGACCGGTGCGGGCTTCTTGGTGATGCCGTCGAAATAAGGCGCCTTGCGGATGTAGGTCGAATCCAGCTCCCACTGGTAAACGTGGCCGGTGGGGAACTTCAGCCCCTGCCAGTTGGCGTCGCCGGCGCTCACGGTCGAGTATTCCTTGCGGAAGCTTTCGCTGCTCAGGCCGAGTTCGATGGCCTCGGCGACTTCAGCCTGCGTGGGCCAGATGTCTTTGAGGTACACCGGCCGTCCGGCCTCATCTTTGCCCAGCGGATCGGTCTCAAAGTTGTGACCGATCCTGCCGGCGAGGGCGTAGGCCACCACCAGCGGTGGGCTCATGAGGTAATTGGCGCGCACATCCACGTTAACGCGGCCTTCGAAATTGCGGTTGCCCGAGAGCACGCTGACCGCGACCAGGCCATGTTCGTCAATACTCCTCGATACGTCGCTGGGCAGCGGACCGGAGTTACCGATGCACGTGGTGCATCCATATCCCACCACATTGAAGCGCAGCTTCTCGAGGTAGGGCAGCAGGCCGGATTTCTGGTAGTAGTCGGTGACTACGCGGGAGCCGGGCGCAAGCGATGTCTTCACCCACGGAGGTACGGTGAGGCCTTTTTCGACGGCTTTCTTAGCGAGAATTCCAGCGGCTATCATCACTGAGGGGTTCGATGTGTTGGTACAACTGGTAATCGCGGCGATGACTACCGATCCGTGATCGAGAAATGTGTCAGGATCGACGCCAAAGCGTTCCTTGACCGTGGTCGTCAGGTGAAGCGGCACCTTCTCCGCTACGGCGGTGTCGGTGACCGGTCCGCGCTGCCATGGGGCCGCGGTGCGTGTGCCCAGCGGCTTGGCTGTGGGCGCAAGCAAGCTTGGAAGCTGCTGTGTGAAGCTCGCCGCGGCGTCCCTCAGCAGCACGCGATCCTGCGGACGCTTGGGGCCTGCCACGCTGGGCTCGACGGCGCCGAGGTCGAGTTCCAGGGTTTGCGTGTACTCGGCCTCCGGCGAACTGGAGGTATGGAAGAGCCCCTGCTCCTTGTAGTAGGCCTCGACCAGCGCGATCTGTGCGGCGGTGCGGCCGGTTAGCTTAAGGTAGCGCAGCGTCTCGGCGTCCACCGGGAAGATGCCGCAGGTAGCGCCGTACTCGGGGGCCATGTTGCTGATGGTGGCGCGGTCGGCCAGCGGCAACTCCGCAATGCCTGGCCCATAGAATTCGACGAATTTCCCCACCACGCCCAGCTTGCGCAGCGCCTGGGTTACGGTCAGCACCAGGTCGGTCGCGGTGGCGCCTTCGCGCAGCTTGCCGGTGAGCTTGTAGCCCACCACCTGCGGAACCAGCATGGAGACAGCCTGACCCAGCATGGCGGCCTCGGCCTCAATGCCGCCCACGCCCCAGCCCAGCACGCCCAGGCCGTTGATCATGGTGGTGTGGGAGTCGGTGCCGACCAGCGTGTCGGGATAGGCGACCGTCTCGCAGTCAATCTGGGTGGTGAAGACCACGCGGGCCAGGTATTCGAGATTCACCTGGTGACAGATGCCCATGCCCGGCGGCACGGCGCTGAAGTTGCGGAAGGCGGTCTGGCCCCATTTAAGAAAGGCGTAGCGCTCGCGGTTGCGCTGGAACTCGAGCAGCGCGTTGGCGTCGTAGGCGCCGGCGGTGCCGAATTCATCCACCTGCACGGAATGGTCGATGACCAGCTCGGCTGGCACCAGAGGGTTCACGCGCTCCGGGTCGCCTCCCAGTGTCTTGATTGCGTCGCGCATCGCGGCCAGGTCGACGATGGCGGGGACGCCGGTAAAGTCCTGCATGAGTACGCGCGCAGGCATGTAGGCGATTTCACGGCTGGGCTCGGCCTTGGCATCCCAGTTGGCCAGAAAGGAGATGTCCGCGGCGGTCACGTTCACGCCATCTTCGCGGCGCAGCAGGTTTTCAAGCAGAATCTTCAGGCTGAAGGGCAGTCGGCTGAGGTTGAAGCCCTTCGCTGCAAGTGCCGGAAGACGATAGATGGTGTAAGAGAAGTTGTTGGAAGTGAGCGTAGCCCGGCTGGCAAAGCTGTTCATCGTGGGAAGCCTTTCTATCCGCGCATGGGCGGATGGATGACTGAAAATCGTTCTCGAATCGCCACCACGCGGAGGTTCATGCCGGCCGCGGGACGCGGAGCGCGCAGCGTGGCCGGAAAAGAATCCAACGGGATAGATTACTCAGCGGGAAGGGCGCCGTCCACGGTCGGGCCGGCCGCGGCGGAAGCGCTTGAGGACCGGCGTCGAGGAGATTCGGACTGCGGCACGGCTGAACATGGCAGACACTGAGATTCTAGCTCGGAGCAGGAGCAATTGGAAATGGCGATGTGATCTCAGTTTCCTCGCATCGCCACTCTGAAACCTCATCCCGTGCCGCATCTATACTTTAATCAGCGCACTTGTGCGGCGGAGGTCCCACCGGCTTTGAGCTATTGGGTAGGTTTCGGCGGTCTGTACTCCCAGTTTCTCCACTGGCTGATCCGCCGGATGCCCTCGGAACGGCAGCGGCTGCTGGCGGTGACCATAATCGCCGGAGGACTTTGCGGGCTGGCGGCAGTGGCCTTCCACCTAATGATCGGCTGGACCGAGGCACTCTTCATCGACCGCGCGAATGCCGCCGCAGGATATAGCTGGATCGTGTGGACCATCCTAGCCCCAGCGCTGGGAGGCCTTGTGGTGGGCGTCGGCCTCACGTACTGGGTTCCCGGCGCGGCCGGCAGCGGTATTCCCCAGGTCAAGGTGGCGTACGCGCTCCGTTCCGGCCTTGTGCCGTTCAAGGAGACCTTCGGCAAGTTCATTCTGTGCGCGCTGCAGATCGGTTCGGGTGCTTCGCTCGGCCTGGAGGGACCCACTGTGCAGATCTGCGCCGGCGTCAGCAGTCTGCTGGCGCGCGCCGTGCGGCTAAGCCCCAGAAACTGCCGTCGCATGGCCTCTGTAGGCATGGCGGCTGGTATTGCCGCGGCCTTCAACGCGCCTATTGCCGCGGTCACTTTCACATTGGAAGAACTGATCGGCGATCTTGACCAGACCATGCTCTCCGGCGTGATTGTAGCCGCGGCCCTGGCGGCCGTGATGGAGAACAAGGTTCTGGGCCGTAACCCAATCTTTCATGTGCAGCGAGTTTACGAACTCACCAACGCCTCATCGCTGGTCTGGTATGCCTTGCTGGGATTGCTGGCGGCCATTGTCTCTGTGGGATTTACCGACGGGCTGCTCGGCATGCGCGCCGAGTTCCGGCGGCTGAAGCGCGTGCCCAAGTGGGCTCAACCGGCGATCGGGGGGCTGGCGACAGGGTGTCTGGCCGTGGCTGGCCTCGAGTTCTTCCACCTCAACGGCATCGCAGGCGATCCTTACAAGACGCTCACAATGGCGCTCGCCGGAACTCTGCCCCTGCTGTGCATGATTTCGTTTTGCGTGCTCAAGCTGGTTGCCACCGCGTGCTCCTATGGGAGCGGCGGGTCGGGCGGCATCTTTGCTCCGGCTTTGTTCATGGGCGGGATGCTGGGCGGGGCGGTGGGCTACCTGGACGTATCGGTCTTCCACCACTCGGCCGATTCCATCGGAGCGTTTGCCGTGGTAGGCATGGGCGCAGTTTTTGCCGGCATCGTGCGCGCGCCCATGACGTCGGTGCTGATTATCTTTGAGATGACCGGCGGTTACGGGCTGATCCTGCCCCTGATGATCGCCAACATGAGCGCCTTCATGCTGGCCCGCTACTGGCGTCATACCCCGGTGTATGAAGCCCTGCTCGCCCAGGACGGCATTTACCTGCCCCACGAAGGGCATCCCCTTGACCCGCCCGAGGATGCTGAACTGCCTGCTCCGGATTTGCCTCCGGCGACGGAGCCTTGAGGCATTTCTGCGCATCTGGCCGCCCTGCCTGCCCTACCGCGGCTCCATGTTGTACATGAAAATGGCGCGCAGTTCGAGATAAGGCCCGTGGAACTCCCTGGGCAGCGGGGGATAGTTGGAGCCAGTGAGAGCGCCCCAGGCTGCACGGTCCAGGGCAGTGTCGCCGGAGCGGCCCTCGAGTTGCACGCTTCCGTCCATCAAGCGGCCGTTGGGCAGCACCTTGAAGCGGATCACGACCATGCCGGACTTCAGGATTGGCGGATTGACCTCGTCCGGAATCAATGGATCCCAGGTGTTCTCGGTCTCGCGGTGCCAGCGCAGCAGCCAGTTGCGGAAGTCGACACCCTGGGTGTCCGACAAGACTTCAACGCCACCGCCAGCGCCAGGGTGGCGAGCCAGTTCACCCAAGGGGATGTTGCCGATCCCTCCTGAGCCGGCGCCAGGGTTTTGGGATGCGCCCTTCATGGCGTCGCGTAACTGGTCGGCCGGGTTTTGCGAGCCCATGGCAAAACTAGGCCGAGCGGGAACAGCCTGCGGGTGGGGCGCTTCCAATAGCGGCTGTGGCGTCGGTGGCAAGGTTGGCGCCGGCGGCGCGGGCGCGGCGGGCTGTGGAGCGGGCTCAGGAGCCGGAGCCGGCGGGGGCGAAGGCTTGTTCAGCGCCTCCAGGGTTTTCTTGTCGACATGGGGCTTGCTGGGAACCGGAGCAGCCTTGACTTTGGGCTGCAATTCACGCAGCGCGTCAGGCGGCAGATCGAGGTAGGTGAGGTCTTTACGGTTCCTGATGGCATCGATCGGATCGATGACCGGCGCCACCTTGAAGATGTACTTTGGAATCCAGGTGATGGCGGAGAGCAGCGCCACGTGTACAAGGATGGCGATCCAAATGCCTTCGCGCAGCCGTGCCCAGCGGCGTTCGTCCTCGAGCTCGCTGATCATTTCCAGCAGCTCGTGGGTGTCGTAATCCACCCAGCGCGAGCCCCGGACTACAGGGGAAGCCGGCTCCGGCTCGGGCTGGCGCGGCTCCAAATCCGGAAAACCGGTTTGCGAGCCGCCAGTTGCCGGGCTGGCGTTCGCTGGCCCTTCGGGAGCGGGCTCGTTCACGTGGGTTGGCGTTTCGCTAATTGGCATTCGGGCCGCAGGAGCCTGGGTGGGCGCACCTCTACCCCTGGCTCCGCCTTGAGTCCTTCCTGTTTATTCTCTCATTCCCGCCGAATCGGGCAACAAAGAGATTTCTGCTGCCCGGCCCGTACAATGGTTGCTGGTATTGGGACGGATGACTGGGCGGAAGGGGACCCTGTTTGAAGCAGTTTTTTGCGCGCATTCTGGCCAAATGGAACCTGGTGCTGTTGCCGGCCCTGATCAAGCTGGGTTTCTGGGGCGTGGGCGCGGTCGCGCTGCTCGACTCCTCCTCGATCCCGGTCCCGATGGATCTGATTCTGGCCACGTATGTGTGGAACGACAAGGGACACTTCTGGCTCTATTGCCTGATGGCCTCCGTCGGGTCGTCGATCGGCGGCCTGGTGCCCTACGGATTGGGCCGGGCGGGGGGCGAACTTTTCCTGCTGAAGCGCATCAACCGCGAACGCTTTGACCAGATGCGCGATCGCTTCGAGCGGCAGGAATTCCTGGCGCTGATGATTCCTTCCATGATGCCGCCGCCCACGCCTTGGAAGGTCTTCGTCTTTGGCGCCGGCGTGTTCGAGATGCGGGTTGCGCCGTTCCTGGGAGCGGTGTTCTGCGGACGCATGGTGCGCTGGCTGCTGCTCTCTCTGTTGGTGCTGAAGCTGGGGCCGGGGGCGGTGGATATTGTGGCGCACCATGCCTTGACGGCGCTGGCGGTTGTAGGTGGCCTGGCCGTGGCGGGCTTCGCGTGGTGGTGGCTCAAAAGAAGGCGCTCGTCCCAGCCGCAGGATTAGCGGATCACGAACCATGAATGCGCATTCTCGCGCCCCTCCCTCGCGAGGAAGCGCGATCTTGCGAGCTACTTCCCGGCCAACGCGGGCTGGCTGGCGCGAAACGCGCTCATTCGCCGCACCAGCACAGGAATCCCAAATGCAAGTCCGGCGACAACGGCCGTGGAGAGCAGATCGTTGCGATAGAACGGAATCGCCGCGGCGTAGCAGGCGCTCAGCCCGGCCATGGTGTGCGGATACATGCCGCTTCCGGCCCAGACCGCATAGTTCGAAAGCAGGAAGAAGGAGGTCGGTCCCAGCAGAACGCCGGCGGTTACGCGCAGCACCGTCGTCCGGGTGTGCAGCAGAATCCGCCCCAGCGCCATGGCCGCCAGATACCATGCCCAGGTGGGCACGTACCCCTGCCAATTGAAGCTGTAGTGGTAGGCGTAGACGGTGAGCACATAATCGGTGGCCATGAGGGCCGCGAGGGGCGCCAGCATCTCACGCCAGGAGCGCCGCGCGCCAAAGTAGAGCAACGCGCCGCCAACAGCGGTAAAGTTCATCCACCCCACGTGGGGCAGCAAGCGGCTCAAAATGGCAACGACAAGAAGCAGATAGGCAGGCATGAAAACCTCGATCCCAAGATTCCCCGGAGCGTTTCCAACATGTGGAGACAGCGTTCCTTGAGGGGTACGGCGCTTTCCTCATTCTCAGGTCCGCGCGCCGCTGGGTCAACTTGAATTATTTCACATGGCAACAATTCCTTCCACTCAAGTCAAATCGGCCCTGCAACGATGAGGCAATATCGCTGGCCTGTCACTGATACAGACTCGCCGGTGTGTGAAGCTCCCTTCGGCAGGGGGGCAGGCGCCTTCCGCCAGCTTTCAATAATCTCCTTGCAATTAGTGTACTATCCGTTATAGTACACATGTGATTCCCTTCCGCGTCTCATTCCGCGCGGGCCTTTCCCTCTTCGAGCAGATCGTCTACGCGTCGAAAAAGGCCATGGTCAGCGGCCAGTTGCGCCCCGGAGACCCCTACCCTTCGGTGCGCACGCTAAGCAAGGAACTCAAGATCAATCCCAACACGGCGCACAAGATCGTCGCCTACCTGGTCAACGAAGGGTTGCTGGAGACGCGGCCTGGCATCGGCACGGTGGTGGCTCCACTGCCGGATTCCTCGCGCAAGGAGCGCACGCAGCTGCTGGGGCATGAGATCGAGGAGCTGGTGGTGGAAGCCAAGCGCCTGGGGATCGAACAGCAAGAGATGTTGGAGTCGATTTCAGCACATTGGCAAAGGCTATCGGACGATGAATCCACCCGCCCGGGCAAGTCAAAAGACAGAGGAGATGGAGGCCGCAAAGACACATGACACCCGTCATCCGCACTGAACGCCTTTCGCGGAGCTTTGGCCGCACCGTAGCGGTCGACCATGTCGACCTGACCGTACCCGAAGGCGCCATCTATGCGCTGGTGGGTGCCAACGGCGCGGGCAAGACAACGATGATCAAGCTGCTGATGAACATCTTCCGGCCTAGCTCGGGAATCGCGCAGGTGCTGGGCATCGACTCGCGCAAACTCGAAGGGAAGTTCTTCAATCGCATCGGCTATGTGTCTGAAAACCAGGAATTGCCGGAGTGGATGACGGTGGCCGCGATGCTTGACTATTGCCGTGCCTTCTATGCGCAGTGGGACCGCGCGCTCGAACAGCAGCTGGTGCGCCAGTTCGATCTGCCGCTGCAACGCAAGCTCAAGCACCTGTCGCGCGGCATGAAGATGAAGGCGGCGTTTGCCAGTTCGCTGGCCTACCGTCCATCGCTCATCGTTCTCGATGAGCCATTCTCCGGACTCGATCCGCTGGTGCGCGATGAGCTGATTGAAGGGCTGCTCGATCGCGCACCGGAGACCACCATCTTTCTTTCTTCGCACGATCTGGCGGAGATTGAGAGCTTCTCAAGTCACGTGGGCTTTCTGGAGCAGGGACGCTTGCTGTTCTCAGAAGAGATGACGGTGCTGGTGGACCGCTTTCGCGAGGTGACTGTCACGCTCGGCGGGACAGCTTCGCTGCCGGAAAACCTGCCGGCTGCGTGGCTGCAGCCGCAGGCCGCGGATTCGGTGGTGCGCTTCGTTCACAGCCGATATGTGGAGGCGGCCGCGGCTCGCGAATTGGCGGGGTTCTTCCCTTCTGCGCGGGACATCGCGATCGATCCTATGCCGCTGAGGCAAATCTTTCTCGCCATCGCAAAGGCAGGGCGCATGCGGGCGCAGCCGGCGGCCGAACCCGCCAATGTCAGACTCGATTCCAAGGGGACGACAGCATGAAACAGATCCTGCATATCTTCGTTAAAGACATGCGCCGCTTCTGGCCCGAGATTCTCGTCTCGCTGGCTATCACGGCTGCCTTTGCCTGGTTTGATCCGAAGGAGTCGCAGGGAGCGCGGCATGTTTACGGCGCTATCAGCTACTCGCTGTTGGGCGGCAGCCAGACGGCCCTGGCGGGCGCGCTGACAGTTCTTGTGCCGGTGACCTGGTGGCTGCTGATCTCCCGTGTCATCCTGGCTGAAAGCCTGGTGGGCGACCGCCAATTCTGGCTCACGCGGCCCTACGAGTGGAAGAATTTGCTGGCCGCCAAGCTGCTCTTTGTCGCGGCGTTCGTTTATCTGCCGATTTTCATTGCACAATGGCTGCTGCTCATTGTGGGCGGCTTCAACCCCGTCCACTACCTGCCGGGATTGCTGTACAACCTGCTCCTCCTCACTGGCACGATCATTCTTCCTCTGGCCGCGCTGGCTGCGGTGACTTCAAACTTCGCGCGGTTGACGCTTACCCTGCTGGGCGTCTTTGCCGGGTTGATTGCGCTGGGCGCTCTTGCCGGGCTGGTTTCAATCAACAGCTCGACGATTGCCACCCCGATCGACATGCGGCTCTCCTTTGGCTTCCTTTTCAGTGGGTGCGCGGCGGCCATCGCGATCCAGTACGCCCGGCGCAATGCCAAAGCGGCCAGGCTGGTTCTGCTAGCCATTCCAGCCGTGTTCATCCTCAGCGGATTCATCGCGCCCGACGAGCGGCTGATGGATCGAACGCATCCGGTTGTGATCAGCCAGACCGGAGCGCCGGTGCAGTTGTCGTATAACCCGGACCCGCACACTTGGTTCTCGGCCTCGCCGGTGAACCCCACCAACGGAATCGCCATTACGATTCCAGTCCGGGCTTCCGTAGCAGCGGAAGGGACCCTCCTTGTCTTCGAGGGCATGAAGGTCGTCATTGAGGCTCCTGACGGCTCCCGTTGGACCTCGCCCTGGGAGCGTCTCGACGTTCCTAAACAGGTTCCCGGCGAAAACCATGACTACCTGACGCTGTTCATGATGCCTGGGGCGCTCTACAAGAAGTGGAAAGGGACGCCTCTTCGAATGCACATCACGTATGAGCTTTCCCTTGCCAAGGCGGGCCCGGAGACACACATCGCGATGCCTTTGGGCGACTTCGCGGTGCCGGATTTCGGCGTCTGTTCGCCGCTCACCAACTGGATGCTTCCCCTCAATGAAGCCACAGGGATTGTCTGCAGGTCGGCGTTGCGCCAGCCGACCCTAACCTATCTCAACCTGGTCTGGTCGGACGCTCGCTGCAAGGGGAAGCCGGCCGCGCCCGGTCCCGGCGTACAGGGCTCAGGTTGGGCGGGGACGCTGGACAGCGCGCCAGCGGACTTCGGCATCAGCTCTGTCAAGACTGTCTACTTCCCTGTGTCAAACAACTTCAAGGATCAGCGCTCGCAGGACTCGCGCTATCTATGCCCAGGGACGCCGCTGACGTTCACGCGCTACGACCAGGTGCAGCGCGCGCAGGCGGAGGTTTCGATCCAGGGATTCTTGCTTCCCGATCTGCCGCCGAGCCAACCGTGAGGGTTGGGTGGGCGGTGCCTATTTCTGTTCGCGGCCATCCAGAGATTCGCCGGCTTCGTCGCGGTTATCCACGATATAAACCCAGCCTTGCAAGGGCGCGCGACCGGTTTCTGACCCCGTGCCGCGAAACGAGTATGCGAAGCGCAGATCGGTGAACTCGACCGTGGTCCATGGGCGGTTGGGAGGAAGACGCGGAGGAGTGATGCCGGGCGCAGGTTCCTGGCCAATGTCGCGCACTACGGCCCACGCGCCCCAGTCCAGGTAGACCTGCCCCAGCAGGGTGCGCTTGGCCGCCTCCGTAGCCGCGGTCGCAGGCGGTTTGTAAAGCACATCCTGGCGCGGATCGCTGTCGATGGCGCCGGTACGGGTGTCGATTTCGGCGGTCTGGTAGTAGTCCGCGGTCTCCAGGATCGCGTGCCAGCGGAAGGGGTTGACTGGGTAGGGCTCCAGCGCCACGCGCCTCACGGGGGCAGTTGTGATCTGCATGTTTTCAAGCAGAGCCAGCCCGCGCGCATGCTCCGTCCATCGCCAGCACCCCAGCACCACCATTGTGGACAACGTGAAGATAGCCCAGCCGCGGCCTCGGAACCTGACCCGGCGGGCGCCGATCTCCCGGTCCGTCAGCCCCAGGAGCCCAGGGATCAACAGTGCCACCAGAAGCAGCCCCCACACCACCGGCTCGGCAATGAAAACGAAGCTGCCCGCATACCAGCGCGGCTTGAAGGGAAAGAAGGGGCGCAGACCGTAGTTATTGGTCCAGTCGAGCAGCAGGTGGCTGAATACGGCGATCAGCGCCGTCAGATAGAGCCAGCCCCAGCGCACCGGTTGGCGCTGAGGCGGGGGCGGCTTAACGGTTTGGTCGAGAGCCGCGGATATCCGCTGTCTGCGCGCGTCGAGCCATCGGTGCAGCAGCCAGACCGCGCCCATCGCAACCCCCGCCACCACTGGCGCGCCGATGAACGTATGCGTAATGCCGCGATGATGCTTGAGATTCTCAACCGGCCCGGCAAGCCCCCATAGCACGTCCAGATCGGGCGCCTCGGCAGCGAGCATCGCAGCCAGCGTGGCATAGGCCGTGGTTCGGTTCAGGCCCGCGCGGCTGATGCAGGCTCCGGTAAGGAAGTGGGTAACTGGGTCCATGTCAACCTGCAAACCATACTATCTCTCCCCGTCGCCGCCCTATAATCCACCCCATGGACGAACAAGCCTTGCCTCCATCGAAAGCGGCGCAGCGCGCGGAGGAATTGCGCGCGGAACTGCGGCACCACGAGCACCTGTATTACGTTCTGGACGCGCCAGAAATCAGCGACGCCCAGTACGACGCGCTGATGAACGAGTTGAAGCGGATCGAGGCCGCGCACCCGGAGTTGCTGACGCCGGACTCGCCGACCCAGCGCGTGGGAGGCAAGCCGGCCGAGGGCTTCAAGAAAGTGCGCCACTCGCGGCCCATGCTGAGCCTGGACAACGCCTATTCCGCAGAGGAACTGCGCGCCTGGGATACCCGCGTGCGCGACCTGGCCGGAACCTTGCCGGTGGAGTACACGGCGGAACTCAAGATGGACGGCCTGAGTGTGGCGCTGCGCTATGAGGCAACCGAGGGCGGCGGCGCGCGGCTGGCCCACGGCATTACCCGCGGCGACGGCCAGACCGGCGAAGATGTGACCTCGAACATCCGCACCATTCGCAGCGTGCCGCTCACCATCTCCGCGGACGGCCTTAGGAAAGCCGGCGTGCCGCCTGCCTTTGAGGTGCGCGGGGAGGCGGTTATGTCAGAGGCGGCGTTTTTGCGCCTGAACGAGGAGCGCGAGCGCGAAGGGTTGCCGCCGGCCGTGAATCCGCGCAACGCCGCGGCGGGTACGCTGCGCACACTGGAGCCGGGCATCGTCGCCCAGCGGCGGCTCGATTTCTATGCGTACTTCCTGCTGGTGGAGGGCGAGTACCTGGCGCAGGGGCAGAGCGCCACGCTCGATACGTTGGCGGCGCTTGGATTCCGCGTCAACCCGCATCGCGAACGCGTCGATACGGTCGAGGATATGCTGCGGTTCATCGACGCGGCCGAGGCCAAACGCGCCACGCTGGGGTACGAGATTGACGGCGTGGTGCTGAAAGTGGACGCCCACGCCACGCAGCTTCGTCTCGGCTACACGGGACGCGCCCCGCGCTGGGCCATCGCGTATAAATTCACCGCCAAGGCCGGGGAGACGCAGGTGCGCGAGATTACCGTGCAGGTGGGCCGCACCGGCAAGCTGACGCCCGTGGCCGAACTGACGCCGGTGTTTATCGGCGGCACTACCGTGAGCCGCGCCACGCTGCACAATGCCGACTTCATCGAGCGGCTGGGACTGCTCGTCGGCGATTGGGTCAAGGTGGAGCGCGGCGGCGACGTGATTCCCAAGGTGGTCGAGGTGATTGAAGATGCCGATCACCCGCGCGGGACGGTGCGCTTTGCATTTCCGTCGGAATGTCCGGAATGCGGCAGCGCAGTGGTTCGTGCCGAGGGCGAGGTGGACTATCGCTGCGTCAACGCCGCGTGCCCGGCCAAGCTGCGCGAGAGCCTACTGCACTTTGGACGCCGCGAGGTAATGAACATCGAGGGGCTGGGCGAGGCGGTGGTGCAGCAGTTGCTCGACCGAGGCCTGGTGCACAGCGTCGCCGATGTCTACTCGCTGACCGAGGAGCAGTTGACCGGTCTTGATCGCTTTGCGGAGAAGTCGGCGCGCGCGCTGCTGGCGGAGATTGAAGGATCGAAACGCGCGGGTCTGGCCCGTGTGCTGATGGGGCTGGGCATTCGATTTGTCGGAGAGCGCACCGCGGAGTTGCTGGCCGAGGAGTTCGGCTCCATCGACGCGCTGATGGCGGCGAGCGCCGAAGAACTGGAACGCGTCGAAGAGGTCGGTCCGCGGATCTCGCAGGCGATTCTGGAGTTCTTTGCCCAGCCCGCGAATCGGGATCTAATCGGGGCTTTGAGAAGCGCCGGCGTGGACATGACTGCTGAGAAGAAACAGCGGTCGGCGCAACTGGCGGGACTGACGTTTGTGCTCACCGGGACACTGCCTACGCTGAGCCGCGAGGAAGCCAAGAAGCGGATTGAAGACGCTGGGGGCAAGACGGCCGGATCGGTGAGCAGGAAGACCAGCTACGTTGTAGCCGGCGAGGAGGCCGGCTCCAAGTTGGAGAAGGCTCTGGAACTCAAGGTGCCGGTGATCGATGAGGCCGGACTGCTTGCGCTGCTCGAAGGGGAGACGAACGAATCGTAATGCTCAAAGACGTATCCACCGAGAACCGCTACAAGCTGGAGCGGCGGCGCTTGGCTATGTCGGTGCGGCGTTCGGCGGCGCGCAACTCGCGTTCCCGCTCGCGCTCCCAGGCCTCGGCTCTCCAATTGGGCGAGGCATAGCCCGGCACATCCTCGCGCGTCGGCGGCGCCGGTGTCTCGGCTTGCAGCCTCGCCGGCACGACCATCGGGCCGGCGAGTGTTGAGGGCGAAAGACGTTGGGGCGTCAGTGGCACGGGTGACGCCGGCAGCCGCACCGGTGAACCAGCCGCGGCAAAAGCCGCGTCGGAGGTCAGACTGGCATCGGTCGCGGATGTCTGATTGTCGACCTCGGCTTCGTCATCGGGGGCCTTCGGCGGACGCGCGGCGAGTGCTCTTGCCATGAAGTCGTCCACTAGCTTGTGCAGGCAGGTTTGCCCGCATAGGTGTTTCGACCCTGGGCGCAGCCGGTTGCGCGAGTTCCACCCGCTCACGCGGAGTTCTCCTCCCTGGTCATAGGCGACAAACCAGTGATTGGTCTGCTTCTTCTCCGTTCCGCAGATGTCGCACGAGATCGCCTGCCGGATCACCGATTTCCCCCTGGCCGCGCAGTTTTTTCGCGGTTCGGCGACTCCAGTTTCTCCATGCGTGCCCCGCGCAGCCTGCGGACCGGGAGCCCGCAAGCCGCGCAAGCAACCCAGCCGGAGAGTTTCTGGAATCACCCTCTTCCAGTTCATCGCATCTCGGGGTGGAACAGCGAGGCGAGCGGAGAAAACATCCGGGCGGGATGCAAATGGGGACAAGTGGTGAAGGAGTGTACTGAATTGGGACGCCTGGCAGAGTGGCTGAAGCCGCGCTCCCATATTACCCATTGCGACACGGCTGAAGCCATGCCCTGACGCGAGGCTGGCGATTCAGCGCACCGTACGCAGCCGCTCCACATCGATTGACCATTTTGCCGGAACTTTACTGCTTGGTCGCGAAGTAGCCCTTCTTGGCGCGCACCTGGTAGTGGCGGTCGTTGCAATAGAGATAGATGGTGCGAAAGGCTCCGTCGGGCTTGAAATCCGCGGGCGTATAGACCAGCGCGTATTGGCTGCGCAGCTCCTCTTCGATGTCGTGGAAGCTGTTTGACATCTCTTCCACCGAGGGCGGGAAGAAGGTCTGGCCGCCGGTGGCGTCGGTCATCTTCTGCAGCACCGAGTCGCCCTTTCCGCGGCTGGGCGTCCAGTTGGTGCTGATGGCGTAGATGATGGTCTCGGATCGCTGGCACATCTTGATGGCGTCGTCGAGGTAGGCGCGGCTTTGGTTGTCGTCGCCATCGGAGATCAGCACCATGGCTTTGCGCACCGGTTCCTGGCCGCGCGAGACGTCGAGGAGCTTGTCCCGGCAGGCGGTGTAGACGGCGTCGAAGAGCGCCGTGCCGCCGCCGGGGCGCAGCCGGTTGATGCCAGTTTCGAGGGCATCCACGTTGTTGGTCCAATCCTGTTCCACAGTGGGCGTCACGTCGAATCCCATCACGAAAGCGCGGTCGCTGCGGGCCTTGACGACCTGCAGCAAAAACTCGGTCGCCGACTGCTGCTCAAACTGGAAGCGCGAGCGAATCGAGGTGCTGGCGTCGATAACAATCCCCACCCGCAGGGGCAGGTTGATCTGCTGGTGGAAGGAGTTGACCCTGGCCGGAGCCTTCTGGTCGTCGAGCAAGGCGAAGTCGCTCTGGCGCAGATTGGGCACATAGTGGCCGTGCTTGTCAGTCACGGTAAAGATGAGGTTGACTTCGTTGGCGCTGATGCTGAGAGTGGGCGCGCCCGCATCGGTGGCCTGATCCCCGGTGGGCTGCGCGGCCTGCTGACCTGCCGAGGCAGGGGACGCCGGCGGAGCAGAGGGCGATTGGGCTGCCGGTGCGGATGGCGCTGGTGCGGGCGACGTGGTCGCGGGTTGCTGGGCGTCGAGCGCGGCAGAGGCGAGAAGCGACGCAAGCACGAGGCCAAGAAGATGTCTGGTCATAGCTTCCTCATTTTAGCAATCGCGCGCGTCCTTGACATTAACTCCTTTGGTGTTGCGGTGTCGCCGCAGTGTGCCCGGCTTCGATCTGGACCAGAAAACTCTCCAGTTCCGGCGGCAATGGCGCTTTCAATTCCAGCATCTTGCCTGTTGCCGGATGCGGAAACTCGAGTTCAGCGGCATGCAGAAAATTCCTTCCCAGCCTGAGCCTTTCCGGCTCGCTCTTGCGGCGCGCGGCTTTGGACGCCGCGGCCTGCGAGGCGACGAGGTCGGTGAGCTGACCTGAAGCGCCATAGAGGGTGTCGCCCACCACGGGATGGTTGATGGACGCCATGTGCACACGGATCTGGTGGGTGCGGCCGGTTTCGATGCGCACCCGCACCAGGGTGAATTTGCCGAAGCGCGTCTCAAGCCTGCGATCCACCTCGTAGTGAGAGACGGCGGAACGGGCGTTTTCGTTAGGCCGCGCGGTCATGCGGGTGCGGCGTACTGGGTCGCGTCCCACGCCGGCGTTGATGATGCCCTTGTTCTTCTCGACGGCGCCATGCACCAACGCGATGTATGTCTTTTTGATCTGCCTGCTTGAGAACATCTCCGCCAGCGCCGCGTGGGCGCGGTCGTTCTTAGCCACGATGATGAGGCCGCTGGTGTCTTTATCCAGCCGGTGAACGATGCCGGGACGCAGATCGCCGCCGGTCGCGGAGAGCGCCTTGAATTGGTAGAGCAGCGCGTTGACCAGCGTGCCGCGGCTGCGCGCGTCTTCATTCTGGCCCGAGCCGGCGTGCACCATCATGCCGGCCGGCTTGTTGACCACGGCTAGGTCCTTGTCTTCAAAAACTACATCGAGCGGAATGTCTTCGGCAGTGGCTTTGAGCGGGGCTGGGTGCGGCTCGCCAGTGATTGCGATGGTTTCGCCGCCGCGCAGCTTGAGAGAAGCCTTCCCGGGTTTGCCGTTGACGAGCACATCGCCCTGGTCGATGAGCAGTTGCACACGCGAGCGGCTCACGCCTTCAAGTTGAGTGACGAGGAACTGGTCGAGGCGTTGGGCAGCGGCTTCGATGCCGGCATGAATGGTGCGCAACTCAGCCATGCGCGGCCTCGCTGGTTGTGTCCTTGGCGGCATGGGGTGCAATCCGTTCGCGCAGCATCACGGCGCCGGCGAGCACCAACACGATCGCGGCGACCTGCGGACCATCGAGCGCTCCGCTCAGCACGGTGCCGCGGCCCTCGGGATCGCGCCAGAACTCGGTGATGTAAAGGGCCACGCCGGTAGCCATCAGCCACAGGCCGGCAACATCGCCGGTCTGGCGGCGCAATGGCATCCAGAGCAGCAGCAGAAGCGCAATGGTCAGGTACGCCAGTGCCGCATACAACTGCACGGGATGCAGCGGAACACCGAGGGGCGTGCCGCTCCAGCGCGCAGCGAGCGCACTGTGGTAGGTGACGGCCCAGCGCGCGGTTGAATCCGTACCATAACCCGACCCGGCCAGCAGCGCTCCGACTTGTTCAAAGGCGAGGCCCAGGGCCAGGGGCGCCGCGAGTGCATCCGCCGTGCTCCACAGTGGCATCTTCTGCCGGTGCGCGACGGCCAGAGCAGCGGCGCCACCGGCCGTTGCACCAGCCGCGGCAACCAGCGGATGATGCACCATGGCCAGCCCCAGCATCCACGAGGGATGCAGACGAAGGCTGGTCCAGTTCACGATGATGAGCAGAAGCCGCGCGCCGATTAAAGCTGCAAAAAGAGAGACGACGCAGAGATTCCACACCTGCGCTGGATTCACATCCGCGATGCGCGCTGTGCGCTGGGCGAGCCAGAGCGCCAGCAGCACGCCGAGCGCAGCGACCACGCCGTAGGTGGGAACGAGGATCGAACCGATGTGGAAGAGGACGGGATGCACCTGAGTCAGGATAGCCCCTCAAGGTGTGCGGTGAGTAGAATCCGGCCCACGGGGCCGTGAGTGATGCGCTGGTGAACCCGTCCTAAGACGGTGGAGCTCTCCGCGGTTCGTTAGGCATTCCGGACTGGCGGACACGGCACACAGAACCGATTGTCGAGTCGAGCCCCTGTTCATTGAATGTTGGTTCAACCAGCGTTGACCACTTCACCTGCTTTGCAGGCCGGTCTCTAATGCGGATAGTATGTGTCCCGGCCAGGAATTACAAGTCTTGTGCGAGATGGCCGAGTTGTGTTACGGTTTCGGGCCGTCTTGTTTGGGAATGAAAAGGGTCAAATCCGCGCGCGGGAGCGCCTTGCTCATGGCAGGGAAAAAGAAGGCCCCGCCTTCTCGCTTGCATAAAAGGGCAGGGCCTTGGTGTTGCGATAGTGAATGAGGTTACTTGCCGCCGGTGCCGACAGGAGCGCCATTGCCTGTGCAGGGATCCCAGCCCTTTACGGCGAACCAGCCGTCATAGTAACCACAGAAGCCGTAGATCACGTCGCGGAAATCGGCAGACTTGCTGGCGTTGGCGTAGATCTCCGTCAACTCCGCCGCGGAGGAGGCGTTGAAGTGGCCTGCGCTGTTCACAATGGCGGCCGTCAACGGCGAAGCGACGCTGGTGCCCCCGAAGATGTTCCACGGCTCAAGAGTGGGCACTCCGTTGACGTCGTATGTGTTGTCAAAGCTGTTATAGACCCAGACTCCGGTTCTCGGGTTACCGACCGCGGCCACATCGGGTACTCCGCGCACTCCACCGACAATGGAGGCGATGCTGCTCTGATAGGAGGGCCGGGCGTTGTACAGGCTGCCGCCGCCGCCACCGTCCTCCCAAGCAGTCTCGGCCTCGATGTTCCCGTTGGCAGGATTGCGGTTGAGGGTGGTGCCGCCGACTGCAACCACATTCGGTGAAACCGACGGGAATTCAGTGCCCTCGTGATCGCCGGTGGACGCGAAAAAGACGACATTGGCGCCGACGAACGTCGAATTGTAATTGGTCTCCTGGGAGAACTCGCCACCGCCCCAACTGTTCGATACCTCGCCCCCGCCGGCGGCCACGACCACCTGGATCGCCTTTTGCTCCGCTGCCAACAGATCGCTGTATTTGCTGGAGAGAGCCTCGACCAGGTAGATATGCGCCTGGGGAGCCGCAGCATGGGCCATTTCGATATCCAGCGCCTCCTCAGAGGCCCAGCAATTCCAGCCCCCTTCTTTGGCGCAATTGGGGTCGGGACTGGGCTTTTTGGTGCCCGGCCAGGTTACCGTGAAAGTCAACGAGGTCGGCGTGGGAAGGTCGAATTCCGCCGAGTATTTCGTCAAGTCGTTCAGGGCAGTGGGGTAATCGTAGGCATCGACGATGGCGATGGCCTTGGAGCCACCGGTGGCCACCTTGGTAGTGGGAATGGTGGCGGGATTGCAGCCCGTTGTCTTGGCTATCAATCCGTAGAGGCAGGCGAGCGTGGCGGGCGTTTCCGCATAGTAACCGGTTATTGGGGTGTTGTTCGTGGCATCCGGATCCTCGGCGAATCCCTCCCCGGTCTCTGGACGGCCCGGAGGAACGAAAATCAGGAAGTGGGTGTGCGCACGCAGGCCGAGATCTTCAGGGTGTTCGATGCTCGATTGGGGGGTGACGACATGTCCACCACCGGGGTGATGGGCTTCCAGTGTGACCCGTGCTTCATCTGCATCCTGCGCACGCAGCGCCGGCGAGAGCGCGAGACACAACAGACTGATTGCGAGCATTGTCCGTTTCATGATCATAATGTCCTCTCTTCCGATTGGCCCAAAGGGGTCTGTATGAGTGGTAACGGGACTTACCGCGCCAAGTCAGTCGCGGGCTAGCCAGGGATGATCTCGACCGTGACAAGGTCTGTGGCAGTTTGATGGCCGGATCCGTCTACGGTGCCTGAGTTGCGTGAGCAATGCGAATATAACCGACGTGAGGTTCTTGCACTGCAGACCAACTTCGGGGAGTTTTCGATCGTTCACGATGGATAACACGGCCTGCGTTTGCGCGTCAACCCCGAACTTGTGTTGTTTGCACCGAAGTCACCAGCACGCGCTCGGAATCGAGGGCGGAAGCTGGCTGTGCTTGGGGTCGCCAGAGGGCGCCGGTCACTCGACAGTGTCGGCTGGATTCTCCGCGGCGGACGGAACGGGCTTGCGATTGGCTACTTCAGAGGCTCGCGCGATCAGCTTCTTGAGCTTGCCTTCGATGGCCGCGTCGCCCACATGCTGGTCTTCAAGCACGCCATCGGCATCGATGGTGAAGGTGGCGGGAATCGCCGTGACATTGAATTGCTTGGCGATCTGGCCGTTGAAGCCGCCGTCGCGATATTGCAGCCAGGTCATACCATTCTTGCCGACAAAATCGCGCCACTTGGATTCGTCGTTATCCAGGCTGACGCTGAGCACCACAAAGGGCTGGCCGGCGAACTTCTGCGCGATCTGCCGGACATGCGGCAAAGCCTCGCGGCATGGACCGCACCAGGTAGCCCAGAAATCGATCAGCACCACTTTGCCGGCCAGACCGTCCATCGAGACACGCTGGCCGTCAAGCGTGGTCAACGAAAACGGAGGAGCCATCTTGGCGCGCGCGAGTTCGATGTTGTCGAGATACCGCTGGGCACGGTCGTGCAAATCAGGACTTTTCTTGTCCTGATCGAGGAAGGCGTTGAACTCCTGGCGGGCGGCATCGTCCTGATGAAGATGCGCGAGAGAGATTCCCAGGGAATAGTGAGCAGTGGCCAACTCCGGGGTGGCGGCCAGCGCAGCCTTGAGTTCTTCGCAGCTATCGCTGAAGCACTTTTCCTTTTTGTTGTCGATGCCTTGCTTTTGCAGGGCAATCGCCAGCCGATAATGCGCGCCGGCCTTTTCCGCATCGGTATCGGCCTGGGGCAGCATGTCGCGTGCGATGCCTTCCGCGTCCTTATAGGCGTTGATGCGCATGGCCAGCAAGTAAGCGCGACGCAGGCAGTCCTTGCAATGGCCGCCGTCCTGTTTGTTAGCCTTGCGATAGTCGTCCATGGCCGCGCCATAGTCGTGATGCTTCTGCCACTCCCTGGCCGACTCATAGGTCTTCCGGGCCTTGGGGTCGGTGGGCTCGCCGGGTTTCGGCTCGTCGCTTGAGAGCGCACCGGCGGCATGCAGACCCAGGCCGAAAGACAAAAGGACGCCGATGGCAAGAAACCTGCGCAAGAAGACAGCAATCCTGAACATGCGAGCCTCATCACCTGAGGGAAGTCGAAGGGTTCAGTAGGACGGTGGTTGACTCCCTGGCGTGCTAACGATTATGACCCGGTCTTCCATTCCTCTTCAAGCACTTCATCGAGGAGGCCGGTGAGGCTGGCGGCGCGGGCATGACCCTGCCCCGCATCGGCGGGGGCGCCAGTGCGGGCGGCCCGGGAAAGCTCATCGGCCAGATTGAGGGCGGCCAGCACGGCCACGCGCAGGGAGTCGACGGTGCGGCCCTGCGCGGCCACGGCGCGCATTTTGGCGTCTACACGCGCAGCCAAGTCGCAAATATGCTTCGTGTCCTGGCCGGAGAGGTGATAGGTCTGGTCGTAAATTTCTACGGTGATGTAGCCGGGTTGGCCCTCAGCCATGCCTCACCTCACATTTCCAACGCATCGAGCTGCGCCAGGAGGCGCTCAACGCGCTGCCGTACGTGGTCGCGCTCGGCGCGCAAGTGCTTCACATCCAACAATAGCTCCTGAACCAGCGGCGCCTGCTGTTTCAGTTGCGCCTCGGCGTGGGCGGCGCGCTCCTCGGCCGCGACGCGGGACGCCCGTTCCCGCTTGACAAGATCGACGGCGCGGAGAATCCGCTCCTCCAGAGCCGCAAAATCATCCACGCTTAGAGCCAGGGTTCCCGACTCAGCCACCCGCTCCTCAAGCTGCTGCGCTTCTTCCATCACTTCAGAACTCCAGGAAAACTCAGACATCGAAGACCCTCCGGTTCAACCTCGCGTATGCGAGCCAGTATATCCCCGATTTCGTTGTTTTTTTAACTAACCACGTAGACGCGCCCCTGCTTTGGCAACAGCGTCGACCACGCGCGCCTGAAATTCCTGCAGTTCTTCTTCGCGCAAGGTGCGATCCAGCGCCTGGAACGTGACGCCCAACAGCAGCGAATACTCCCGTTCGCCCATCCGCGTATCGCGGAAGACTTCGCGCACCCGCCAATCCACGAGCTCGGGAATCTCGATTCCGGCCAGCGCACGATCAATCTGTTCCCAGGCGACGCTCCGGTCCAGAATCAACGAAAAATCGCGGCGCACCTGCTGGAACCGGGAGATTTCGCGGGCCACGGGCTTGCGCAGCGGCAGCTTGTAGAGCCGGTCGAGATAGAGCTCACCTACCAGCACCGTCTCCCTGAGCTTGCGGGCCGCAGCCTCGCGCGGGTGCAGTTGGCCAAACCAGCCCACGGTTGCGCCCTCGACTGCCACGCGCGCGGCACGATACGGATGCAGCCACGCAGGCGTGAGCGCAGCCTCGGCCGGGAAGCGGTCGAAGTAGAGGGACCGCACCTGGAAACGGCCCAGCACCTGCTCCACCACGCCCTTCACATCGTGAAAGTCGATGGGGCGCGCCGGGTGCAGCGCACCCTGCTCCGGAAGACTGCCGACGGCGCCGAAAGCAACCGCGGGCCGCTCCTCTACCCTCTCGGTGGAGCCTAAGAAGACCGTGCCCAACTCGAACAGCCGCACATCGCTCACGTCGCGGTGCAGGTTGCCGGCAATCATGGTCAACATGCCTGGCACCAGCGAAGGGCGCAACACGCCGGCCTCCTCGCTGAGCGGATTGCCGAGCGGAACCGCCTGGCTGGGCTGCGGTGCGGTCAGCGCTGCCTCGGCTGCCGAGCAGAACGTGCTGCCGATGGCCTCATGGAAGCCTGCCGCCAGCAGCGTGCGGCGGACTTGCGCCTCGCTTTCAGCCCACGGCAGCGCCTGCACGCCTTCGCCAAAGGCCGGCAGCGTGTTGGAGAAGCGATTGTAGCCGTATACCCGCGCCACCTCTTCGATGAGGTCGATCTCGCGGTCCAGATCGAGACGCCAGCTGGGCAGGGTGACTTGCCAGGAGGGGGGATTCGATGGCTGCGCGGCGAGTGCGCAGCCGAGAGCTGCCAGCAGTCCCTCGACCGCTGCCGCGGTGATGCCTTCGTCGTCGACAGTCTTGCCGAGGATGCGGTGCACTTCACTCAGCACCAAAGGCACGGGCTTGCGGCGGGCGGTGCGGGTTTCCGCGGCGGCAACGCGCACATCGACCAGATCGCCCTCAAGCCAGCCGCCATTGGCCAGCAGAATCCGGGATACCAGCGCCGAAGCGATCGGCCCGGCATTGAAGTCGGCGCCGCGCTCGAAGCGGTGGCTGGCGTCGGTGTGCAGCCCGTGGCGGCGCGCGGTGCGTCGCACGGCCATGGGATCGAACCAGGCCGCCTCCACCAGCACATTGGTGGTGTCCGGCGTAATCATGGTGTCCCAGCCGCCCATGACGCCGGCCAGTCCGACCGGCCTGGCATGATCGGCCACGACCAGGTCTTCGGGGTCGAGAAGCCGCTCGACGCCATCGAGGGTCTTGAGGCGTTCGCCCTTGCGCGCGCGGCGAACGACGATGCCGCCCTCAAGCTTGTCTAGGTCGAAGGTGTGCGTAGGCTGGCCCATCGCCAGCCAGGCAAAGTTGCTGGCGTCGACGGCGTTGGAGATGCGTTTCTGTTCGAGCAGGCCGAAGTAGGTGGCAACTTCAGCGCCGGGGAACCAGTCGCGTGAATCGCCGATGGCGATGCCGCGCAGTACACGGGCGGTGAAGCGGCCGCACCCGTCTTCGGCTTCGATGCGCACCGGATAGGGCTTGGCGGCAGGACGAGCCTCGGGCAGCGTGGTTTCGAGCGGGGCAAGCGTGATCCCATAGATGGCCGCCGCCTCGCGCGCGATGCCGTAGTGGTTCATGGCGTCGACGCGGTTGGTGGTGATGTCCATCTCGAAGAGCGAGCCGTTGCCGGGGCCAAGACCGTAGATGCCTTCGACGGCGATACCGCGCAGGGTCAGGTCCTCGGCGAGCTGGGCGTCGCTTACGGGCAGAGCGGGCAGGTAGGCTCGCAGCCATTCGGTCAGTATCTTCATGCAAACTGCCCCAGGAACCGCATATCTCCGGCATAAAACTGCCCGATCTCGCTGATGCCGTACTTCATCATGGCGATGCGCTCGACGCCCATGCCGAAGGCGAAGCCGGATATCTTCCTTGGATCGTAAGCGGGCTGCTTTTGGGCGGCGAAGGCGAAGACCGCGGGGTCAACCATGCCGCAGCCCAGCAGCTCGATCCAGCCGGACTGCTTGCATTTGCGGCAGCCTTTGCCGCCACAGAAGATGCAACTGATCTGCAGGTCGGCGCTGGGCTCCGTGAAGGGAAAGAATGACGGAAACAGGCGCGTCTTTACGGCCGAGCCGAAGAGCGCCTTCATGGCGTGGTCCAATGTGCCCTTCAGGTCGCTGAAGGTGATGTTGGTGTCCACGCACAGGCCCTCGACCTGATGGAAGGTGGAGGAGTGCGTCGCGTCGTCCGCCTCGTTCCTGTGCACCTTGCCCGGAATCACGATCCGCACCGGCGGCGGCTGCTGCTCCATGGTGCGCATCTGGACCGGCGAAGTGTGAGTGCGCAGCAAGAGGCGGTCGCGCTGCGGACGCCGATCCTGATTGGCGATGACCAGCGTATCTTGAGTGTCGCGCGCCGGATGCCCGGGCGGAAAATTCATGCTTTCGAAGTTGTAGTAGTCGGTTTCGACCTCCGGTCCCACGCCGACTGAGTATCCGAGCGCCGCAAAGACGCTCACGATCTCATTGGACGTGCGCGTGATGGGATGCTCGGCGCCGGTGAGGCGCTGCGTGCCTGGCAGCGTGATGTCGATGGCCTCGGCTGCCAACGCGGCATCGCTGGGTCCGGAGCCGTGGGCCTGCTCGAGCAGTTCTTCGAGCACGACCTTGAAGGCGTTGAAGCGCAGGCCGAGCGGCTTCTTGGCTTCCGGAGGCGCATCTTTGAGCCACTTGCCGGAAACCTCGGCGAGCCGGCCCTGCTTGCGCCCCAGCCACTGCAGGCGGAAGACTTCCACGGCTTCCGCGCAGTCGAGGGCAGCCGCAGCGGCGCGCGCCTGCCTCTCCAGCGCGGCAAAGGCCTGGTCGAGCGCGGCGTCGTTGTTCGCCGGCAGATCGGGGATGGGTTCGTTTGTCATGTGCAATCAGCAGGATAAATCACCGGCCGCATCGCGCAGTTAAGCGGAAAGGCCAATGGCTATGGAACTGAGGCAATCAATTACTGGACCTCTTCACGTCAGGCTGGAATCGCCACACGCATCACTCTGGTGGATGGTTCGGGTATAGGCAGGCCATCCTCACGCATTCCTTCGATATGAAGTTCGATACCCTCGCGAAGCAGCCGCTCCGTTTCCTCAATGGTTGCGGCGGCAACACCCAGCCCCGGCAGGTCAGGAGCGTAGGCGCTCCAGCCATTCGATGTCTTCTCAAAAACAGCCGCGTATTCCTTCATTTCAATCCCGCCTGCTTAAAGATATTGTTGAGGGTTCCCTTGTCCATCTCCTGCGACGGATGGCCTGCCACGGTAACCCGTCCGAGCTTCACCGGATGCTTGAATTGGCGGTGACTGCCCTTTTGCGCAACCTGGAACCAGCCGTCGTCCTCAATCAGCTTCAGCACATCGCGAACTTTCATGGGAAACGGTCAGTCCTTGGCGCGATTATAGCCTTGAACTTGCTCCGAATCCCCACCAGGTGGGAAAGCAAACGGCCCGAAGCTGAGCTTCGGGCCGTTGTAACCGCTCGAATCAGCTCTTGCTATGCAGCCTTTTCCGTCGCCAGCGCAGCCTTGGCCTGCTCCGCCAGCTTGGTAAAGCCGGCGGCGTCGTGGATGGCGATGTCGGAGAGGATCTTGCGATCCAGCTCGATGCCGGCCTTCTTCAGCCCGTTGATGAGCTGGGAGTAGCTGGTGCCGTTCAGCTTGGCGGCGGCCGAAATGCGGACGATCCAGAGAGAGCGGAACTGGCGCTTTTTCTGGCGGCGGCCGGTGTAGGCGAACTTGAGGCCGCGCTCGACGGCTTCCTGGGCTGCCTGGTAGAGCTTGGATTTGGTGAGGAAGTAGCCGCTTGCCCGCTCGAGAATCTTCTTGCGGCGGTCGTTGCGTTTGGTGCTCCGTTTTACGCGGGGCATGGGGGTTCTCCTTTTTGCGTTCGTCGGTCAGGCGGCTGGAGGCAGGAGGCCAAGGCCTTTGCGGCCGGGCTGTCAACCTCTTCACTCGCTCGTTCAGGTTTCGATCTCTCGGCTGGCTCAAGAATCGAGGTCGCCGGGGGCCCCTTCCGCCGCGGCGGCTTCGCTGGGCCCTGAAGCGCTGGTTCCGTCAAGCGGAGCCGGCGCAGCGATCAGGCGTAAGGGATCATGCGCGCTACCTTCTTGTAGTCGCCATCGGAAACCAGCAGGGTCCTACCCAGCTTGCGTTTCACCTTTGGCGGCTTCGAAGTAAGGATGTGCCGCGTCTTCGTCTGGCCCCGCTTGATCTTGCCGGTGCCGGTCTTGCTGAAGCGCTTGGCCGCGCCCGTATGGGTTTTCAACTTGG